>Ga0190275_10001694_pt1 | contig 16250 bp, 18 predicted proteins | sample Popmic550T_FD_133745 | JGI IMG/M metagenome (GOLD analysis project Ga0190275, IMG submission 133745) | Populus adjacent soil microbial communities from riparian zone of Yellowstone River, Montana, USA - 550 T | ecosystem: Environmental > Terrestrial > Soil > Riparian zone > Trees stand | place...
AGCGGCTTGCCGGCGCCGTATCCCTTCGGTGCCCTGCAATAGGTCTCGATGAACCGGATGCACCTGGTGTGCGGCGCGCGCTCCTTCCACGCCATCCACGGGCCCGGTTCGGAGGTCTCGAACCTCTTGCCGGCGTTGCGGTTGCCGACCGGCGCTCCCTTGGTCCGACCGGCCACTAGGGACGCTCGCCGAGGGTTTGTATTAGAAGTGAAAAGAAAGGGGACGGCGGGTACCTGAGAGCGTATCTTCCGAACTTTTCCGCGTCGTGACCAGCGGAATCACTCGAAGCTATCATGCTTCTGCGAGTTGTGAAAGCGGCACAGGAGACGAATGTTGGCAGGGTCATTCGTCCCTCCCTTCGATAGGGGTCGGGCATGATCGCGGGTCTCTGCAGGGTCCTTGCAGTCCGGGTGTTGGCACTGCCCGATGATCGGGATGGACCTGTACACGGGGTCCCGGTAGGCGGCCCTCTCAGGGCGCATATTGCGCTGGTGGTCGTATGCGCGCTGGCAAGTGCCGCAGCGAGGACGCCGGGCCGTACCCAGCGCGTAGCGGGTACAGCCCGGCGTCAGGCACGGCTTAGGCGGTCGGCGCATGGTTCAACTATGCGCCCTTGGCCTCCAGGGTGCGGATGGTCGCGCACGGGTACGCCACGCCGGCGGACTTGCCGGTGAGGACGCCCAGGCCGCTACAGGCGTTGCAGACCTCCACACCGCGCGGGTGTGGCTTCACGGGTCGGTGGAGCTGGCGAACGGCCAGGATCGCGGCCCGCATCTCTCGGGCGCAGTCCTCGCACGTCCCATTGCCGCAGGAGCACCCGATCGCGATGGACTCCGACCTCGGCGCGCTCACAGGACGATGTCCACGGACACGACGGCGCTGGCGACCTCGGCGGCGTCCGCGCGGGCCAGCATGAGCCCGAATCCGTAGTGGAGTCCGTCTCCGTAGTCCTCGCCGGCCGTGGCGCGCTCCGCCTGGAGGATCGCGGCGGATTCGCGGTACATGGTCGAGCGGGAAGCGTTGAACAGGTGCGCGGTCACCTCTTCGATAGTCGCCGGCGGCTCCTCCCCGAAGTTGCAGATGCACGCGAAGCGCTCCTCGGGGAAGCTCTCGATGTGGATCATGTGCTGGGACAGGAACGCCGCCTCCGAGGTCTCGGTGGGGTCGAAGGGATCGGACGCGGATTCTGCGAGTTGATCAGTCACGGAAGTACTCCGGTTTCAGGTTGAAGAGGTTGAGGACGGCGCCGGGCACGTCCCCCAGCTCCTTCGGGGTCATGTTGGAGAGCTCGCGGTCCAGGCACTCCAGGCACAGGTCCCAGGCAGACGTCTCGGGCCGGTACGTCTTGCCGCAGCGCTCGCAATTCGACGCGCGGGCCGCCACGGGTCGCTTGTCAGAATGGTGCAACGGCTAACCCCTCTCGGGCTGCTTTGAGTCGTTCTTCGGCGAATTGCAGGGCTAGCTCTTTCACCTTGTCCTCGGTAGGCTCAACGGCTACCCATCCGTGAGTCCTCATCTCGTTAGCCCACCGTCGATACTTCGCCTGGCGCGCTCCTTCCGTGGCAAGTGCGGTTCTTTCATAGTCGCTGACCATTGGTTTCATACCAGCGACATTACCAGATGCCAGGTATCGACGGTTTCCAGGAACCGTGATACCGTGGCCGACATGAACGAATCTGCCTCGCGACCGCGGCTCACCCGCGGCGCCCATGACCCCAAGGCCTTCGCCTACAACATCGTCGGCCTGTTCTCCCAGATCATCGCGTTGCTGGCCTACGTGGGCCGCACGCTGAACGACACGATGTGCGACCACACGGACCCCGACATCTGCGACCGCTGCCAGCGGAAGCTCTACACCCTCGGGACCCTCATCTCGGGCTCCTCCTCGGCCGTGGCCGACTGGACGCCGGCGCGGCTCGCGGACCTCAACGCACGTCTCGCGATCGCCGCGGCGCGGCGCCTGGTGGACACGGTGGAGCTCGGCGAGCCGGTCTCCTGGGCCATGAAGGGTGGAGCGGTCACTACCGCGGCCCGACACGCCATCAACGCCGCGGCCGCGCTCCTGAATGACCCCGACCTGGGCGCGCTGAACGAAGCGAACGCCGCCTCACTCCAGTGCCGCGAGCTGGACCTTTCCACGTCCCGCGTCGCCCGTAAGCATGGGCTGGAACGGGAGTCGTTCATCATCGGCTTCGTGCTCAAGGCCGCATCGAAGGCCGCCGAGGCTGCCGTGGCCGCCACCGAATCCACCTGGGCCCAGGCCGGCGAGGATCGCCAGGCCCGTCTCGCCCAGATGACCGAGGACATCGCCGGCGCCGCCCTCGGTGCCGCGCTGGACGGCGCCGCGCTCCTCCTGGGGACCGGGCGCGCCGAGGCGATGATGGTCGTGGCCACGGGCGTCTGTGCCGAATTCGACCGGCACGCGAGGCCCGCGGATGCTTGCGAGAAGTCCACTTCCCAGAATGCAACCTCGGGCGTGTCGCCCGAGGCGCCCGTGTGGGGCGGTCCCTACCTGGATCGCGCCGTTGGTGCCGCGCTCGCCGAGGCGCGCGTGGCAACCCCTACCGAGGAGTACAACGTCATGAACGAATTCGATCAGGCCGGCCTGGCCGATGTCGCCGATGAAGCGATCGGCGACGCGGCCGCGCTCGCGGCGGACCTGGAGCGCGCCGAGGCGATCCTGAACGCGATCGCCCAGGAACACCGCGCCGTGGAGCAATGCGTCCGCACCACTCGCGACGACGGCAACAACGCCGGCCTGGTGACTGAGTACTACCAGGAGTGTTGTGTGATGTGCCGCGATGCGAAGGGCCGGCCGGTGGCCTCGCCGTGCCGAACGATGCTCATCGTCCAGTCCTTCGGCGAGCCGTTCTAATGGGGCTCCTTCTCGCGCTCGCGCTCGCGGCGTCCATCTGCATGGTGAGCCTCGGAGCGCTGGTCGGGATCGCGATCTTCGCGATTGCCGACTTCCGCGGTGGCCATCGATCCGGCCGGCGTGTTCGCTCTCGGCGAACAACGGTGTCGAGTCGCGGACACCGCCCCTATCGGGGCGGTAGGGTCCGCGTGTACTAGCGCTGCAACTGGTCTGGCGTCGAGGTGTAGGAACCTCGGCGCCGGGCGAAATCTCCCCGGTCTCCAACGGGATAACTTCAAGGGCTCACTGTACCCGCACAGTGCGGCGATGGCGCGTCGATACGCCCGACTAGCGAGGTCGAAAACACAGGGTGACTGGTTCGCGCGCCCCAGGGGTTACTCCCGACAAGCGAGCTCAAGGAGCGATGATCCGAGCGCCGTTGTCCCCTCGCCGGGGATGCAAGGCAGGCCCAGGCGCCCTACCGCAGAGGTAGGCGTGTTCGGTGGAGCTCCCGACGCCATCCGCGGTCCGCGGCGCTGGCACAGGGGGCCGGACATGTAGAGGTCACGCACACCCCGCCCTGGGCGCGCTGTAGTGAGCGCGCCGGCTTTCGGCTGTACTGCGTCCCAAGTAGACGATGAACCGAAGTCCCTCTCTGATTGCACGTGCACATGCACGCTCTGTGATCAGAGGGGGCTTTAGCTCCCAACGAACCCAGCATCCGATGGATGAAACGGACATCTCCTCCTCATCTTCGGTGAGAGATTGTCCGACAGGCAGGTTTACGCTGGTGACACCGACTCCGGCCCGGCAGAGCCGGAGTCGGCCAGCCTCCCGAGGCACACGAAAGGGCCCACCGTTCCCCCGGAACAGTGGGCCCTCCTTCGTGCGAGCCCTGGAGGCCTGTGAACGAACTCCTTAAGCGAGCCTACGCCAATTCGTTGCGCGACGGCGGCCCGCTGGCCTGCGATTTCGTCCCCTGTTCGGGGACCTCCGCGTCCGCCTGGACCACGTGCAACTCCTCGTCCACGCGTCTGGTCACCTCCCCCTCCACGTCGTAGTGCGGCGCCTTCGGCCACCCCAGGAACACACCGAACGGTGGCCAGCGCCGTTCCAGGGAGGCGAAGGTGACGTACCAGAGGGCGGTCACGAAGGCGTAGACGGCGGCGGAGATGGCGTTGATGGTGAGCGGGTCAGACGGGAGCTCTACGCCGGTTTCGCGGCGTAGCCAGTCCACGCCGGCGGTGAGGAACGCGCCGATCACGAGAGTGGTCACGGTTCGGATGGAGCCGGTGGCAAGGTCGGGCATGGGGAACCCCTTCCCTGGTAGGTGGGATTTGGTCAAGCGGGCCGGCCTCCGCGCGCTGGAGTCCTCGCCGGCCCGCTCGTCTATGTGACCGGGTTGTCGAAGGCCGCGTTCCAGGTTCGCGGCCCGTTCTTCCGGTCAGCGGCCAGGCCCTGGTCCCGCTGGAAGGCCTCGCACAGGGCGTCGTACTCCTCGCCCCACTTGCCATCGTTCCCGTGGTTGGACAGCCAGGTGCGGCCCTTCCCGACGCTCCACCCTCGCTTGTTGAGCTGGGAGGCCCAGGCCTTGATGTGGGTGGAGTCCAGCTTCCCGCCGGTCTTACGCCCGTGGAGGCCCGAGTGTGAGCGGTCAGTGCCGTCGTCGGTGCCGAACCAGTGGGTGCCGGGCAGCGGGAACGCGAGGTCCGGTCCGGGCGCCGGCTTCTCGTCCTCGGCCGGCGGGCGCGAGGGCTTGCCCGGCTTGTGGTTGATCCAGTCGTCCGCCAGCGCCGTCTCCAGGTGATCGGAGCGGATGGACATGTGGATGTGGCCGTCGTCGGAGGAGTCGGTGGACTTCTCGAAGCCGTCGCGGCAGTGGTAGTTGCGGCCGTGGAGGTTCACGTACTTGAGCCAGGGCATGTTGCCCGCTCGGGCGCCGGCCAGGATCGCGTCCTCCAGGCCGGCAACGTCCTCCAGGTCAATGGCCGTGATCCAGTCCCCGCGGATGGGGTCGGGCCACTCGGTGGTGGAGAACGGGGTGTGGTCCTGGGGACGGTTGCTGGTGAGGTGCGCGTTGTTGCCGATGGTGCCGAGGACGGGGACGCCGTTGGCGCGGGCCCACTTCTCGAGGTCGGCGACGGGTCGCGCTTTCTTCCACGGCCGGCCTCGGGCCACCCAGTCCTTATAGGCTTGTGTGCTCATGTTCCGACAGTACCCGCAGCGTACGACGCTTAGACGTCCAAGATTGCGGTCCACATGACGGGGATGTTGGACCAGGTTTGCGCGGTCGGAGTGTCGCGGTCCCCTGTGAACAGGAACAGTCGGAACGAGGTGGACGTGATCGTGTCCACGCGAGCGCCCCAGCGCGCGGTGGCGCCGGCGCCCGAGGAGATGACCGGCGCCGGCATGATCGGCGCCGAGGCGAACGCCACGGGGAAGTTGATCGTTCTCAGGTGCGACACAGCCGAGGTGAACGACACCAGCTCGGTTCCCACCTGCCAGATGGCGGCGATGTCGGCGGCTCGCGCCGGCGATCCGGGGACGATGGCCATGTGGACCTCCTACAGGGACCAGACGAAGGGTTCGGCGAGCTGTACGGGGACGCCGCCGGGGTGGGACTTGACGACGCCGTTCACCGAGCGGACCACGGTGAAGAGCTGGTTCGCGCCGCTGGGCGCGCCGATGGCCGTAACGGTCATGAGCTCCCCGCCCACCATGATGTTGAACGGGAAGTCAGCGGGGTCCGTGGTCCAGGGCATGGTGCCGTAGATGAAGGTGATGCCGGTTTGTGTCGAGCCGATCGTGGCCGCGGTCCGCTTCGTTCCGGTGCCTTCCCAGCGCGCGACGCCGGCCGGGTTGCCCGTGGCCGCGGCCCAGGTGTTCGTGGAGCCCCAGGGATAGGCCGGCGCGCACGTGAAGATGACCTTGTGGAGCGCGCGCGTGATCTTGTCGCCGATCGCGTCCACCAGGAGGTCCACGGGACCGGGCGGGACGCCGGCGGGGAGGTCGGTGATGCGGATGATGTCGCCGAGCTTCACGGCCAGAATCGCGTCCACATAGGCCGCGAGCTCCGGCTTGTCCAGGACGAACTCCAGGTCCGGCCAGCGCGAGCCTTCCACGGTCCCGAGGGCCAGGCGCCACCAGGCGTTGCCCTCGGCGCCTTCGGCGGTGTGCGCGTTGATGTCCACGGACTGGTCGTAGAGTCCGACGCCGGCCGGCGGGGGAAGCGTGGACATGCTCGAGGTGGTGTCCTCGGCGGTGAACTCAATGCCGTTCGCGGACTTGACGGTGACGCGGTTGACGGTGCCCTGGTCATCGTCCACGGGGAGCGGTGGCGGGACCAGGAGCGCATACGGGACGGTCAGGACTGGAGCGCGGCCCATGATCGAGCGGGCCGGCCGGTACGTGATGGAGCCGGCGTCGTCGCCGGCGTCGCCGAACATGCCGAGGTCCGTTGCGGGCACTTCGCGTGCGAGCTCCACGAACGTGCGCGATCGCTGGGGACCCATCTGGGGAGTGTCGCCGGCGCCCTGCAGGCGGACGGGGAACCCTTCGTCGGTGCCGAGGCGGAGGAGCCGGTCCGTTCCGGTCTCGCCGGCCCAGCCGATCAGGGAGGATCCGACCGAGCTCCAGATGGAGTGGACGTCACCGTTCAGGAGCGCGACGTGGCCCATGACGGTGCCCTCCAGGCCGGCCGTGGTGCCGAGCTGCACGCGCACGATGCGCCCGTACGTGCGGGTCGGGAGCGTCCCTTCGTCGGGCACGAACGCGGCGCCGCCGCCGACCGGCCAGCGCGCGAGCTGGAAGAACAGGTTCGCGCCCTGCTGTTCCAGCCATAGCGACAGCATGTGCGGGACGCCGTCCAGGCTCGAAGCGGTCGGCCCGTGGTCGAAGATGGCCACGCCTTCGTCATCGAAGCATCGGAACTTGAGGCCGCCGCCGGCGGCGTAGATGACCTCCCAGCGCGACGCGGTACCCGAGGTGTACACGCGCATGAGGTGTCGGTCCGTGGCCATGCCAGCGGGCGGGACGCCCACCAGGAACACGAGCCGCTGGGAGACGTCCGGGGTGTAGGCCGGGAAGTTGCCGGCGAGATCGCTCGCGCCGAAGGTGGGGAGCGGATCCGAGGCGACGAACATGTCCCCGTTGGCGCCGGCCTTGACCTCGGCGGGAACGGTGGCCGTCAGGAACGACGTGTCGCCGGCGATGCCGGCGCCGAAGCGGACGGCGCCGGTGCGCTCCTCCAGCGGGTAGTACCGGACCACGTTGGTGCGTGAACCGAAGTCGCGGCGGAGGGAGGACTGGAGCGGGGAGACGGTCTTCTGGGCGCGGCGGAGCGCGCCGGCGATCGTGGCCACGGAGACGCGCGGGCCCGCCGCGGCCGCGGTCCATTCCTGGGGCCAGGCCGCCGCCTCGCCGGCGAAGCGGATGGAGGAGTCCGAGATGTAGGCCGCGTTCGTGAGGGTCCAGATGCGGCCCTGGGCGTCGGTGACGGTGCGCATGTCGGTGTCGGCCAGGCGGAAGTCCACCGAGGAGACGATGGTGGAGCTCGAGAGGATGCCCGACCGGTAGCGGAAGGCGCCTATCTCGCCGTCCAGCGGCGTGATGGAGATGCCCGAGGCTACGGGGTCCCAGACGCGTCCGAGCTCCAGAGGCGCCTGGGCGGGGTGGAAGGCGAACGTGCCGGACAGGACTTGGTTGGTGCCCAGCGCGGTCCAGGTGACGCCGTCCGGGCTGGTCTCGAAGCCCACCGTGTTCCCGCTGGCGCCGTTGTTGACGTCGTGCCAGATGGCGATCCACCGCTCGGCGCCGTCGTCGGGTACGGACGCGGAGGAGGTCCTGGTGGTGAACGTCGAGCCGTCCGGCGACGGACGCCAGGAGATGGTCCCGCTTTCGTTGAGCCACACCGCCCAGGCGCGCTGGTTCGATCCAACCAAGTAGCGGCGCCCGAGGCCGGCGCCGCCGATCGGGCGCCACGTGCGCGGCTTGAGGAGAATCTCCACACGCTGGTCCCCGGTGAGCCGCAGCGCCGCCACGTCCGGCGTGGACGCCGCGGCCAGCGCGGATCCAGGGTTGCGAAGGCGCGGCCGCGCCGTGCCGAGGCGAAGCCGGACGGGCGTGTTCCGACCGATCAGCCCGTACAGGTCGGACATGGGGTTGCGCGGCGAGTACCGGCCGATCATGCGGCCGCCGCCGGCCGCGGTGGCGTACTTGGATTCGTGCTGGATGAACGGGATCGCCATCTCCGAGGGGTCCGCCACGGCGGCCCAGTCCTTGCGGCCCTTCGAGGTGGTCAGCTCCTCGGCGGAGTAGACGTCCTGTGTGACGGTGTGCCAGGCGCCGGCGTAGCGGACTTCCACCTGGGGGAGCGGTCGGACCATCATGACCGCCGGAACACGACGTCAACGCCGCCCTTGGAGACGATCATCTGGCGCAGCATGGCCAGGATCGCCTCGGGGCCGGCGAAGGTGATCGTGCCGCCGCCGCGCCGGTCGGCTTCGTGTGCGGCGCCGGCGGGGGTGACCCGCTCGCCGGCCTGGAGGATGGCCAGCATCTCCGATCCGGGCGCGCCGGGGACCGAGGAGGTACCGGTGTGGAAGCGAGGGACGTTGGGCGTGTTCAGGGTGACGGAAGGGATGTCGTAGCCCATGACCGATCCGCCGCCGAGGGTGAGCTGGAAGCCGTTCCACTTGTCGATAAGCCAGTTCACGGCCGATCGGAAACTGTCCTTGATGCCGTCCCACATGCCCGACGCCGCCGAGCGGATCCGCCCTGGCAGGCCCTTGAACCAGCCCACCAGGGCCAGCGCTTTCTCCTTGATCCAGTCGAAGCCGGCGGCCGCTTTGTCCTTCATCCAGTCGAAGGCCTTGCCCGTGGCCGCGGCGATCTCGTCCCAGTACACGATCAGTAGGACGATTACGGCAATCAGGGCGATAATGCCCAGCACGATCCACGTAATCGGGTTCGCGAGGAGCGCCGCGGTCCAGGCCCAGGTCGCGGCAATGATCTTGCCGAACACGGGGATCACGAACGCGGATATGCCGCCGGCGAGGTCGGCCAGGCCGCCGCCGAGGGTCATGATGCCGCCCAGCATGTCGCCCGAGGCCATCTGCCCGACGCCGCCCATGGTGTCGGTGACGCCGGAAAGCGTGTCGTTGAAGCCCTGGGCTTTGCCCTCGGCATCATCGAAGCCCTCGCCGGCGGAGTCCAGGCCGGCCGTGGAGTCGGAGACGCGCGAGTCCATGTCCTCGGCGGCGTCGCCAACCTGGTCCAGTGCCGTCGTGGCCGGCTTCGCGTCGCCGGCGAACGTCAGTGTGACTGTCGGGCCGGCCATTACGCGGTCACCTCCAGGCCCGCCTCGCGAGCGATCGCGGCGTACTCCTCCACCATGACCTCCACAACGCGCTCCTGGTTCGCCGAATAGGTCGGGTAGATGTAGCGGCCCTGCTTGAAGAACGGCCGGACCACCGAGCCATCGATGCCGGTCTTCCCGCCGAAGTCCAGCCACCCGTAGTACGGGGCCCGCTTCGAGCCGGCGGAGATGCGCGCGGCCGTGCGGGTGGACTTCGCCTTGACCGTGGCGCGAGCGCGGCCCGAGCGGACCGGTATCTCAGGCTGGACGCCGTCCACGATCACCTGGACGATGCGGTTGTTCGCGAGCCGCACCGCCTTCGGGAGCTCGCGGTCCACGTCCTTGAGGGACCGCGTGAAGGCCCTCAGGCCCTCCACACGGACCGCTACCGGTGCCGCCATGCCTACCTCCTGGATTCGGCTTTCATGCGTTCCAGCTCCACCTGCTGGGCCTGGATCGCGTACCAGATGCCCCAGCGCTGGAACTCGCCGTTGCTGATCGTGGTCCGCAGCTCCTCCACCGTGCGCCCCAGCTTCTCGGCCAGGAAGTGCTCGAAGTAGAGGTCACTCTCCGTCGAGTGGAAACTCGCGGGCCGCGGCCTTCTCTCCCCTCTTGGTCAGGCCGGAGATGGTCCCGATCCGGTCCACGAGCTCGCCAATGTCGCCGGCGTGCCCGGTCTCCTGCCAGCGCTTGGCCATCTCCACAGTGAGCCGCGGCGCCACCATGGCCTTGGAGATGTACCGCTGTTCGCGGCCGGCCAGGTCGAGGTCCTTGTTGTTGATCACCAGGACCTCGGCGCGCGTCATGGGGCGGATGCGGACCACGCTGCCCGAGGCCGGGAGCGTGAAGTCCTCCTCCTCGGTGACGCCGGCCCGCGGCGTCATGAGCTCTTCGAGGCTGGCGTACCTCGGCGCCTCGGTCGTGGTCTCCTCGGCCGGCTCGCGGCCGCCGGCGACGGCGGCCGCGGCTTCGTCGTACGTGGGATAGTTCATGGCAGATTGATCCTTTTCTATGCTTGTGTCGTGCGGGCCACGGGGCCCGTGATCTGGAGGTCCGAAGTCCACGTCACGATGTCCGCGACCGGCGACGTCTCGTTGTACGTCTGGACCAGGACCTGGCAGGTTCTCATGGGCTTGCCGGTGCCGAGGCCTTCCACGGCGTACTCGAACTCCACTTCGACGCCGGCCGCTTTGATGTCCTCCAGGACCTTCGCCGGCCCGGTCGTGGCGTCCGTGTCGTACATGCCCGAGAGGGTGACCGTGCCGTCCGTCAGGCCCGCAATGTAGTTCTTCGCGGTGTCGGTGTCGGTGGCCTTGTAGCCGGTCACGTCGTGCGTGTCCGCGGTCCCCTTCCACTCGACGTTGCGGGTGTGCGGCGAGATGTTGATGGCGTTGATGACCGTGGATGTGGTCTTGCCGTGCTTCGCGGCCATGGGCCTACCTTCCCCAGATGTCTACATTGAACGTGACGGCCAGGAGCTGGACGTCTGCCACGGTCACCGTGGCCGTTTCCCAGCCGTTGACCGCGAGCGTGTCGAACGCGTCGTACTCGTCGGGCGTCTCCAGGGCGTTGATGACCGAGTCCGGCCCGGTTGTGGAGACGACCCTGAGCATGTCGGCCCAGACGTTGCGGTCCGAGACGCCGGCGACGGCCACCATGATGGGCAGCGTGATCCGGGTCAAGCCGTTGCCCAGCACGTTGGACGTGATGCGCAGGCTCGATGTCTCGGGAGCGCCGCAGCACGCGAACGGCGCCGGCGCCGACTCCGGCGGCGTCGGGAACGCGCGGATGCCGCCGACGCCGGCCAGGCGGCCCTCGGTGCATTCAGTCATGACGGCCAGGAGGTCCACGGCTACACCGCCGCCCAGTACCGCTGGAACGGCCGGACCATGACCTCCACGTCAGGGTCCAGCTTGTTGAGGAGCCGGATTTCGTTGCCGAGGTCGGGCGAGCCGGCCACGCCGTACGGCGAGTTGCGGCGGACGAAGAACCGGTTCACCTGCAGGTGTACGCCATCCTTGACCGGCTTCGGGACCGCGGCCCAGCCGAAGCCGGCGGACCGAACCCGGATGCCGTCCATCATCGTGCCCAGGCGCGTATCCGAGGTGAGCCGTAGGCGTTCCCAGGGCTTGCCGTCCGCCGGCGCGTTGCGCGGCTCCAGGACGGCGCCGGTGACCTCCAGGGCGTACGTGCCGTCCTCGGCGGAGTCGAAGGCGACGGCCAGGCCGGCGGCGTCGTGGATGTCGTCCACGTCCACGTACCAGCGTCGCTGGTCGCAGTCCCAGCGCGCCGTGTAGTACCGATCGGTAACCGCGTCCACCTTGCCGAACTGCCGATCGGCGAACCGATCGATGTTGCGGGAGGCGGCCGTGATGTGGAGTGCCAGGTCCGCGTCGTCCGCGGTGTCCGCCGGCGGGATGCGAAGGTTCGCCTTCGCCTCGGCGAGCGTGATGTAATCCGGCGCCCAAGCCATCGTGGCCGCCTCCCTTCTGTGCTGTTAGGCCGCGTCGTTCTTGAGGATGGAGACGGCGTACGGGTTCTGAACGGCGCCGTCCGCGCGGGCCCAGACCGTGTACTCGATCTCGCGGTTGTTCGCGCGGCTGTACGGGTTGACGATGAGCTGGACCTCGCGCACGCGGCGGATCACGTAGGCCTCGCGCATGTTCCCGAAGGCGCCCCAGTTGTTGGAGCTCGCGTCCGTGTAGTCCTCAAAGGAGTTATCGATCACGACGGGGAAGTTCAGGAGCGTCATACCCCCGTCGCCGGCGATGCCCGACTGTGCCGCCGGCTGCAGGAGCGGCCGGCCCGTCGTATCGACCATGGATTCCAGCGCCGCCATGGTGGAGTCGGCGAAGTACCACTTCGCGCCGTTGCGGTACTCCTTATCGATCGTGTACTTCGCGGCCACCAGCGCGGCGTACGTGATCGCCGCGCCGGTGAAGGTGTGCGAGGGACCGGTGGACGCCGTGATGCCCTCGGGCTCGCCGGTGCCGGTGCCGTTGACCCAGTCGTCGGCCTGGGCGCGCGCGAGCCGCTGGCCGAGCTTGCGCTGGACCAGGTCCTGGATGTTGAACGCGGAGTCCTGGGCGAGCTCCACGGAGACGCGCAGCGGGTTCGCGCCGGCGCCGGGCGCCTGGTACGTCCAGGAACCCAGCTCCTTCTCGCCGAATACGAGGTCGGCGCCGCCGGCGGGCGCGGCGTGTTCGGCGACAATCTCGCCTTCGTTCGCGGTGTCGTCCAGGGTCGGCCAGCTCACCGGCGCGCCCGTGGAGGTCGTGAAGCTCTCCGCGTCCTCGGCCAGGCCGCCGAAGGTCACGACGCGGTCCACGAGCTTCTGTCGGAACTCCTCGGGCACCAGGTACCCGCCGCCGCCGCCGGTGGTCGTGCCCTGGGCGCGGAAGTGGATGAGCTCCTGTTCCACGTGGCCGGTGCGGGTGTAGATGTCGAAGGCGCGTTCCAGCGTCTCCTTGTCGCGCGCGGAGGCCTCGGTGCGGGCCGCGCCGTACAGCGTGGCGCCGGTGCCGTCGCCCTGGGCGGTGCCGGCGACGACGCCGCGGAGGTGAGTCGTGTCGGTGGCCTGCAGCGCGGCCACGCGCGCCTGGACGAGCTGGGAGCGCTGAATGATCGCGACCTTCTTCTCGAGGTCTTCCGCGCGCTCCACCTCCTCCTCGGTGAGCTCGCGGCCCTCGGCCTTCGCAGCCTCCAGGAGCTCCTGGAGTGCGGCGAGCAGTTCTTCAAGCGTCATGCGACTAGTCCTCTCACTCGGGCGCGAGCCCTGATCATCTGTTCGCGCCGGGCGAGCGCCGCGGCGTTGGGGTCGAGCGAACGCAACGACACCGAGGCGCCGGCGTACACGGGGAGCGGCACCACGGAGATGTCGATCAGCCGTTTGATTTTGGTGTGCGTGACCATAGTCCGGCCCTGGGGCGAGGTCCCGCGCTGCACCTCGCCGGCCTGGAACGCGAACGAGGAGCCGGTGACGTCGCCTCGGCGGACCAGCTCCTTTAGGTCCTCGGCGAAGGAGGTGCGCGGCAGCGTGATGTCGTAGCGGAGTCCGACATTGTCGGAGCGCAGTTTCAGCGTGCCGGCGGACTGGCGCCCGAGGACGTGGCCCATGTTGTGGTTGAACACGGCGCGCGCGTCGGTGGCGGGGTCGGCCAGGACCGCGTCGAAGGCGCCGGGCGCGATCGCCTCGGCCCATCCTTCGTTCGTGGTCTCGGCGACCTCGCCGTATACGGCGGCGTAGCCGAAGAGGGTGTTTCCGTCGCCGGCGACCTCGGCGCGAACCATCGGGGTGAAGAACTCAGCCATCAGAACCAGCTCCAACGGCGACCGCTTCGGGGTCCACCGCGTCCGTGGTCACCGGTCCGGGCACCTTGTTCGTGGGGTTGCGCAGGACGTCGCCACCGACGACGCCGGGGAGGCCTCGCATGGTGCGCGCTTCGTTGACGGAGATGAGGCCGGCGTTGACCTGCTGAATCAACAGGGCCACTTCGTCCTTGGGGTTCGGGCGCTCCAGCGGGTTGAAGTCGAACTCAGCGACGCGGCGCGCGCCGGACAGCTCGCGCGTCAGGTACTCCTCCAGGCGCGCCGTCCACGGCATCAGCGTGTGCCGGCCGAGGGCCAGGTTTTGCTCGGTGATCCCGGTCCCGAAGGAGGTGGACTTCTGCATCTGCATGAGCAGGTGCGGCGCCACACCGAACCAGCGGGCAATCTCCTCAATGGAGAATTGGCGGGACTCCATGAACTGGGCGTCCGCCGCGGACAGGCTCCAGGGCGTGACCTTGAGCTTGCGGTTGATGACCGCGATGTTCCCGGCGTTGCCGGCGCCGGTCATCTGGGACATGAGCTGGGACTTGACCGTTTGCGCCTCGGCGAGTGTCAAGGCCTCGCCGTCGCTGGTGACGATCGCCGAGGCGAGCGCGCCGTTGCGGAACATGTGGGCCGCGGCGGAGTCGCCGGACATCGCGGTGCCCAGGGATTCACGGGCCACGGCGATCGGGGACAGGCCCATCCGTCCGTCCGTGCTCATGGCCATGACGTGCGTGATGTCGGCCGAGGTGAGCTGCATCGTCTGGCCGTCGTCCAGGGTGACGGTGAAGACCTTCCCGTCCACGGGCGAGCGGATCCAGTCGAAGTGGATGCCCACTTGTGTGGGGTGGACGGGCCAGGCGCCGACCTGGGCGCCGGCGCCGTTGAAGAGCTTCAACAGGTACGCGTTGCCGTGGAGGAGCAGGTGGACCAGGACCAGCTCTTTCCACGCGAACGGGACCAGGAGGCCTGGTCCCGAAGGGTTGTCGAGCCACGACGATACTTGGCGCCGCTCGCCGGCGCCGTCCGTCTCGATCGTGCGCAGCGGTAGCGAGGCGATCGTGCCGGCGATCAGCGCGACCGCTCGCCACACCGCCGACAGGTTCAACGCCGTCCGCTCCGACACCACGGCGCCCGTCGCCGAGGGGACGCCGCCGAAGAGCTCGAGCGCGGCGGGGTCCGAGATGGACACCAGGGAGCCGCGGGAGAGTACCGGGTCCGCGTCCTGTGTGGCCCTCGGCCACGGCCATCTCAGTCTCATTTCGTGAGCATAGCTCTCACCAGCGACGTCACACCGCGGCGAGAGGTGGCAGCTCCTTCACCGGATGCTTGGCGCGGTCCAGCGCCATGGCCAGCGCGTAGGCCGCGTCAATCTTGCGTTTCTGCCCGATCTTCTTGAGCGTGAAGCCGGACTGGTTCCACTTCGGGATGCCGTTGAGGATCTGCTGCTGGAACGTCTTGTCGTCGTCCACGCTGATCTTTCCGTCCTTGATGTCCTGGTACAGGTCACCGAACGCCGGCGTCATGCGCTCCAGGGACTGGGGAATCTCGATCATCGGGATACCCTCCTCGGCGAGCTGGCCGGCGGGGAGCTCGAAGAGCCGCGGGTCGTAGGCCAGGCCGCGGAGGTCGTACGCCTCGTCCACCTCGCGGATGTACTGCATGATGTCGGTGACGTCGAGGGTTTCGTTGTCGGGCAGCCAGATCTTGCAGGCCGCGTGTCGCCGGCCGTCCGGTCGCTTCTGGACCAGGACCAGCGCGGTGGAGTCCCGCTTGATACCGACGTCCAGGCCGCCGTACGTGGGCACGCCGGGCGCGAGCGCCCAGGGGTCCACCAGCGCGCGCCACACGGCGCGGCCGTCCTCGCCCAGCCAGGAGTCCACGCCGTCCACCCACTGGCCGAGGCGGAAGATCCGGAAGTGCGCCTCCAGCGTCGAGTCCACCGCGGCGCGGAGGGCGTGGATGCGCATGAAGCCCTCGGACAACGCCGGGTTCGCCTTGTGCCACTGGCGTTCGTCGGTGTGGTCGCAGTTCTCCTCGGCGGCGTACTCGGTGAAGTCCACGCCGCGCATACGGGCGCCGTCCTGGATCTTCGAGCGCAGCCACCAGAGGGCGTTGTCCGTGTCGAAGCCGGGCGTGCCGATGGCGAGGATCTTGGACCAATCGCGCTTGCCCGAGGCCAGGAACAGGGAGTTGTACGACACCAGCGGCTGGAACCCGATCTCGTCCATGATGGCCACGGTGGGGTCCAGGCCCTGGAGCGTGTCCGGGTCGTTGGCGATCGGGTAGCACTTGCCGCCGCCGAGGGCTTCGATCCTCGCGTCACTGATCGCCGTGTACAGCTTCGCGCGGCTCACCAGCTCCGGCTCGGCCTCCACCATGGCCACGGCCACGTTGTAGATGGACTTCATGGCCTGCCCGACCGTGGTGGCCACGATCGGCACGTCAGGGATGCCCGAGGAGCACTTGTCGAAGGTGGCCCACACGGCGACGCCGGCCAGGAGCGTGGACTTGCCCTGGCCGCGCGGCATCGATGCGATCGCCGCGATGATGTCCGGGTCCCCCAGGACCTTGCGAAGCCAGCGCTTCTGGAACCGGCCGAGGCGCAGCGGCTTGCCGGCGCCGTATCCCTTCGGTGCCCTGCAATAGGTCTCGATGAACCGGATGCACCTGGTGTGCGGCGCGCGCTCCTTCCACGCCATCCACGGGCCCGGTTCGGAGGTCTCGAAC
>Ga0190275_10001695_pt1 | contig 16250 bp, 20 predicted proteins | sample Popmic550T_FD_133745 | JGI IMG/M metagenome (GOLD analysis project Ga0190275, IMG submission 133745) | Populus adjacent soil microbial communities from riparian zone of Yellowstone River, Montana, USA - 550 T | ecosystem: Environmental > Terrestrial > Soil > Riparian zone > Trees stand | place...
GAAGACGGTGAGCTGCAGCAGCGGCGGGGGGATGGTGACCGCCACCGCCGACGGCCGCGGCAAGCTTCGCGGGATCAAGATCGACCCCGAGGTGGTGAGCGGCGGCGACGTGGAGATGCTCGAGGAGCTGGTGCTGGCCGCCGTGTCGGCCGCGCAGGAGCGTGCCTCCACGATGTACGAGGAGGAGATGCGCAAGCTCTCGGGCGGGATCAACCTGCCGTTCCAGCTCCCGGAGCTCTGAGCCCGCGTTGTCCGCCATCGACGACCTCACGGGCGAGCTGGCCCGCCTGCCGGGGATCGGGCGCAAGACCGCGCTCCGGCTGGCGTTCCACATCCTCAAGGCGCCGGGCGACGACGCCCAGCGCCTGGCGCGCGCCATCGTGACGGTGCGCGAGCGGGTGCGCCCGTGCGAGGTGTGCGGCAACCTGACCGAGGCCACGCCCTGCGCCATCTGCGCCAACCCGCGGCGCGACGTGGCCACGGTGTGCGTGGTGGAGGAGGCCAGCGACATCATGGCCATCGAGCGCACCGGCGAGTACCGCGGGATGTACCACGTGCTCGGCGGCCGCCTCTCGCCGCTGGACGGCATCGGCCCCAGCGAGCTGAACGTGCAGCCGCTGCTGCGCCGCGTGGGCGACGGCGGCATCGGCGAGGTGGTGCTGGCCACCAATCCGAGCGTGGAGGGCGAGGCCACCGCGCAGTACCTGCGCACCCTGATCAGCCCGCTGGGCGTGCGCGTCACCCGCATCGCCCGCGGCCTCCCCGTGGGCGGCGACCTTGAGTACGCCGACGGCGTGACCATCGCCGAGGCCCTCACCCACCGCCGCGAGATGTGAGATCCAGGGCGGCGGGGGATGAAGAAGAAGACGGGCGGGGACGCGTTCCCCGCCCGTTCGTCGTTCCACGAACGGGCGTTTGCGTGAGGGTTTCGCGCCCGGAGGGCCGAGACGCCGGCGCGCCCGCGTCCGTTGCCGCGGGGACGAGCGGGGCCGTGGCGCGACGGCGGCTCGGCGCCGTTGGCAACGGCGGTATCGTTGCCTACGGCGCGCGAAGCCCGGCCCGGAGCGCAGCGGAGGGACACGCCCTGATCCGGCAGTTCCGTCGCCCCTCGCCGCACCGACCGTTCGCGATCCGCATCACGCCGCCCCGCCTCGTGCAACCCTCGCCGCGGCGCTCGTGGCCGGCGCCGTGCAGTGTCACCTGCCCCGTGCGCCCGCGCGGGGCGGCAGTTTGTTTTTTCACCCCCGCGGGTTACTTTGTCACCGCCTCACGCTCCATACGTTCGCCGCCGCCCACCGGGGACATGGAAAACAAGCGAGTCCTGCGTACCACGGCGTTCACCCTGCTGGCAGTAGGGGCCCTGGCCGCGCTCGGCGTGCTGCTGGTGCGCGACCAGATCAGCCGCAGCAAGCGCGACCTGTTCAGCCCGCATCCGCTGCGCCGCCTGGCGGCGCTGGAGTACCTGGGGAGCGTCGCCGCCAGCGTGGACACCGTGCTGCTGCTGCGCGACTTCCTGGCCTGGGAGCCGCGCCCGCTGCTGCGCAAGCGCGCCCACGGCGTGCTGCAGCGCCTGGAAGAGGCGCTCGCCACCCGCGCGTCGGAGGTCGCCTGATGGCGGGCGGCGGCGCCAGCAGCTGGAGCTTCGACGAGCGCGACGTCGGGCGCATCGACCGGCTGCTGCAGGGGTTCCTGTACGACAGCAACGCCCGCTGCACCCTGCTGGTGGACCGCACGGGGCAGCTGGTGACCACCGCCGGCGAGAAGCCGAGCTTCGACACCACCGCCTTCGCGTCGCTCGCGGCGGCCGACTTCTCGGCCAACGACCAGCTCGCCAGCATGATCGGCGAGACCGAGTTCTCCTCGCTCTTCCACCAGGGCGAGAAGGAAAGCATGTACCTGGCCGACATCGCGCGCCGGGTGATCCTGGTGGTGCTCTTCGACAACCGCACGACGCTGGGGATGATCCGCATCAAGACCAAGGGAGTGGTGCGCGAGCTCGCCGAGATCTTCCGCGAGATGTTCGACCGGTCGGCCGCGGCCCCCGCTGGGTCGCGCTTCGAGGCCGCCTTCGTGGACGAGGCGGAGGACGAGATCGACCGCCTGTTCGGCGATCTCTAGGAGGCGTATCCGATGTCGATGATCAACTACGCCTCGCGCGAGATCAACTGCAAGATCGTGTACTACGGCCCCGGCCTGTGCGGGAAGACCACCAACCTCGAGTACATCTTCGAGAAGGTGGCCCCCAACACCCGGGGCAAGCTGATCTCGCTGGCGACGGAGACCGAGCGCACCCTCTTCTTCGACTTCCTCCCGGTGGACCTGGGGGCGATCCGCGGCTTCAAGACGCGGTTCCACCTCTACACCGTGCCGGGGCAGGTGTATTACAACGCCAGCCGGAAGCTGATCCTGAAGGGGGTCGACGGGGTGGTGTTCGTGGGCGACAGCCAGGTGGAGCGGCTCGACGCGAACATCGAGAGCATGCACAACCTGTACGACAACCTGAGCGAGTACGGGTTGGACCTGCGCGAGATCCCGTTCGTGATCCAGTACAACAAGCGCGACCTGCCCAACACCAGCTCGGTGGCGGAGCTGGAGGCGCAGCTCAACCCCAACCGCGTGCCGCACTTCGAGGCGGTGGGGGTGCGGGGGATCGGCGTGTTCGACACGCTGAAGGCGGTGAGCAAGCTGGTCATCAAGTCGCTGAGCTGATGCAGGCCGCGCCCCGCACGTCCTGGCTCAACCTTCCCAACGCCATCACGATCGGGCGCATCGCCCTGGCGCTGCTCCTGTTCCCGATGATCCTCACCGACTCGTTCCCGGTGCGGCTCGCCGGGTTCGTGGTGTTCCTGGTGGCGGCCTTCAGCGACATGGTGGACGGGAAGCTGGCCCGCAGCCGCAACCTGATCACCGACTTCGGCAAGCTGGCCGACCCGCTCGCCGACAAGCTGCTGCTCGCCTCCACCTTCATCGCCTTCTACTGGCTGGCGCACGGCCGCGAGCCGGGGACGGCGTTCCCCTGGTTCGGCGGCACGCTCCCCTGGTGGATCCTGGCCATCCTCTTCGGCCGCGAGCTGTTCATCACGGTCTTCCGCGGCTACGCGGCGAAGCGCGGGGTGGTGCTGGCGGCCGGCGCGGCGGGGAAGCTGAAGGCGGTGTTCCAGAACATCGCCTGCGGCGCGATCATCTTCTGGTACGCGCTCTGGTCGGCGTCGCGGCTGCACGGGTGGGACACGAGCTTCTGGAACGGGGTGTGGATCCCCTTCCACCGCGCCTTCGCGATTTTCTCGCTCGCCGTGGCCGTGATCCTCACCGTGTGGTCGCTGGGCGTGTACCTGCGGAGCTTCCGCACGCTGAACCTGTCGCGCAAGCAGGCGCCGTAGCGCCGCCGTGAGCCGCGGCCTCCTTCCGCCCGACGGCGTGTCGTCGGAGTTCGTGGCCGGCGACGGGCTGCGCCTCCACGCGCTGGCGTGGGCCGCGCCCCGGCCACGCGCCGCGGTGTTCCTGAGCCACGGGCTGGGCGAGCACGCGGGGCGCTACGCCGCGCTCGCGAAGGATTTCGCCGCCCGCGGCATCAGCCTGTACGCGCTGGACCACCGCGGGCACGGCCGCTCCGGGGGCCCACGCGCCTACACGTCGCGCTTCGAGCACTTCGTGGCCGACCTGGAGGACTTCCGCCGCCGCGTGGCGCGCGAGGCGGAGGGCCTCCCGCTCTTCCTCTACGGCCACTCGCTGGGCGGCCTCATCGCGCTGCGCTGGCTGCAGACGCACGCCGACGTACGGCTGGCCGGCGCCGTCCTCTCCGCGCCGCTGCTGGCGGTGAAGGTGCAGGCGCCGCGCTGGAAGCTGGCGCTCGCCGCGCCGCTCTCGCGCATCGCGCCGGCGCTGCCGATGAAGAACGAGATCGACCCGGCGGAGCTCACGCACGACCCGGCCTACGTCCGCGCGTACCGCGAGGACCCGCTGGTGACCAATCGCATCACCCCGCGCCTCTTCACCGAGATGATCGGGGCGATGGCGAAAGCGGAGGTGGAGGGCGAGCGGATCTCCGTCCCCCTGCTCTTCGTGGTCCCCGGCGAGGACACCATCGTGCAGGAGGAGGCCACCCTGCGCTTCGCCGCGGGGCTGCGCGGGGACGTGACGGTGCGGCGCTACCCCGGCTTCCGCCACGAGTCGCACAACGAGGTGGAGCGCGACCGCCCGCTCGGCGACGTGTTCGCGTGGATGGAGGCGCGGATCGGCGGCGGGTGAGCGGGGATCGTCTGCTGAATGTCGGATGAGAGGGCGCGGACGTCGGCGTGGGCAGCGGGGCGAATGAATTCGCTGCAACAACCACGCGAAGTCCGCCTTCGCGGACTACCGGCTTCGGTGCCGCCGCGGGTTCGATGCGCGCGACGGGCTTTGTGGGAGTTCGGGCGCGCGATGGTATTCGAGCCGTCACCGAAGTAGCCGCGAGCGAAGCGAGCCCGGGTCCCTCCCCCGGGTTGTTTCGGGGGAGGGACAGGCGCCCTCGGGCGCCAGGGTGGGGGCCCGAGCGGCGCGCCGGCGCGCCGGCATGCCGCATCTGCCGCGCCCTGCCGTAGTTTCGCACGACCGTCGCGGTGGAGCGCGGGCAGGCTGCCAAGGTGGCACCCGAAGCCGGCACCCCGCTTGCTAAACCGCTGTTTGCAGAGCACGCGGACCTTGTGGCGCACCCGTGCGAGACGCGGGGCGCGCCGTGCCGGTATTGTCTTCACCAAAGCGGAAACATGGCCGATCACAAGCACCACTCCAGGCAGCGCGGCGGCGAGCAGGCGGGCGACGCCGCGAAGCCCAACGGGCAGAGCAATGGACAGGCGAACGGCCCCGCCGGCGCCGCCGCCGACGAGCCGCCGCAGCAGCCGGCCGACGCCGGGTCGCAGCCGCAGCCCGAGGCGCGCGCCGACAGCGCCAGCGAGCTGGATACCGTGCGCGACCGCCACCTGAGGCTGGCCGCGGAGTTCGACAACTATCGCAAGCGGGTGGAGCGCGAGCGCGGCGAAAGCTGGGTGCGCGCCCAGGCCGAGCTGGCGCAGCGGCTGCTGGAGCCGCTCGACGACCTGCAGCGCATCGCCGACTTCGACCCCGAGACCACCAACGCGCAGGCGCTGCACGAGGGCGCCGAGATGGTGGAGAAGAAGTTCCTGCGCGCGCTGGAGAACGCGGGGCTCGAGACCATCGACGCCGAGGGGAAGCCGTTCGACCCCACGCAGCACGAGGCGCTCACCACCATCCCGGCCGAGAGCGACGAAGAGGACGACACCGTGGCGCAGGTGTTCCGCAAGGGATACCGCTTCAAGGGCGTGCTCCTGCGCCCGGCGCAGGTGGTGGTCAAGAAGCTTTCATAGCCGGCTGGCGCGGGCGCGCCGCGCGGCGTTCCTGATATCAGGCGAACCATGCCGACCCAGACCAAAGACTACTACCGCATCCTGGGCGTTCCCGAGAACGCGAACGCCGACGAGATCAAGAAGGCGTACCGGAAGCTCGCCAAGCAGTACCACCCCGACGCCAACCCCAACAACGCGTCCGCCGCCGAGAAGTTCAAGGAGCTCTCGGAGGCGAACGCGGTGCTGAGCGACGAGGACAAGCGCAAGAAGTACGACCAGATGCGCAAGCTGGGCGCGTTCGGCGGGCTGGGCGGCTTTCGCCCGGGCGGCGGCGCACCCGGCGGCGGCGCGCAGGCCGGCGGCTTCTCGTTCGAGGACATCGACCTGGGCGGCGGGCTGGGCGACATCTTCGGGTCGATCTTCGACCTGGGGGGGAAGCGCGGGGCCGGCAAGCAGGCCGGCGGCACCCGACCCGGCGGGCCGCAGCGCGGCGAGAACATCGAGTACCAGGTGGAGATCCCGTTCCGCACGGCGGCGCGCGGCGGCACCATCACCGTCACCCTGCCGGTGACGGAGGAGTGCCCGGTGTGCGCCGGCTCCGGCGGCAAGGCGGGGACGCCGATCATCACCTGCCCCGAGTGCAAGGGCGCGGGGAGCATCACCTTCGGCCAGGGCGGCTTCGGGGTGACGCGGCCGTGCCCCAACTGCTACGGCCGCGGGAAGGTGCCGCAGGACCCCTGCGACAACTGCCACGGGCAGGGGCAGGTGCGCCAGCAGAAGACGGTGAACGTGGCCGTCCCCGCCGGCGTGGACAGCGGCTCCAAGATCCGCATCAGCGGCCAGGGCGAGAAGGGCGCGGGGGGCGGGCCTCCGGGCGACCTGATGCTGTCGTTCCGCGTTCAGCCCGAGCGCTTCTTCACCCGCGACGGGATGGACGTCCACGTGAGCGTGCCGATCAACATGGCCCAGGCGGTGCTGGGGTCGAAGATCAAGGTGCGCACGGTGGACGGCAACGTGGTGCTGCGCATCCCACCGGGCACGCAGAACGGCACCAAGTTCCGCATCAAGGGGCACGGGGTGGAGAAGGGCGGCCGCCGCGGCGACCAGTTCGTCAAGGTGGAGGTGGGCGTCCCCGAGAACCTGAGCGACGAGCAGCGCCAGCAGTTCGAGCAGTTCGCCGAGACCGCCGGCCTGCGCCACTGAGCCTCGCACGGACCGGTGATGCGCCAGCCGGGCGCGGATCGTGCCGGTGCGCCTGCCGGATGGATGAACGACGAGGCGGACCCGAACGGATGGACGGAGGATGAGCCACACCTTCACCGACCAGGACCTGCTCACCTGGGAGGCCTACGCTTCCAGCGGCAACTTCGGCCTGGCGATCAGGCCGCGGATCGTCTTCAACTGCCTGAGCGACACCTCGCTGCCGCAGCGCTTCGTCGAGCACCCCGGCAACGAGGCCGACGCCGAGGAGCAGGTGCACGAGCTCAGCGAGGAGGAGCTCCGCGCCCTGCTGAAGGAATCCCAGCCGCTGCGGTAGAGCCGTCGCCGGATCGCGAAAGAGCGGGGCGCGACAGTCCACTGTCGCGCCCCGCTCGTCTTGTTCTCCGTAGATGTTACGCGCCGTCGTTCATCAGGAGAAGAGGCCGTGCTCAATCCGCCCGAGGGTGACTTCGACGAGCCTGGCACCGGCGTCCGTGTCCAGCAGCGAGACTGGCCTGGCGCCGTTCAGCGCGCGGTTCGGCCGGCGCAGCCACTGGTGCGCGTCGGCCGTGTCTTCGAACGCCTCCACCGCGGCGAGCGCCACGCGGGCTATGCGCGCGAGCCTCACCGATTCGGCGAGCGTCAGCGCCTGCTTCTTCGCACGGCGATATGCGAGCGTTCGCTTGGGGAGAACCAGCTGGTCGATCTCGGCGCGGGAGAAGCCGAGCTTCTCCACCACGGCGTCGAGGGCCGACACGGGGAGTGCGGATTCCGTCTCCACCCAATCCAACTCGGTACGGATCCCGTCTGCCCTCAGATCGTTGAGGAGGGTCGATACGGCTGACAAGCCCATTCTGCTACTCCTCAGGTCGTGTCGTAGCACTCATGCCCAGAAAACGGCGCTGACGTCGGTCCGATTCGACTCGCGTTACGCGGCCTTTGGTGTGTCGCCGGGGACGCCGGTCGTGGCGGTGGGGGTCACCGGCGCCTTGGGCCCCAGGTCGGGCGGGTCGGCGGGGCCGAAGGCGAGGTCGCGGATCAGCACGGTGAGCGGCACGGCCAGCACGGCGCCGGTGGGGCCCAGCACCCACGCCCAGAAGATCACCGACAGGAAGCTGAGCAGCGCCGAGATCTGCATCTGCCGGCCCACGAAGCGAGGGCCGATGATGTTGTCGATCACCGTGTTGATCACCTGGTAGCCCACCAGCACGATGATCGCGGGGACCCAGCCGCCCTCCAGCAGCGCCAGCAGGAACGGCGGCACCAGCGACAGGGTGAAGCCGATGTTGGGCACGAAGCTCAGCAGGAACGACAGCACGCCCCATAGCAGCGCGTGCTCCACCCCCACCACCAGCAGCAGGACGTAGTTGAGCAGCGCCGCCACGATCCCCAGCACCGTGCGCACCCCCACGTAGCCGCGCAGCGATTGCGAGAAGAGGAGGAAGCGCGCGGCCAGCGGGCTGTGGTCGCGCGCGCCTTTGCGCGCGCGGCGCTCCATCTCCCACATCCCGCCCAGCATGAAGGCGAAGATGAAGAGCGTGAGCACGCCGTTGCCGAACGCGCTGGCCAGCGCGCCGGTGAAGTTCAGCACCGTGCGCCCCACCTCGGGCCCGCGCAGCGCCTGCTCCACGTACGCGCCCGCGTCGATGCCGCGCGCCGCCAGCATCCCCGTGATCGAGCCGGCGATCCCCTCCAGGCGCGTGCGGTAGCCGGGGATCTCGCCGGCGAGCTGGCGGAGGGAGACGCCCACGAAGCCCACCAGCGCCAGGCCGCCCAGCACCACCGCGAACACCACCAGCGCCACCGCCATGCCGCCGGCCACGTGGTGGCGCAGGCGCCGGGTGAGGGGCTGCAGCAGCAGGGCCAGGAAGCCCGCCATCAGCACCGGGTTCAGCAGCCCCGACGAGGCGCGCATGCCGGCGGTGAGCACGACCACGGCTGCGCCGCCCACCAGGAAGTGGAGCAGCCCGCGCTTGGGTGAGGTCATCTGGGATGCCGGTGTGGACACGTGTGGAGCGGCGATCGGGGGGAATGTCCGTGATGGTGCTGCCAATCTACCGTCGGAGACGAAAATCGGCACGTCCCACGTCGTTCGTCGCGCCACGGGAGATTCCTGCGGCGCGCCGAGGCGGCTGATCGTACGAGAAGCGTACAAACGGCGGATCACACAGAGAACGCAGAGGTCGTGGAGGGCTTGAACGTTGCCTCTGCGACCTCTGCTTGAGCTCAGTCTTTTCCGCTGTGGTTTCGACGTTTCGACGACGGAATCGTTCGTGGGCTACGAGGCGATGCGGCCCCCGCCGAGCACCACGTCGCCGCGGAAGATGACGGCGCTCTGGCCGGGCGACACAGCGCGCTGCGGCTTGTCGAAGCGCAGCGTGATCGATCCGTCGCCGACCTCCGCCACGGTGGCGCCAACGGCGGGGGCGCGGTGGCGGATCTGCGCCTGCACGGCGTCGCCCGCGGCGGGGGGCGCGGCCAGCCAGTTGAGCTCGGCGATCGAGGCGTCGGGGCGGTGCAGCTCGTCCATCGTGCCCACCACCACCTCGCCGCGGTCCGGGCGCGTGCCCACCACGTACAGCGGCAGCGAGCGGCCGCCGCCCAGCCCACGCCGCTGGCCCACGGTGTAGCGCGCGTACCCGTCGTGCTGCCCCACCACCTCGCCCGTGGTGGTCACGAGCGCACCGGGCGCCAGCGCGGCGTGGTCCGTGCCCAGCCGCTTCGAGAGGAAGCGCGGGTAGTCGCCGTCGGGCACGAAGCAGATCTCCATGCTCTCCGGCTTCTCCGCCGTCTCCAGCCCCAACTCGCGCGCCATCTGCCGCACCTGCGGCTTGGTCAGCTCGCCCAGCGGAAACATGAGCTGCGGCAGCATCTCGCTGGGGAGCGCCCAGAGGAAGTAGCTCTGGTCCTTGTTGGCGTCCATCCCGCGCAGTAGAACGGGCCGGCCGGCGTCGTCCGCGCCGATGCGGGCGTAGTGGCCGGTGGCGATGGCGTCGCAGCCCAGCATCTTCCCGCGGCGCAGGAGGTCGCGGAACTTGGTGTTGCCGTTGCAGCGCACGCAGGGGTTCGGCGTCCGCCCGGCGGCGTATTCCTGCACGAAGTCGTCGATCACGTCGCGCGTGAACTCGCGCTCCACGTCGAACACGTAGTGCGGGATGCCGAGCCGGTCGGCCACGGCGCGCGCGTCCATGATGCCGTCGAGCCCGCAGCACGAGCGCGTGGACCCGGCGAGCTCGGCCTCGGCCTCCTGGTAGCAGAAGGTCTTCATGGTCACGCCGATCACGCGGTGGCCCTGCCGAACCAGCAGCGCCGCCGCGACCGAGCTGTCCACGCCCCCCGACATCGCCACCAGGATGGTCTTCGTCTCCATCGCCCCCAGGTCCGTTCTCACCGCGCGGAACTACGCTCGAATCCACCTCTTACCCCACATCCCGCCCCGCGTGCGGCCACCTTGTCGACCTCCGAATCGCAGTCGATGAAGACGGTAACGCGTCCGTTGCACCGAATACTCGTCGATTCTCGTCGGTCAGTGCCCGGCCCGCGCGGCCTCGTACCGTGCGATGAACGTCTCCGGCGGCGTCGCGGCGATGATGCGGCCGATCGCGTCCAGCGGCAGGTCGTCGGGCGAGCGGAAGCGGATGCAGCTCTTCCCCATGTCCAGCTTCTTCCCCGCGGCCGCGAACGCCTCGCGCAACTCGCGGTCGCGCTCGGGATCCTGGTACACGCAGTTGAGATACAGCGCGTTGTAGCTCTTCTGCGCCGCCAGCGCGGCGAAGGCGAGCGGCTGGCCGTTGTAGGTGTCGGGATAGCGCTCCAGCGGGATTCCGTAGCCGATCATCCCGTACGAGATCGACTCGTGGTAGCCCTCCGGCAGGTGGCGGAGAACCACGTCGCGGACGGTGGCCAGCGCGCGTCGCCGGTCCTCCGGGAGCTCGGCCAGGTACTCGTCGACGGTGGATGCGGCGCTCTTCGCCATGTCGGTGTCTCCGGTTCAAGGGAGATGGGATGATGGTGGAATCGATCAGCCGGCGAGCGCGCGGACGCGTTCCACGATCGCGGGGAAGACGGCCAGCACGCGGTCGATCTCCGCGTCCGTGGTGCCCCAGCCCAGGGAGAAGCGCACCGAGGGGCCGGCGAGCTCGGGGGGGATGCCCATCGCGGTGAGCACGTGCGACGGCGCCACCGCGCCGCTGGAGCACGCCGAGCCCGACGACGCGGCGATCCCCTCCAGGTCCAGCGACATCAGCAGCGCTTCCGGATCGGCGCCGGGGACGGAGACGTTGCTGACGGTGGGGAGGCGTTCGGCGCCGGCGGCGTTCACCACCAGCCCGGGCACGCGCTCGCGGAGCCCCGCCTCCAGCCGGTCGCGCAGCGCGCCGATGCGCGCCATTGCCTGCTCGCGCTGCGCCTCCGCCGCCTGCGCGGCCGCGGCGAACCCGGCGGCGCTGGCCACGTCCTCCGTCCCCGGCCGCAGCCCGCGCTCCTGCCCGCCGCCGAAGAGCAGCGGCCGGAGCTGCGTGCCCCGGCGCACGTAGAGCGCGCCGATCCCCTTGGGCCCGCCCACCTTGTGCGCGCTGAAGGCCATCAGGTCCACCGCCACGGCGTCGGCGCGCACCGGCACCTTGCCCAGCGCCTGCACCGCGTCGGAGTGGAAGGTGACGCCCGCGGCGCGGCACCGCGCCCCGATCTCCGCCACCGGCTGGATCGTCCCCACCTCGTTGTTCGCCCACATCACCGAGACGACGGCGGGCGCCTCCGCCAGCGCCGCGTCCACCGCGTCCAGCGAAACCACGCCGTCCGCGTCGACGGGGAGAACGATGACGCGTGCCCCCTCCTCCTCCGCGGCGTGGGCGCTGGCGAGCACCGCCTTGTGCTCGGTGGCCGAGACGGCGACCGGCGCGCCGCGCAGCTGGCGCGCGCGGCCCAGCACGGCGATCCCGTCGGCTTCCGTTCCCGCGCGGGTGAAGACGATCTCGCCCGGCGCGGCGCCGATCACGGCCGCCAGGCGGGCACGCGCGTCGTCCAGCGCCGCGCGCGCCTCGCGGCCGTGGCGGTGGATGCTGGAGGGGTTGCCGAAGCGGCCCTCCAGGAAGGGGAGCATGGCCTCGCGCGCCTCGGGCCGCACCGGGGCGGAGGCCGCGTAGTCGAGGTAGATGCCTGCGTCGATCACGGCGTGAGCATCCGTCCAGGGTGCGTGGAGCGCGGGGCGTGGATGGGGCTTATCTTGCGCTCCATCAACCGGTTACGAAAGGCTTGAGCCGCCCTGTGTCCGGTGATACATTGCGGGGACCAGCCGTTTCCACCGCCCGGGGGTGCCGATGATCCCACCGCTTCCTTCCGCCCAGCCCGCGGTGTTCCGCACCACCGTGCACGGCACCGTCTTCGGCGAACGCGCCGCGCACGTGGGCGAGGTGGAGCAGGGTGACACGCTGCTGCTGATCCCCGATCCGCCGATGGAAGAAGACCCGGCGGTGTGGGTGCACCTGGCCGGCGGCGACCCGCTGGGCCACCTGCCGCCGGAGGTGAACCGCTGGCTCGCCCCCTGGCTCCTGCGCGGCGGATCCGCCACCGCCACCGCCGTGAAGGTGCGCGGGCCCGAGGCGCCGAGCTGGAAGCGCCTGCTGATCGAGGTCCACTGCGCCGCCGACGACGCGGCGTAAATATACCTCACCAGGCCCGGGTTCGCCCGGCGTATATCGGACACAAGCGAGCGGCGTGGCGATCCTCATGGGGATCGTCGCGCCGCTTCGATTTTCTTGACTCTGCCCTGGCCGACGGCCGGGGGCGGCTTCGTCGATCAATGCGCGTACAGCGTGTAGGCACGATCGAGCCAGACCACGTGAAAGACCTGGTTGCTGCGGAACCCGACCATCGGCGCCAGCGAGTTGAAGCGGATGGCGATGAAATCGACGTCGTCGGTGATCCCGCCGGGGATCGGAGCCCTGATGGCCGCGCGGCCGATCTTCTCGGAGCCCAGCCCGTGGCGCGGCGAGTTGCGGATCTGCGTCCACGTCATGGTGGACAGCCGCTTCAGCGTCACCGCGAACGCCGCCTGCTCCTGCCGTTCGCAGTTGGTGACGCAGAACGGGGGCGCCAGGTAGCGCAGGCAGAACACCGGGGTCAGGCCGTCGGTCGACCCTGTTCCGCTCTCGCGCGGCTGGATTCGGCCGCCGCGGTTCTTTCCGTGAGGGCTGACGAACCTGGCCACGCGCGCGCTACTCGGTGACGTAGTCCTTGAAGTAGTCGCGCATCGCGGCGTGCGAGATCACGCGGCCACGTTCGCCGTTCTCGTACGCGTCGATCCAGGGACGTTCCTCGTGGGTCATGTTGCGGAGCTTCCACGCGGAGTACTGGCCGAACACGTCGTAGACCTCGTCGAGCAGCCGGGCCGACGCGGTGTCGTAGCCGTCGGGGTCGAAGGCGGCGGGCGCGGGGATGTTCGCGGCGCCGAAGTCCTTGAACGGGTGGTAGAGGTCAGGCACCACCGGCCCGTGCTCCCACGCCTCGATGCGCTCGCCGAACAGCGGCCCGTCGTGGAGCGCCAGGTGGAACCCCTGCGCGTAGTAGACGAGCTTCTGAAGCTTGAGGTTGGAGATGCCGTCGCCGATGGAATCGTCGGCCTTGGCCAGGAAGTATTCCGCGACCTTCCGCACGCTCATCATGATGGGCACCCCGAAAGCGGGCCGGTGCAAAAGTGTAATTACCGAACGCCAAAGGCTAGCGGCATCCCGCTCCGCAGTCAAGCGTCAAGGCCGAATATGTGCGGGATGAGCACTGTGGACATCCACGACTGCCGATCTTTCGTTCCGAGCACTCGTCCCTGGATCTTCCCGGGCCGGCAGCCGGTCGTCGGGCAAAGCGGTCAGATGCTGCGCACGGGGAGCGCGACTACGTCGTCGACTGCCATCGTCTCGTGGACGAAGAAGGGCTCGCCGTACTCGGTGCGGATCAGCGAGCCGTAGCGGGCGGCGTGCATGCGCACCTGGTCGTACAGCGGGCGCTCGCCACCGGGAAAGACCTCTCCGCCCCACGTCTTTCCGTCGAACTGCGAGGCGTAGCAGCGCATCGCTTCCAGCTTGGTCTCGATGAAGCCGGTGATGTCGACCACGAAGCTGGGCTTCACCGCGTCCTCGCGGTAGGTGAGGGCGTAGAGCAGCTTGTGCGCGCGGTGCGGCTCGCCGGGGGCGGGGTACTTCGCCAGCCCCGCGAGGAAGCAGGCGTCGTAGGCGAGCTGGCTGGCGATGCGGTGGTCGGGGTGGCGGCCGGTGGTGTAGGGGAGGATCACCACGCGCGGGCGGAAGGCGCGGACGTACCCCGCCACCAGCGCGCGCGTCTGGTCGTTGTTCGCCAGCCCCGCGTCCGGCAGCCCCGCGTTGCGGCGCGCGGTGACCCCCAGCACCTTCGCGGCGGCCTCGGCCTCCTGCCCGCGCAGGTCGGCGCTCCCGTCGGTGCCGCGCTCGCCCATGGTGAGGTCGAGGATGCCGGTGCGGTAGCCCTGCGCCGCCATGCGCGCCATGGTGCCGCCCACCAGCAGTTCCACGTCGTCGCGGTGGGCGGCGATGGCCAGCAGGTCCACCGGCGGGGCGAGCGGATCGGTCGTGTCGGTCACGTGGTCAGCCGCGGAAGCAGGGCTCCGGCGCGGCGGGGATCGTCGTCATCATCCCCACGAGGCGCTGGAAAAGGCCGCAAAAAATGCCGAGCCCCCGCCCCGCGCGCAATCGCGGCGGGGCGGGGGCGTCGGGGTGCGAGCCGGAAGATCGGACGAACAGGTGCGTGAGTGCGCGAGTGCGTTTGACTCGGCGGACGGGATGCGGATCCCCCGCCGCTTCGCAGCTACTCGTATCGAAGCGCCACCACGGGGTCCATCCGCGCCGCCTTGGCGGCGGGGTAGATGCCGAAGACCACGCCGGTGATCACCGCCACGCCCAGCGAGAAGATGATCGAGCTCACGGGGACGGAGGCGGGGATCGGCGTCAGCTTCGCCAGCAGAAGCGCGCCGCCCGCGCCGAAGGCCAGGCCGAAGAGCCCGCCGATGAAGGTGACGGTGACCGCCTCGACCAGGAACTGCCAGAGGATCTCGCCGCGTCGCGCGCCCAGCGCCTTGCGCACGCCGATCTCGCGGGTGCGCTCGGTGACCGAGATCATCATGATCCCCACCACGCCCACGCCGCCCACCATCAGGCCGATGGACGAGAGCACCATCATCACCAGCCGGATGGCGCCGGTGATCTTGCCGATGAGGTCGGCGAACGCCTCCTGCCGGATCAGCGCGAAGTTGTTGTCCTGCGCGGGCTTCAGGCGGCGCATGGTGCGCATGGCCACCGTCACCTGGTCCATCGCCTGTGCCTGCGTGTAGCCCGACTCCGGGACGATCCAGAACTCCATGAAGTCGTCGTACACGGGGAGGTACTTGAGCGCCGCCGTGGCCGGCACCGCGGCCCAGATCGGCTTGCCGCCCTGGAAGAGGTTGGGCTTGGGGGCGTAGACGCCCACCACGCGGAACTGGCTCCCCTCCAGGCGGATGAGCTCGCCCACGGCGTTGCGCCCCTCGCCGTAGGCGCGGCGGGCCAGCTCCTCGGTGATCACGGCGACGGGGGTGGCGGCCGCGTCGTCGCTGGGCATGTAGTTGCGGCCCTGCACGAAGTCGCCGAGGATGTAGCTGGTCCACTCGTGCCCCATCCCCTGCACCGACACGCCGGAGAGGTCCTTCCCCCCGGCGCGCGCCGTGGCGTTCCCGCCCACGAACGGCGTCACGCTGGCCACCGCGGGGAGCTGCGCCAGCGCCACCGCCTCGGTCATGCGCATCTTGGGCTTCCCGTCCCACGGGTTGCCGGCGTGGATGCGCACCTGCGTCTGGTCGAAGCGCGACACCTGGAAGTTGGCCGGGCCGATCGCCTCCAGGTCGGAGTTGATCCCGTTCTGCACGCCGTTCATGATGGCGCCCATCCCGGTGACCGTGGCCACGCCGATGCCGATGCCCAGGATGGTGAGGAACGCGCGCACCTTGTCGCTGCGCAGCGAGTCGAGCGCGATCTGCACCCCCTCGAAGGTCGACTGGAAGTTCATCGCGTCACTCCGAGCGCAGGGCCACGATGGGGTCCAGCCGCGACGCGCGCCACGCCGGGTACACGCCGCTCGCCACGCCCACCCCCACCCCCAGCCCGATCGCCAGGGCGATGCTCCATCCCGCCACGCCGGCCCGCAGCGGGGTGGAGGCCTGAACCGCCTTGGCCAGCAGGATCCCCACGCCGATCCCCAGCAGCGCGCCCATCCCCGACAGGGTGGACGACTCGAAGAGGAACTGCAGGAGGATGTCGCCGCGGCGCGCGCCCATCGACTTGCGGATCCCGATCTCGCGGGTGCGCTCGCTCACCGACACCAGCATGATGTTCATGATCACCACCGCGCCCACCACCAGCGAGATCCCCACCAGCCCGGGGAGCGCCAGGAGGAGGATGGTGCGGATCTTGTCCCAGAAGCCCAGGCTCTCCTCGGCGGTCTCCAGCTCGAAGTCGTTCGCCGCGCCCGGCTTCAGGCGGTGGCGGATGCGCATCCAGCTCTCCAGCTCGGCCTGGGCCAACGGAACCTGGGTGTCGGCGCTCACCTTGAAGGTGATCTCGTCCACCGTGTTCTTGCGCCCGTTGTTGACGAAGCCGTTCAGGTCGGAGCGGATCGGGGCGATCGCCACGTTGTCGAGCGACATCCCGA
>Ga0190275_10001696_pt1 | contig 16249 bp, 21 predicted proteins | sample Popmic550T_FD_133745 | JGI IMG/M metagenome (GOLD analysis project Ga0190275, IMG submission 133745) | Populus adjacent soil microbial communities from riparian zone of Yellowstone River, Montana, USA - 550 T | ecosystem: Environmental > Terrestrial > Soil > Riparian zone > Trees stand | place...
ATCCTCCTCATATTGGAGATGAAGGCTGGACAGCTCGACCGTCACCACCAGCACCCGAGCCTCGGGCTCGGAACGGACGATATGGTGGGCGAGCCGGAGCGACGAGACCGCCGCATAGCAGCCCATGAAGCCGACCAGGGTGCGCTCGACATGGCCGCCCAGGCCGAGCTCCCGAGCGATGATCTGGTCGATGCCCGGAGCGACGAAGCCGGTGCAGCTGGCGACGATCAGATGGGTGATTCCGGCGTGCGCCGCCGCCCCGTTGAGCTTTCCGATCGCCTCGAGCGCGAGCTTCGGCGCGGCCTCGGCATAGATGTCCATGCGCGCACCGGTGGACGGGAGATCGCCGTGATAGAAGCCGCCCGGTTCGACCGGCGAGCCACCGCCCGGCGCGATTGGAAGGACCGACCAGCGATGCTCGATCCCGGACCGGGCCGCCATCCGGCCGAACAAGGCGCGAAGCCTCGGCTCGTCCAGCCGGCTCTCCGCCCAGCGAATGAAAGCGGCGTGGACGTCATGCTCGGGAACGGCGGTGCCGATCGCGTTGAGATGGGCCTGGTTCGTACGACTCCCCTCGGGAAGGGTGCTCAATTGCAACGCATATGAGATGAATAAGGGCTGAGGAAAGTTCCCTGGCCCCGGGCGGCGAGCGGTGGCGGGTACCCCTCGCCGACGTCCCTAGCCGCGCAGGACAGCGGCGACGCCCTGCGGAAAGCCGCCGTCCGGAGGCCTCAGCCTTTTCGGAACAGCGCCTCCGGAAACAGAAGCTCATGCCCGTCGCCGCCGCGATCCGGGCTGGACAGGAAACCGAGATAGGAGCCCCCGGGCGCATAGCCGATCAGCGCGCGCAGCTCGGGCGTCAGCCCTTCGGCCTTTTCGACCGGGCATGACAGATATTGATTCTCCGCCTGGCGAAGCCAGTTGAGATTATAGTGAAGGAGCAGGCCGATACGATCCGCGCGGGAGCTGTTCGGGCCGCCGCCGTGAAACAGCGATCCGCAATGCAGCAATACCGATCCGGTGGGCATTTCCGCGGGACAGGCCTCGGCCTCGAGCGGAGCGCGGTCCTGATGCCAGCGATGGGACCCGGGAACGACGCGCGTCGCGCCGTTGTCGGCGGTGAAATCGGTGACGGCCCAGATCGCGCTGAGCTCGGTCTCGATGCGTCGATTGAGATGGGGCCACGATCCGCGGTCGCGATGGAGCAGTTGGGCGCTTTCCCCCGGCGAGATGCAAACGGCCTGGGTCAGGTGGAGCTGGATGCCGTTGGTGAAGCGGCGCAGATATTCCGCCGAGGCCGTCGTGACTAGAGGATGGAGTGCGAGCGCATGGCTTGCGGAAGCACGGGCGATGACGGCGCCGATCCGCCGCGTCTTGTATCCGTTGAAGGAATTATTGCCGCAGGGCGCCGCCTCCAGGAACGGACGCAGCTGCCGTTGCAGCAAGTCCATATGCTCGGAATCGAACACGCGCTCGATGATTGCGGCGCCGTCGACCTCAATTGCGTCGAGCAGCGCCGCGGGCGACGTGTCGGGAGCTAGACGGCGCAGCATGACACTCCTGAGGGGTGACGTTGCGCACAACTTCGATAGCTGCAGAAACATTTGCAAGAATTATTCTTGCGGGCGGGAGACCGGAACTTCGAGAGCCGGATGCAGATCTAAGTCTGACCCGCCGCGGCGACGCAAAATCGCAGAAAATCGCGATTATCCGAGACAGGCCGAGACCCGGCTCGCGACTGAAACTGGAGGAGTGGTGCCCAGGGACGGAATTGAACCGCCGACACCGTGATTTTCAGTCACGTGCTCTACCAACTGAGCTACCTGGGCATTCCGGCGGGGCCGAAGACGAGCGCCTATAGAGGCGCTCAGCCTTCGCTGTCCAGCCCGCCCTCCTCGTTTTCAACGGCGAGCGGTCCGGGGACCCGGTAGGAGTCGCCGAGCCAGTTCAAAAGGTCGCGGTCGCGGCAGCCGCGGCTGCAGAAGGGGGCGTGCCCGGGCGTGGCGGGCTTGCCGCACAAGGGGCAGCCCTTGCCGCTTTCAGCTGGGCTTGACGTGGACATGGCCCTGCCATGTGGTGAGGGAGGAGTCCTCCCGCAAGGCGACCGGGCCGCCGATTCGCCTCGCCAGAGTTTCGAGCCAGCCGGGGTTCGCCCGGAGCCGGGCGATCACGGCGGGCGCGGCGGCGAGCTCGCAGCCTCCGACGGCGCGCTCCGCCGTGCGCAGAAGATCGCGGGCCTCGCCTCCGGCCGGATCCCATTGCAGGAGCTCGGGAAGCGACCGCCGCTCACGGCGGCGGATCACCTGGAGGAAGCCGAAGCCGTTGACCGCCGTCCGCTCGAACGGCCGCGGCAGCACGGCGTCGAGAGCCGCGACGATGCGCAGCCGGTCTTCGCGCAGCGGCACCGTCGGCAGGTCGATTCCGATCGACCCGCCTATGTCGAGGCGGCGGATGGCGAACGCCGCCGCCTCCGCGCCCGCGAGCGCCAGCTCGACCGGCAGAAGGAAGCCGTCGACGTCGAACAGGGTCATGGCCGGAGTCAGGCTCATCCGGAGCTCGCCGCCGGGGAAATCGATCACGCCCTCGATGGCCTCGCCGATCACTTCCGACCAGCCGGCCTCATGGAAGAGGTCGGGGCCGAGCAGCGGAAGCGGGCGCGGCGAGCCGATACGCTGAGCCAGGCTCGGACCTTCTCGTTCGTCGGCATCGGTGATCCGGCCCTTGGCGAATTTCGGATGGCCCGGTTCGGCAATGGGCTCGCGGACGATCTCGACCCGTATGTTCTGGCCTTCCGTCAGCCTTGGCGGAAGCGGTTCGACCATCACCTCGCCCTGGTCGGTCGCGACGATGCCCCGCCGGCCCGGAATAGCGATCCGGACGAGGCGGCCGGCCAGGACGGAGCCGCAGCGCATCTCCCCGGGAAGCTCGATCGCCGCCGCGATTATGTCTTCGTCCTCGACGAGAATGGCGCGGTTCTCGCCGATCCCCTCCTCGTAGAGCCACTCAGCCAAGGGGATAGCCGGCGGCCCGGAGCAGGGTCCGGGTCTCGTAGAGCGGCAGTCCCATCACCCCCGAATGGCTGCCCGACAGCATCCTCATTAGCGCCTCGGCTCGGCCCTGGATCGCATAGCCCCCGGCCTTGCCGCGCCACTCGCCGCCGGCGAGATAGGCCGCGATCTCCTCGGAGGAGAGCCGCTTGAAGGCGACGAGGCTGGTCGAAAGGCGGGTCCGGGTCCGGCCCTGCGCATCGGTCACCGCGACGGCGGAATGGACCCGGTGGCGGCGGCCGGAAAGGAGGCTCAGCGCCGCCCGGGCCTCCGCCTCATCCTCCGTCTTGGGTAGTATCCGCCGTCCCGCCGCGACGACCGTGTCGGCGGCGAGGACGAGGCAGCCCGGCGCCGCCGCCGCCGCCGCCGCCGCCTTTTCCGCCGCCATCCGGCAGGCGTAAAGGTCCGGGATCTCGGCCTTATGGGGAGTCTCGTCGATCTCGGCGGGAATGACCGAATCGGGCGTCACGCCGAGGCGCGCCAGCAGCTCGAGGCGGCGGGGGCTGGCCGAGGCCAGGATCAATCGCACGGGGGCGGGCCCCGTCACTTGAATCGGTAGGTGATCCGACCCTTGGTCAGGTCGTAGGGGGTCAGCTCGACCAGCACCTCGTCGCCGACAAGGACTCGGATGCGGTTCTTGCGCATCTTGCCGGCGGTGTGGCCGAGTATCTCATGGTCGTTCTCGAGTTTCACGCGGAACATGGCATTGGGCAGCAGCTCGACCACCTGCCCGCGCATCTCGAGTAGCTCTTCCTTGGCCATTTACCCTCTTGGACCGGCTCGCAAAACCGCGCCGCCATAACGGTTGAGCACGGGAAAGGGAAGCTTTGGCGGAGCGGCTTTGCTAGAGGACCGGCGATGCCCAGGCTGTTCACCATCGGCTACGAAGCCAAGACCCAGGCGGAGTTCCTCGACGAGCTCCAGGCCGCCGGAGTCGAGCTCGTCCTCGACGTCCGCGCCGTCGCGGCCTCGCGGCGGCCCGGCTTCTCCAAGACGGCGCTTGCCGGAGGATTGAGGGAGCGCGGGATAGACTATCTCCATTTGCGCGCCCTCGGCACCCCGGCGGACGGCCGCCAGGCGGCGCGGGCGGGGCGGGTCGCCGAGATGCGAGTCATCTATGCGTCGCAGCTCGAGACACCGGAGGCGGGGCTGGCCCTGGAGCAGGCGCTGGCCGAGGCGTCGGCCCGCCCGTCGGCCCTGCTCTGCTATGAACGCGGCGCGCCGGACTGCCACCGTTCGATGCTGGCGCAGCGCATGGTCGAGCGCATTCCGTTCGAGGTGCTGGATTTGTAGAGCGGCGCCCGTCACCCCGGCGAAAGCCGGGGCGCCGGGGGGTGAAGGATGCGGTGCCTTTCACCCGCTGGGATCCCGGCCTTCGCCGGGATGACGGGCGGCGGCAGCCCGGGCCTCACCGCGGCCGGCGCTCCAGATGGAGATAGGTGGGGTCGAACTCCGCCACGCGCTGCAGCTGCTCCCAGTCGCCGATCGTCACCATCCCGCCGCGGAAGGTGAGCACCTTGTCGTCGCGCAGCTTCTTGAGCATCCGGTTGACATGAACCGAGGTGAGGCCGGTGACGTCGGCGAGGTCCGCCTGGGTGAGCGGCAGGGCATAGCCGGTGTCGCTCGCCAGGCCGACCATGCGAAGCCGCACGAGTAGCTCGCAGAAGATATGGGCGATCCGCGCGAGCGCGCTTCGCCGGCCGATCGACAGGATCTTCTCGCGATGGATGGCCGCGTCGAGCAGGGTCGAGAACCACAGCATTCGGCCGAGATGGGGATGGGTCTCGGTGATTCCGCGCAGCGCGTCATGGGGAACGCTCGCCACCTTGACCGCCGTCATCGTCCCGACATTGTGGTCGAGCCGCTTCAGGAGGAAGCCGTGCAGATCGACGAAGTCGCCGGCGACGTGCAGCTCCATGATCTGCCTTTGTCCGTCGGCCAGGTCCTTGTAGCGGCAGACGATTCCCTCGACGAGCAGGGTCGAGGCACTGAGCGTCGTGCCCGTCCGGACGATCGTTCGTCCCGCCGGATGTTCGTGAAGCTCGGAGACGGAGGCGCGCAGCACGTCCTCTTCCTCGGCGCCGACCAGGTCCCGCGCCCTGAGCTTGAGGAGCAGTCCGGCTATGGCTTTGGAGGCGTCGGCGTCGGTCATCTCAACCCGCATCGCGTGCATCCCTCCGCCGCTCCGGCTCGACCCCGGCCCGGGCAAGCTCCGAATCGAGCCGCCCCGCCGCCCACAGCCAGGCCATCCTGAAGTCCGCCGCCAGAGACCAGAGCGGATAGGTGAAGGTCGCCGGCCGGTTGCGCTCGACGACCGCGTGGCTGAACCAGGCGAAGCCGTAACCGGCCAGCGGAACGGCGGCGAGCAGCCGCCAGTCCCGGGTCGCCACCGCCGCCGCGGCGAAGCCGAGGACGAGCGCGGTTCCGGCATAATGGAGCCTCCGGGTCGCCGGGCGTGAATGCTCACGCAGATAATGCGGCCAGAAGTCGCGGAAGCGGCGGTAGCGGCTCACGCGCCCCGCTCTTCGATGCCGAAGATCAGCCCTGTCATCGTCGCCCCTTGTCTGGAGGGGGCCTATAACACGATTCGAGGTCCGGACACCCACGCTTCTACCCGTTGACGACGGTCCCGCCATTGGGGTGAAGCACCTGCCCGGCCATGTAGCTCGAATCCTCGCAGGCGAGGAACAGGAAGCTCGGCGCCACCTCGTTGGGCTGGCCGGGCCGGCCCATTGGCACGTCCTTGCCGAAATCGGGGATCTTCTCCGGCGGCTGGCCGCCGAACGGGTTGAGCGGAGTCCAGATCGGTCCGGGCGCGACTCCGTTGACCCTGATTCCGTCGCCGATCAGATTCTGCGACAGCGAGCGGGTGAAGGCGGTGATCGCGCCCTTGGTCGCCGAATAATCGAGCAGGCCTTCGGAGCCCTGGTAGCTGGTGACCGATGTGCAGTTGATGATCGCCGCACCCTTCTTGAGATGCGGGCGGGCCGCCTGGACCATGAAGAAATAGCCGTAGAAGTTGGTCTGGAAGGTGCGCTTCAGCTGCTCCTCGGTGACGTCGGCAATGTCTTCGTCATGATGCTGCTCGCCGGCATTGTTGACGAGGATGTCGAGCCGGCCGAGCTTGTCGACCGCCTCTTTCACGGCGCGCTCGCAAAAGGCCTTGTCGCCGACGTCGCCGGGAATCGCGATCGCCTTGCGGCCTTCGCCCTCGACGATCGCCTTCGTCTTCGCCGCGTCGTCATGCTCGCAAAGGTAGAGGATGGCGATGTCGGCGCCCTCGCGCGCGAACAGGGCGGCGACGGCCCGGCCGATGCCGCTGTCGGCGCCGGTGATCAGCGCCACCTTGCCCTCGAGCCGGCCGGAGCCGGGGTAGCGCGGAGTCCAGTCGGGCTTGGGCTCGAGCTGGCTTTCGTGGCCGGGGAGCGCGTCCTCGTGGATCATGTCGAGGGTTTCGGTGTCGCTCATGATCCTATTCCTTCGACGCGATGCCCGCGCCTTCCTCGCCGAAGGCCTCGATGGTCGACTGGTCCTGATCGTCCTCCTCCGGGGCCTTCTCCGCGGCGGTCTTGCCGCCGTCGCGGCCGGTCACGAAGGACTTGCGGCTGCCGTCGCCGGGATCCTCGGACATCGCATTATTCTGGTTCTGGGGCTGGTCGGATTCGGAATCGTGGTGGCTCTTGCTCATTTTACGTCCTCGAGAGGTTCGGAAAGGAAACCGCTACCCGCCGGGCAGGTTCCGGCCCTTATGCTCGCGCGTCGGAGGCAATGATTGCCCGGCCTTCGCGCCCTTGCTACAGGCCCGCGCCATGCAGACGGACCGCTTCACTCCGGAGATAAGCTACGTCGCCATTGCGCGCGTCGCCTGCGACGGCGCGAGCGAGACCGATGCGGCGCTCGGCCACCCCCGGGTCTATCTGCAGATCGACGAGAAGGGCTTCGTCGACTGCGGTTATTGCGACAAGAGGTTCGTCCTGAAGGGCGGCCCGGCGGACCAGGGCGGGGCGGAAGCGGCCTGAGGCTCTCCACGCCATCGCGATTGCGCCCTCTGCCAGCCGTTGCCTTCGGCTCCCGCAGGGTTCAATCGGACTGTCGTTCACACGAAGAGGGCCACATCTTGTACAAACTGACGATTGGCGCCGGCCTGATCCTGCTCGGACTCGCCGCCTGCGACGCTGAGCCGGCCCGGAACGAAAGCATGGCCAATTCCGCCACCCCGGCCAATGCATCCGTGCCGGCGCCGGCGCCGGTCGCGGCCGCCGCGCCGATCGTGCTCGAAGGCGCCGGCCTTCGGATTCCCGGCGAGTCGCCGCCGCGCACCCTGGCCTTCGACATGCCGAAAGCGGCGACGGTCGAGGCTCTCACCAAGGCCCTCGGGCGCCCGCCGACCGAGCGCGGCGCCAACGAGGAATGCGGCGGCGGCGGAATGGAATTCGCCGCCTGGGAGGGAGAGATCGTCGCCTGGTTCCTCGACGATCGCTTCGCCGGCTGGGACAATAAGGGCGGGCTGAAGACCATCCAGGGCATCGGCATCGGCTCCACCCTCGCCCAGGTCTCCGCGCTTCCCGGCTTCGAGGTGGAGGAAAGCACGCTGGGCACCGAGTTCCGGGCGGGCGGGCTGAGCGGCATCCTCGCCTCCAAGGCGCCCGACGCCAAGGTGACCCATTTGTGGGGCGGCGCGACGTGCGTGTTCCGCTAGGCGCCGCGCTCGCCGCCGCCCTGCTCGCGGCCTCGGCCTGCTCGCCGGGCTCCGCGCCGCAGGGCAATGGCCAGGAGGCTCGCGCCGAAGCCGCCCCGGCAACCGTGCCCGCGAACGTCGCTGCCCCTGCTGTGCCCGCCCCCGTCGCCGTGCCTCCGCGCCCCGCGGTGGCGGCCGCCGGCAAAGGGGTGCGCCGCTGCGGCTGGCTCTCCAACCCGACTCCGGCCAATTGGTGGCTGACCGACTCCGAGGATCAGTGGATCCTGGGCACCCAGGGCGCGGACCAGGCGCCGGGGATGGACGAGATGCCCGACATGAGCACGGCCGGCTGGGTCGAGACCAACGGCCATTACGGCTATGGCTGCGCCTGCATGACGATCACCGCCGACTCGGAAGGGCGGGTGACCCGGATTTCGGACGCGGCGCCCAAGCCGCTGAAGCAATGCCGGGCGGATCGGAAGCTGCCGAAGCCGGAGTGAGGTTTCGAGGCGGGACCGTCATCCCGGCGAAAGCCGGGACCTCGGGGAGACCCGCAGTGGCTTTGTCGGCCTGAGGTCCCGGCCTTCGCCGGGATGACGAGGGGGGGACGACATGGGATTGTTCGACTGGCTGACCGGCAACAAGCCCGCGCCGTCCGGGGTGAAAAGGCAATCGCCGGCGAAGCTGAAGGCCGCCCTGATGGGCGTCAACCGCAAATCCGCTCCGTTCAAGGTCCGCAGCGGCAAGGACGAGGACGTCGATCTCATCGCCGAGTGGAAGATCGTCGACGCCCAGTGGTCGGGAATCTTCGCGGAGGCCGGGATCGAGCGAGTGTTTACCGTCCTGATGAAGTTCGACGAGGCCAAGGGCGAGGTCCGGGCCGTCGACCGCGAATATGAAGTGGAATGGGAAGCCGGCGTGCCGACGCTCTGGCTCAAGGGCTCGGCCTTCCGCGGCCGGAAGTGGGAGAAGAGCTTCGAGACGGTCTACGCGTTCAGGGAGGACGGCTCGTTCGGCAAGATTTACGATTATCGCTTCGACACGAGCGAAATCCACAAGCCCCTGATCGCCGCGGCCCACAAGGCCGGATGGGGCTGGCGGAGCGTGGCCTTCGCGAAGCTTTGATCGTCATCCCGGCGAAAGCCGGGACCTCAGGTCGATAGAGGCTCGGCGGGTCTCTCCGGGGTCCCGGCTTTCGCCGGGATGACGGGAGCCCCCCGCCCCCCTATATCCCTTCCATGACCTATACCGATCCCCGCAATTTCCTTTACCGCAGCGACGCCCTCACCCCTGACAGCGCGCTTCGCCTGACCGCAGACGCGCTCGCCGGCTGCGACGACGGCGAGCTTTATCTGCAATATACCGTCTCGGAATCCTTCGGCTTCGACGACGGCCGGCTGAAGACGGCCGATTTCGACACCCAGGCGGGGTTCGGCCTTCGCGGAGTCTCGGGCGAGACCACCGCCTTCGCCCATGCCAACGAGCTTTCCGAAGCCGCCATCCGCCGCGCCGGCGAGACGATGGCGGTGCTCGATCCGGCCAAGGGTCCGAGGCCCGGGCCGCCCCGCCGGACCAACACCGCTCTCTATACCGACTCCGATCCGCTCAGCCTCGTGCCCTTCGCCCGCAAGGTCGCGCTCTGCCAGCAGATCGACGCCGCCGCGCGGGCCCGCGATCCGCGAATCGTCCAGGTGTCGGTGGCGCTCGCCGGGATATGGTCGGTGATCGAGATCGTCCGCCCGGACTGCTTCGTCGCCCATGACGTCAGGCCGCAGGTCCGTTTGAACCTCCAGATCGTCGTCGAGCAGAACGGCCGGCGCGAGAGCGGTTTTCATGGCCAGGGCGGCCGCTATCTTTACGACCGCCTGTTCGAAGAGGCGACCTGGCGCCGGGCGATCGATTCGGCGCTGGCCCAGGCACTGGTGAATCTCGAATCGGTCGCCGCGCCCGCCGGCGAGATGACGGTCGTGCTCGGCCCGGGCTGGCCCGGAGTCCTTCTCCACGAGGCGATCGGCCACGGCCTCGAGGGCGATTTCAACCGCAAGGGCACTTCGGCTTTCTCGGGCCGGATCGGCGAGCGGGTGGCCGCGCCCGGCGTGACGGTGGTCGACGACGGCGCGATCGCCGACCGCCGCGGCTCGCTGTCGATCGACGACGAGGGGACGCCCACCCAGTGCACGACCCTGATCGAGGACGGCATACTCAAGGGCTATATCCACGACCGGCTCAATGCCCGTCTGATGGGCGTCGAGCCGACCGGCAACGGCCGCCGCCAGAGCTTCGCCCACGCGCCGATGCCGCGAATGACCAACACTTTCATGCTCGGCGGCAAGGAGGATCCCGGCGAGATCCTCGCCCGTGCCGGGAACGGCATCTACGCCAAAAGCTTCGGCGGCGGCCAGGTCGACATCACCAGCGGCAAGTTCGTCTTCTCCTGCACCGAGGCCTATCGGATCGAGAACGGCAAGCTCGGCGCCCCGCTGAAGGGCGCGACCCTGATCGGCGACGGCCCGACCGTCCTGACCAAGGTCGCGGGCATCGGCAACGACATGGCGCTCGACGAAGGCGTCGGAGTCTGCGGCAAGGGCGGCCAGTCGGTCCCCGCCGGAGTCGGCCAGCCCACTTTGCTGATCGACGGCCTGACGGTGGGCGGCACGGCCGCCTGATGGACTGGCGGGACGAGGTCCTCGGCTACTGGTTCGGACTCGCCAAGGCGCAATGGTGGAAGGCCGATCCGGCGCTCGACGCCGAGATTCGCGACCGCTTCCTCGCTACATGGGAGACGGAGCGGGAGAATGTGCCTGAGGCCTTCCTCGGCGGCGCCCGCGACGCCATCGCGGCGGTCATCCTGTTCGACCAGCTCCCGCGCAACATGCTTCGCGGCCATGCCGACCAATTCTCCACCGACCCGCTCGCCCTCGCGATCGCCAAAGGCGCGGTCGACCGGGGGCTGGACGAGGCGATGAGCCCGGCGGAGCGCGGCTTCCTCTACATGCCCTTCCAGCACAGCGAGGATATCGGGGACCAGCGCCGCTCGGTCGCCCTGTTCACCGCGCTGGGCGACGATTACCAGCTCGGCTTCGCGAGGAAGCATCACGACGTCATCCAGCGCTTCGGGCGATTCCCGCACCGCAACGCGATCCTCGGCCGCCCCCCTCGGCCGGCCGAGATCGAGGCGGGCGAGGTGGTGCCCTGGTAATGGCGCTGGTCGAAGCCGCCAGATTCTACGACAGCCTCACCGCCGGGGCGGCCCAGTCCCGGCTCTCGGAGGCGGGCATGGACAGCTTCATCTTCGACCTGGGCATGTCCCTCCAGAGCGGGCTCGCGGTTCCGGTGCGGGTGATGGTCGACGAGGACGATCTGCCCCGGGCGCTGCGCCTGCTGGCGGAGGAGGCTTGACAGCGAAGGTGTGTTAATTCACCAACACACCATGGCCGATCCCACGAACCGTCATCCCGGACCTGATCCGGGATCCATGAACACGGCAGCAGGAAGCATCCCACCGTCCGAATTCATGGATCCCGGCATTCGCCGGGATGACGCGAATGCGCCGGTTCTGGAGCTGGCCGGCCTCAGCAAGACCTACGGGCGACGCGGCGGCGGAGTCCGCGCGGTGCGCGACGTCACGCTCTCGGTCGGGCCGGGCGAGGTCTACGGCTTCCTCGGCCCGAACGGCGCCGGCAAGTCGACGACGATCCGGATGCTGATCGGCCTGATCGCGCCCACCTCCGGCGAGGCGCGCCTCTTCGGCGAGGATCTGCGCAGCCATCCGGCCGTCCTGAACCGGGTCGGCTCTCTGGTCGACGGCGGCAATTTCTACCCCTTCCTGTCGGGCCGCCGGAACCTCGAGGTCCTGGCGAAGACCCAGGGCCGGGGCGCCGACCGGATCGACGGCCTGCTCGATCAGGTCGGCCTGGCCAGGGATTCGAAGCGCAAGGTCAAAGGCTATTCGACCGGAATGCGCCAGCGCCTGGGAGTCGCCGCGGCCCTGCTCGGCGATCCCGATCTCGTCATCCTCGACGAGCCCGTGAACGGCCTCGACGTCGCCGGAATCCAGGAGATGCGCGCCCTCATCCGGAGCCTCGCCGTCGATCACGGCAAGACCGTCTTCCTCTCCAGCCACCTCCTCCACGAGGTCCAGCAGGTCTGCGACCGGGTCGCGATCATCAGCAAGGGCGAGATCGTCCGCGAATCGAGCATCGCCGAGCTTCTCCGCCAGGACGACGGCCTGCGCATCGAGGCCGTCCCCGTCGAGGTCGCCGAGGCGGCGCTCGCCTCGCGCTGGGCGGTCGAGCGCGACGGCGACGCCCTGGTCGTCCGGGCGACCCGGGCCGAGGCGCCGGAGGTGGTTCGGCGCCTCGTCGGCGCCGGCGCCGATCTCTTCCGGCTGGCGCCCGAGCAGCGCAACCTCGAGGAGGTCTTCCTCTCCATCACCCAGCCGGAGGCGGACGATGCTTGAGGCCCTCTCCGCCGAAGCGCTGAAGATGCGCGGCCACAAGGCGACCTGGTTCCTCGTCTGGCTGTTCCCGATCGCCTTCACGATCATCATGGTGATGATGATCGGCGCCGGCCTATTCGGGTTCGAGGCGCCGGATCAGCCCAAGCCCGCCGACTGGATCGAGAATACGACGATGATCTGGTTCGTCCCGAACAATGCCGTCGGACGCTACCTCATCTCCGCCTTCGTCGCCGTCATGTTCGCCGGCGAATATGGCTGGAACACCTGGAAGCTGATCGTCCCGCACCGGCGGCGCGCCTCGCTCATCGCCGCCAAATATGCGCTGACCCTGCTCCTGTTCGCGATCAGCTTCTTCCTGACCGCCCTGCTCCTCATCGTCCTCAACTTCGCCGACGATGCACTGACCGGAGACAAGGTCCCGGCCGGCCTCACCGCCGCCTTGCTCTGGGACACGCACAGCAAGGCCGCGCTCGCGGCCGTGGCGCCGGTGCTGGTCGCCGTCGCCTATGCGAGCGTGGCCGCGATCCTCACCCGCTCGACGATCGCGGCGCTCGTCATCGCCATCGTCGCGACCACGATCGAGCAGATCGTCGTCGGTTTCGGCCCGCAGCTCTACACCAAATTCCCGTCGATCGTCTGGCCGCTCTACCACGGGCTTCCCGGCCACCACATCGCCAACCTCGCCGAGTTCATCCGCGAAGGCGAGGGCCTGAAGCGCGGATTCCCGGGCGGCCGAATCGTCGATCTCTCCTGGACCACCTCGCTCGCAATCCTCGTCGCCTGGATCGCCGCCTTGTGGGGAGCGACCTTCGCCGCGTTCCGGCGCCAGGACATCAATTAGAGCCGGTCGCGGATCGGCCCGAGGTCGTAGCCCGCCGCCGCCGCGGCGGCGACGCTTTCCTCCGCCGGGGCGCCGCGCGCGGCGCGGGCCAGCGCCCAGAGGTAGGTCGAGCGCAGGCCGGAGCGGCAGAAAGCGAGGACGGGCCCCTGCGCCAGCGCCTCGGCCATCACTTCCACCTGCCCCGGCGGGAAGCCGCCGGCGACCGGGATGTGGCGATAGCCGAGGCCGGCGGCGCGGGCCGCGGCCTCGATCTCGGCCGAGGAGGGCTGGCCGGGCTCCTCGCCGTCCGGGCGGTTGTTGACGATCGTCCGGATGCCCGCGGCGGCGGCTTCATCCAGGTCGCCGGCGGTGACCTGCCGGACGGCGACGAAGGTGGTCTGATCGAGCCTGCGCATTTTTACACCTTTCACGTCCTCCCGGCGAAAGCCGGGACCTCGGGACAAAAAGTCTCGGCGGGTCTCCACGAGATCCCGGCCTTCGCCGGGATGACGATTACGAAAAACCCCGTACCACCTCGACGAACGCCTCGCCGTAGCGCTCGAGCTTGGCCTGGCCCACCCCCGAGACCTGCGACAGCGCATGAAGCGTCTCCGGCCTCAGCTCGGCCATCTCGCGCAGGGTGCTGTCGTGGAAGATCACGTAGGGCGGCACTCCGGCCTCCTTCGCCAGATCGCGGCGGCGGGCCCGGAGCGCCTCGAACAGGGGGTCGTGGGGGAAATCGACCCCTGTCCGGTCGCGGCGCTTGCGCGGGCGGCGGGCCGGCGGAAGCACCAGCTCGAGCCTCTCCTCGCCGCGAAGGATCGGCTTGGCGGCGGGGCCGAAGCTGAGGCCCCCATAAGGGTCGGCGCGGAAGGCGTCGCGGGCGAGCAGGGCGCGCGCCACCGGCTTCATCAGCGCCAGCTCCTCCTCGCCGGCGATCCCGAAGACGGAGACCCGGTCGTGGCCGAAGCTCCGCACCTTCTCCGTGTCGCGGCCGGCGAGGACGTCGGTGAGGTGCCCGAGGCCGAAGCGCATCTCGGTCCGGAAGGCGGCGGAGAGCAATTTCCGCGCCGCCTCGGTGGCGTCGACGGTGACCGGCGGGGCGAGGCAATTGTCGCAATTCCCGCAGCGCTCGGGGGGATCCTCGCCGAAATGCCGAAGCAGCAAGGCCCGGCGGCAGCCCGCGGTCTCGACCATGGCGGCGAGCGCGTTGAGGCGCTGCCGCTCGCCCGGCCGGCGCGCCTCGGGTATTTCGGTCTCGAGCCTCTGGCGGGCGCGGGCGAAATCCTCGGCGCCCCAGAACAGCCAGGCCTCGGCGGGATCGCCGTCGCGGCCGGCCCGGCCGGTCTCCTGGTAGAAAGCCTCGATCGATTTGGGCAGTCCGGCATGGGCGACGAAGCGGACGTCGGGCTTGTCGATGCCCATCCCGAAGGCGATGGTCGCCACCATCACCATGTCCTCGGACGAGACGAAGGCCTTCTGGTTGGCGGCGCGCACCCGAGAGTCGAGGCCGGCATGGTAGGGCAGGACCTTGCGCCCGCCTTCGCCGAGCTGGAGCGCGAGCTTCTCGGTCTTGTCGCGGCTGGTGGCGTAGACGATGCCCGGCCCGGGCTGGTCGGCGAGCAGGGCCTTGAGCTGGGCGCCCACTCCGTCGCGCGGCCGGACGTGGTAGCGGATGTTGGGCCGGTCGAATCCGGCGACGATCAGCCCGTCGTCGGGAATGCCGAGCTGGACGAGGATGTCGCCGCGTGTCTGGCGGTCGGCGGTGGCGGTGAGCGCCAGGCGGGGCACGTCCGGAAAGGCGTCGAGCAGGGGTTTTAGCAGCCGGTAATCGGGCCGGAAATCGTGCCCCCATTCCGATACGCAATGCGCCTCGTCGACCGCGATCAGCGACAGCGGAGTCCGTTCCGCAAGCTCGCGAAACCCGCTCCCGCTCGCCCGCTCCGGTGCCACGTAGAGCAAATCGAGCTCGCCGCGCCCGAGGCGCGCCAGGGTTTCCTGGCGGTCCTCGTCGGCCGAGGTCAGCGAAGCGGCCCGGATTCCGAAGCCGGAGGCCGAGCGGATCTGGTCGTGCATCAGGGCGATCAGCGGCGAGACGACGAGCGCGGTGCCCGCCCGGGCCAGCGCCGGCACCTGGTAGCAGAGCGACTTGCCCGAGCCCGTCGGCATCACCGCGAGCGTGTGCTTCCCGGCCATCACCCGCCCGATCACCTGCTCCTGGACGCCTCGAAACGCCGGGAAGCCGAAAGTCTCGTGAAGGATGGAAAGGGGAGTCACGCGCCGCTGCTAGCGGATGGGGGAAGGCGATGTCGAGGGCAGCGACGCCGAGCCTAGAACCTTGGATATCCGGTTATTTTTTCCCCTCGCCCGTCCTTACGGGAGAGGAGGGGCCGCCGCGAAGCGGTGGGAGGTGAGGGTCTGTACACCGGACTTGGAAAAGACCCTCACCTCCCAAGCCTTCGGCTTGGGCCCCTCCTCTCCCACGAAAAGCGGGAGAGGGGGTTTTACTCCGCCGCCTCGGCTTTCTCTTCCGCCTCGCTCTGCTGCCTGGCCCACATGTCGGCGTAGAGGCCGTTCTTCCTCAGCAGCTGCCCGTGGGTGCCGCGCTCCGCCACCCGGCCCTCGTCGAGCACCACGATCTGGTCGGCGTCGACGACGGTGGAGAGGCGATGGGCGATGACGATCGAGGTCCGGCGGGCGGTGACGCTCTGGAGCGTCTCCTGGATCGCGGCCTCGGTCCGGCTGTCGAGGGCGCTGGTCGCCTCGTCCAGGATCAGGATCGGCGGGTCCTTGAGCAAGGTGCGCGCGATCGCGACCCGCTGCTTCTCGCCGCCCGAAAGCTTCAGCCCGCGCTCTCCGACCTGGCTTTCGTAGCCGTCCGGCAGGCTCAGGATGAAATCGTGGATCGCCGCGCCGCGCGCGGCCGCCTCGATCTCCTCCTGGGTCGCGCCGTCGCGGCCGTAGCCGATATTGTAGCCGATCGAATCGTTGAACAGCACCGTGTCCTGGGGAACGATCCCGATCGCGGCTCGAAGGCTCGACTGGGTGATCTTGCAAATGTCCTGGTCGTCGACGGTGATCCGGCCGCCGGTCGGCTCGTAGAAGCGGAAGAGGAGGCGCGACAAGGTCGACTTGCCGGCGCCCGACGGCCCGACCACCGCCGTCACCTTGCCCGGAGCGACGTCGAGGTCGATGCCGTGGAGGATCTCCCGCTCCGGATCGTAGCCGAAGCGCACGTCCTCGAA
>Ga0190275_10001697_pt1 | contig 16245 bp, 9 predicted proteins | sample Popmic550T_FD_133745 | JGI IMG/M metagenome (GOLD analysis project Ga0190275, IMG submission 133745) | Populus adjacent soil microbial communities from riparian zone of Yellowstone River, Montana, USA - 550 T | ecosystem: Environmental > Terrestrial > Soil > Riparian zone > Trees stand | place...
CCGCCCACCACGCCCACGACGCCGCCCACCAGGCCCTTGCCCGCCTTCACTCCCGCCTCGGTCGCGGCCTCGGTGCGGTACTTGAGCTCGCCCGCGCCGGCCAGGTAGGACTCGAAGAGGCTCTTGGCCTCGGCCTTGTTGCCCAGGGACTTGTGCGTCTGGGCCAGGGCATAGAGGAAGTCCGGATCCTTGGTATCGGCGAACCCCTCGCCGTAGGCGGCCAGGGCGGCCCGCAAGTCACCCGCCGAGAAGGCCTTGTCGCCAGCGTCAGCCTCCTCCTTGCCGGCGATCTCGACATCCCCCGAGATGGTGATCTGCACCTTGGGCCCGGCCAGCGCCGGAGTCGTCCAAGCCATGGCCAGCGCTGCACCCAGCGTCAACTGCTTCTTCATCGACATGCGGTACCCCCACTTGAATGAGTTGGGAGCGCTCATCCGAGTCCGTTGCGGACATGGAAGGTGTCAGCGCCCCAACCTTCTTGAAAGGAGAGGCCCCCGCTGGCTCAAAAAAAACGACTCGCCCTCGACATCGAGACGCTCGCCACGTTTCAGGGGTGTGACGGCTGACTCATGAGTCGCTGCCGCTCCGCTTGAAGTCCGGGAGCCTGCCTCGTGGATGATTGGAGCACCGACTGCTTAGTGGACGTGCACAGGCGGAGGGGAGCAGCCGCACGGCCATGGCTCACTTCGGCAGCTTGCCCTGCTCCTTGAGGACGGTCAGATCGGAGAAGCCACCGATGAGCGTCCCCTCGATGAAGACCATCGGGAACGTCGGGAAACCCGCCCACAGCTTGAGGGCCAGGCGCTGCTTCCACATGGAGAGGTAGCTCCCGTATTCGATGTACGTGAACGGGATGCCCTCGGCGTCCAGCAGCTTGCGCGCCCGCTTCACCACCGGGTTCTGCGCCATCCCCACCACCACCACCTTGTCACGTGCCACCGTGGTGGCCACGTGCTCGACGATGGCGCGGTGGAACTTGCCGACCTGCTCATGAACAGCCGGAGCCACCTTGTCCTGCGAGAGTGTCAGACGTGCCATGGGCTACCTTCCTTCCAGTGTGGACCCGCGGGCGGGGAAGCTAGCAGTGCGGTCACCGCAACGCACAGGCCACTACTCAAGGCGCGGGCAGGCAAGGATTCTGCGCAGGTTCCCTACACCCTGAGTGGGAGCCAAGCCTGCTCCCGGTCTACGATCGCTCCCAAGAATGGATGAGTCCGCCAAGTCCTCCCCGCCGCTCCAAGACGCGGAGGACTCCACTCTCCGGCGACCCTCGAACGAAGCGGTCCCCTCCGCCTCGGATGCGTTCGCCGTCACGCTCGACCCGAACCCGAAGACTCCCTCTCAGGGAGGGGTGGCGCGCGAGGCGCGTGGCTTGAACCTGCCGCTGGTGGCGCGCGAGCGGTACCTGCTGGAGGGCGTCGTCGCTGAGGGGGGCCACGGCCGCATCCTCCGCGCCCAGGATCTTCACCTCGAGCGCATCGTCGCGCTCAAGGAGCCCATCGCCCCGGGCCCCTCCACCGAGGACAGGTTCCTGCGCGAGGCCCGCATCACCGCTCGCCTCCAGCACCCCTCCATCGTCCCCGTCTACGAGGCCGGACGCTGGCCCGGCGGCGAGCCCTTCTACGCCATGAAGCTCTTGTCCGGACGCTCCCTGGCTCGCCTCATCGAGTCCATGGGCCCCCTGGACGAGCGCCTGGCCGCCCTGCCTCACGTGCTCGCCGTCGCCGAGGCCATGGCCTACGCACACTCCCAGCGCGTCATCCACCGCGACCTCAAGCCCTCCAACATCCTGGTCGGTGAGTTCGGTGAGACTGTCGTCATCGACTGGGGGCTCGCCAAGGAGCTCGACAAGCCGGAGCCTCCACCGGATGCCGCCGACCCCGCTCCCTTCGCCTCACCGGAGCCCGAGCGCACCCAGCTGGGCACCATCCTGGGGACTCCGGCCTATATGCCTCCGGAGCAGGCCGCGGGCGAGCCCGTGGACGAGCGCGCCGACGTGTATGCGCTGGGCGCCATCCTCTATCACCTGCTGTCGGGCCGGGCGCCCTACCTGGGAGCGACTTCTCAGGAGGTCCTCCAGCGCGTGCGCTCCGAGGATCCCACCCCGCTGGCCCGGCTCCAGCCCCGGCTCACCCAGGAGGTGCTGGACCTCGTCTCCCGTGCCATGGCGCGCGCGCCGGCACAGCGCTACCCCACCGCTCGCGAGCTGGCCGAGGATCTGCGCCGCTTCCTGCGCGGCCAGCTGGTGAACGCACACCGCTACACCCCCTGGGAGCGCCTGCTGCGCTTCGTCCGCAAGCACCGGGCCACCCTCACCGTCTCGACGGTGGCGCTGGCGGCGATCCTGGTGAGCGAGGTGCTGGACCACCAGCGCCTCCATCGGGAGCGGGATCGCGCCGAGCAGAAGCAGAAGGAGGCGGAGGAGGCCGAGCGCAAGGCCACCCAGCGCGCCGACTCGCTCACGGTGATGGAGGCCCGCTCGGCGGTGGCGCAGTCTCCCGAGCGCGTCTTCCCCCTGCTGGACTCGCTGTCGCCGGGCTTCAGTGAGTGGGGCCGGGCTCGCACGCTGGCGGAGGCCGCGCTGGCGCAGGGCATCCCCACCACCCTCCGAGGCCACACCGGCGCCCTCAACCAGGCCCTCTTCTCGCCGGACGGACGCCAGCTGGTCACCGCCAGCGACGACTACACCGTCCGCCTCTGGGACGTGGCCTCCGGCACCGGCCGCATCCTGGAGAGCTACGAGGATGAAGTGTGGCGAGGCGTCTTCTCGCCGGATGGACGGTACGTGGCCTCCAGCAGCAAGGACGGGCAGGTGCGCCTGCTCGAGCTGGCCACGGGCACCTCCCGCTCGTTCCCCGGTCCTACCGGCGCCGTTGGAGCCCTGCGCTTCTCGCCGGACGGGCGCCTGATCTACTCCGGCGACACCGCCGGACAGATCTGGCTCTGGGACGTGACGTCCGGTCAGGGCCGGCAGATCGGCACCCATGAAGGAGAGGTGGTGGACGTCCTTCTCCTGTCCGGCGGGCGGCACCTGCTGTCAGCGGGATCACGGGACCAGACCGTGCGGCTGTGGGACGTGGAGAGCGGCTCAGGCCGGATCCTCGCCCCCCGCTCACACTCCCTCACCATCCTGGCTGTCGCCCCACGGGGCAATGCCTTCGCGGTCGCCACCACCCAGGGACAGGTCCTCTTGTGGGATGCCCCGGACCAACGCCACCGCACGCTCGAAGGAAAGCACGGCTCCATCCAGTCCCTCGAGTTCTCCCCAGACGGGCGCTACCTCGCGGCCCACGCCGCCAAAGGGCCTGTCCTCTTGTGGGAGCTGGCGAGCGGCGACCCGCAGACCTTCGAGAGCGCCCCCGGCTGGTGGTCGTCGCTGGGCTTCTCCAGGGATGGGCGGTGGCTGGCCTCCGGCGGGCGGGATGGCAAGGTCCGGCTGTGGGAGCTGGGGACCGACCTGCGTCGCGTGCTGCACGGCGCTACCGGCGCGATCAGCACGGTGAGCTTCTCTCCCGATGGGCAGCGGCTGGTCTCCGCCAGCCATGACGGCTCGGCCCGCATCCACGAGGTGAACGAGCGCTCGACTCGCATCCTGGCGAGACACGAGCCACAGCCTCCCGTGGGCCTTGCCCCGCATGAGCTGCAATCCCAGACCCTGCCGGAGCTCCAAGGGGTGATGCTGAACAAGGTGCTCGTGCTGGGGGTCATGCCTGACGGGCAGCGCGTGCTGTCCGTCGGCGGGCCGGATGCTCACCTCCTCCTGTCCCGCCTGGAGGACAGCTCCACCCAGGAAGTGCGAGCTCATCCCAGCGAGCTGACTGCGGCCTTCGCGCCCCCGGCGGGCAGCAAGCTCGTCATCGCGGCGAAGGACGGCACGGTCACGCTCTGGGATGACCGGGGCCGGCGGCTCCAGCAGTTCAGTGGACCCGCCCACCCCATCAAGGCACTGACCCTCTCGGCCGACGGAGCCTGGGTGGCCGCGGGAGATGTCTCGGGCGCGATCTGGCTCTGGGACGCAGCCTCGGGCCAGGGGCGTGCCCTCGGGCAACACAAGGACCTCGTGCGCACGCTGGCGTTCTCGCCGGATGGACGGCACCTGGCCTCGGGAGGGAGAGATGGGACCCTGCGCCTCTGGGAGCTGGCGAGCGGCACGGAGCACGGGGTGTACCGTCATCGGGGTGAGATCTCGATCCTGGCCTTCTCGCCTGATGGCCACTTCCTGGCATCCGGAAGCATGGACCACACGGCCTGGGTGCAGCGGCTGGATCCGCGCTCCGAACTGCCGCTGACCCCGGACTCCGGGCAGCGGCTGGACCTGAGCGCCATTGGCGTCCGCGAGCTGCGCTTCTCGCCGGACGGGCGAGAGCTCTTCATCGCGAGCATGGGAGACCCCATGGTGCGGCGCTGGGAGCTCCAGACGGGCAAGTTCCTGGAGCCCCTCCAAGGCCACACCCACTACGTGCTCGAGCTGGCCTTCTCACCCGAGGGCCAGCGTCTGGCGACCGCCAGCGTGGACGGCACCCTCCGCGTGTGGGATCTGCAGAGCGGCGAGAGCCGAGTCCTGAGAGGCCATGACGGCCCTGTTCTTCACGTGGCCTTCTCGCGGGATGGGCGCTACGTGCTGTCCGCCGGACAGGACGGCACGGTGCGCAGCTGGCGGGACGAGCTGCCCTTGGAGCCTTCGGCGCTACGCTCCTGGGTGAGGGATCAGGCCCGACGGTGAGACGCGCGGCCCTCAGGCCTGGGCCTGGGGCTCTTCCAGTCCCAGGTGCGCGGCGTGCTCACGGCGGGAGGGGGCCTCCACCCCTCGCGCCCGGCGGATGCGAGAGACGATCCGAAGCGCCTCCTGCTCCGTGTCGGCGAACTCGATGTCCACCCGCCACTTCCCGGTGAGGTAGAGAGCAATGACGATGGCCTTGGTGATGGCGCGCTGCAGCGCATCCGCCCCCACGTAGATGAGCCCGTGGAACCACTGCGCGTGGAGGCTCTGGGAGAGCCGCTCCCGCGCGGCCTTGTCGATCGTGGACTCGGTGACATCCGAGATGACGAAGATGGGCCGCTCGGCGGCCACCGTCCGGACGATGGACACCAGGCTGTCCACATCCTCGACCCGCGTAGGCCCTCGCCAGGTCAGCCGCAGCAGATCCGGCTCCTCCCAGCGCGCGCTGTGGGTTCCGAACGTCCACTCGTTGATCAGACTCATGGCACCCCTCCCCCTTACGTCCTGGGAAGTTAGGAATGCCTCGCCAACCTCCAAGGGGCACCCGGAGAGAAGTCAGGGCTCCGGGTGCCACGTGTGGACTGTTGGAGGATCGGGATGCTCACCCGACGACAGAAGGGACTCCGAAGGGACTACTTCGTCGGGGGCGGCGGGGCCTTGGAGCCCATGCCCGTCGGCGGCGTGGCCGACTTGCCCGGGGGCGGGGAGCCCGGCGTGTTCTGCGGGATCATCGGGTTGGGGGGCGCCATGCCCGGAGTGACGTCCAGCAGCTCCACCTCGAAAATGAGCGTGGCACCGCCCGGGATGTCCGGCGGGGCACCGCGGTCGCCGTAGGCGATGTCCGACGGGCACACCAGCCGGGCCTTGCCGCCCACCTTCATCTTCTGCACACCCTCCGTCCAGCAGCGGATGACGCCGTTGAGCGGGAAGGTGGCGGGCTCGCCGCGCTTGAAGGAGCTGTCGAACTCCTTGCCGTCCGTGAGGGTGCCCCGGTAGTGGACCTTGACCACGTCCTGGGCGGTGGGCTGCGCGCCGGTGCCGGCCTGCGTCTCCTTGTAGATGAGGCCCGACTCGGTCTTCTGCGCGCCCTCCTCCTTGGCGGCCGCCTCCAGGAAGGCCTTGCCCTTCTCCTTCTCACCGGCCGACTTGGCGGACTGGCGGGCCATGGCCAGGCTCTGGATCTTCGGCCCGTACTCCTGGATGTCCACCGGGGCCTTGTCGCCCTTCACCTGGGCGGAGATGCCGGCCTTCACGAACTCGAGCTCTTCGGGGGTGAGGTTGAACATCCCGACGCTGCGGCCGATGGAGAGTCCCAGCGCGTACAGCGTCTTCTGGTCCTCGGTCTGCGGGTTGGCGGGCGAGCCCGCGCCGGCGCTGGCGCCCGTGGTGCCCGCGGTGCCTTCGGTGCCTTTGTTGTCTGCTGGCTTCTGGCAGCCGGCCACCGCCAGCGCCAAGGCCAATACCCAGATTTTCCGCATGTCTTCGCCTTTCCTTGCGTAGGGGCAGCGGATGGCCGCTGCCAGCAGGGGCCACTTACTACAGAACCGGGCACGGCTCGCGCTTTCCGTCCATCTTCCTGGCTGCCCCCCCCACCTGAGGCGACAGGCCGGCAGGTTTCCTGCCTCCCAAGTCTGCGCCCGGCCCTGGGGACTACCGCCGCCGGGAGAAGACGGTCTCGGAGAGGACCAGCAGCACGACGGCGCCGATGATGGCGCCGATCCAGCTGGAGGGGCCGGGGTTGCGCCAGTTGCCGCCGAAGATGAGCGCGGAGAGGAAGCCGCCCACGAAGGAGCCTCCGATGCCCAGCAGCGTGGTGCGGATGAAGCCGATGTGCTGATGGCCGGGCATGATGAAGCGGGCGATCAGCCCCACGACAAAGCCGAAGACGATCCAACTCAGCAGTGACCACATGGTATCCGTCTCCTCATGGGCGCGGGGCAGCCCGCGCGAATTCCTGACTATACGGCCCGTTGCTCCACTGATTTCAAGAGCTCCTCAGGGCTTCTCCGCCTGTGTGAAGGTAGCAGACCCATAAGCGATGGCGGCAACGCCCCCGATGATGACGAACTCGACCCTTGCGTCGAGCAACAGGCGGAGGAGTTCAGGGGTTCGTTGCATCGTCGGCTGATCCCTTGGGCCGCAGCGTCTCGTAGAGCTCGGTCATGCGCTGTAGCTGTTCGATTCGCTCGGTGGGAGTCAACTGCAGGTTCTCCTCGAGCAGGGAGACATCCACGCCTCCCTGCGAGGGGGCTTCCCCTGCTCAATACCGTCGCAGGAACGCGGTGATGTCCGCCTTGTTGCGCTCCCACGAGGCGACACACAGGTCCACGCGCTCCAGCGACCGTGCGAGCACCAGCGGCGCTCCATCCACACCGCTCGCGCGCGGGGAGAAGAACGCCGCGGCATCGTCCCGTGAGGCCTTGTCGCAGAAGACGCCCGGCACCCCGAACAGCACCTGCGACGCCTCCATGGCGGTCATCCCCTCGGCCAGCATGTCGAAGTGCTCCTTCACGAAGGCGTACGCGACGGCCCGAGTCTCCCGCCTGTTCAGCGCGGAGAACAGCAGGCCCAAGCTGTCACGGGGTGAGAACGTCCCATCCACCATGAGCCCCAGCGCCTCCCGCGCGAGCCCTGGGTCCCGGAAGCTCCCAAGCACCGCGAGGAGCAGGCCCCGCTTCTCGGGTTGCTCTTCCTTCTTGGCCTGGCTCAACACGGCGTCGAAGAAGGCCCGGTCACTGGCAAAGGCGGCGACGAAGAGCACCGCGTCCACGCTGTCTGGAGCCACGGCCGAGGGGTCCTTCAGCCACGCCTTGGCCAGCTCACGAGCCTCGGCGAGGAGCGCGGCATCCCTTCCACTGATGGCGGCCGTGCCGACGAGCATGTTCCGCATCCTCCGCGTGTCCTCGTCTTCTCCTGGGCGCGGCCGCCAGCCCAGCGCGCGAGCCCGTGGCACCACCAGCGCGTGCACGAGGCGCTGGTAGTGGGGAAGCCACTCGTCCGGCAGATCAACGGGGCGAAGGAGGCCCAGCATGGCCAGTCCCGCCTCGGTGGAGGCACGGTCCTGCTCTCTCAGCAGCTTGGGCAGCATGGCGAGCGCCTCGCCGATGGGGAGCCGGCCCGTGCTGGCGAACACCCGCAGATCCGCGAGGAAGGCACCGCGCTCGCGGGGTGTGAGCGGCTTCAGGTCCGCCTTCACGAGCTTCTGGCGAAGCGGCTCGCTGTAGGCCACGCGGTAGTAGCCTCGCGCCTCCTCGTTGGCGGCAATCCAGGCGGGGCAGGCCTTGGCCTCGGAGAGCACGAGCTCCCCCTCAGGCTCGGTGAGCAAGGTGCAGGCGCGGCCCTGCGGCCCCGCCCCGCCATAGCGGACGCAGAGGGGGATGTACCACCGCTGAGCGGGCGGCGCACTCTTCGGCGGGCTGGCGAAGAAGCGGGCCTGTGCGAGCTTCAGGCGCGGGGGTTTGCCTGGGGCGCACTCCAGCTCCACGGAGACGAGCGGGGCTCCGGGCTGATCGATGAAGGTGCTCATCGCAGTGGCCACATCGCGCCCGGACTCGGCGCTGAGCGCGGCGAGCAGATCCGCGGAGGTGGCGGTGCTCCAGGCGTGCTTGTGCATGAAGCGCCGGATGCCCCGCTGGAAGGTCTCCTCTCCCAGCCAGGACTCGAACATGCCGAGCACGGCCGAGCCCTTGAAGTAGGTGATGCTGTTGTCAAACGCGCTCTCGAAGTCGGTGCGCGAGGTGAGCGGCTGGCGCATGGGGCGGGAGGAGGCGAGCCCATCCGTGGAGAGGGCGGAGAGGTGCTCCCACAGCCGGTCCTGCTGCTCCTTCCACGAGGGCTCCAGCCGATCGATGAGCTTCGCCTCGAGCCAGGTGGCCGAGGACTCGTTGAGCCAGAGCTCGTCCCACCAGGCCATGGTGACGTAGTCGCCGAACCAGTAGTGGGCCAGCTCGTGGATGGCGATGCGGGCGTACATCTGCTGGCGCGGGAGTGTCTCCTCCTTTGGAGGAATGAGCGTGAGCGGCTGCCCGAGCGCCACCAGGCCTGGGTGCTCCAACGTCCCCTGGTAGCGCGGCACCACGGCGACGTCGAGCTTGCCGAAGGGGTACGCCATGTCGAAGTAGTCCTCGAGCGCAGTGACGAGGCGCGGCGTCACCTTGAGGGCATAGCCCAGCTCGCCGCGGCGGCCCTGGGGGAGGATGAAGCGCAGCGGCGTCTGGCTCCGGCCGAAGGTGCCGGCATCCACCACCTCGAAGGGGCCGACGACGAAGGCAATGAGGTAGCTGGGCAGCGGCTTCGTCTCGGCGAAGGTGACAACCTTTGTGCCATCCGCGAGTGGAGCGCCCTGGGACTCGACGGGAGTATTGGCGAGCGCCACGTCCCCGGCGCGCACACGCAGACGGAGGCGCCAGGGCACCTTGAACTCGGGCTCATCGAAGCAGGGGAAGACGCGCCGGGCGTCCACGGGCTGGAAGAGGGTGTAGGCGTACCAGGCCTCCTTCTCCTGCTCACGGTAGAGGCCGCGGGTGCGCTCCTTGTCGATGAGGCCCTCGTAGGAGATCGAGAGGCGTGCGGGCCCTGGCCCGATGGGGCGCTCGAAGGCAAAGCCCACGAAGTCCCTGTCTCCAGGCACGACGCGCGCGGCCAGGGTGGTACCGCCGAGAGAGAGCTGAGCGGAGGAGACCTTGAGCTCGGTGGCGTTGAGCCAGAGGAGCGAGGTGGCCTCGGTCACCTCCAGATCGATGTCGATCTTCCCCTGAAAGGAGTCCTGGGTGGGGATGACGGTGAGCTCAGCGGCGTAGCGCAGGGGACGCGCGGTCTTCGGGAGGCGCAGCTCGGGAGGCGTGGGAGCGGTGAGTGGCTCGGTCCGGGCAGGAGCCGCCTCCGCGATAGGAGTCGAGGGCTCGGAGGTGGGTGCGGTGGTGGGCGCGGTGGTGGCACAGGCGGCGCACAGCAGGGGCACGAGGACCCACACGACCGGCCGGAGCGGAGGGAGCGTCATCATGAGGGCGCGTTGTATCCCAGCGCCCCAGGTGCCGCGAAGCTTCGCTCAGTTGGCCGACTGGATGTGGGCCGGAGCGCCCAGGGCCGCGATCGTGGCACTGACGGCCACCGAGCCGCCCGCCAGGATGTTGTTGTCCTTGAGCAGCTCGGGCTCACGGCCATCCAGGTCGGCGATGGCGCCCAGGTACCAGGTGCCCGCCGGGAGCCGCGCGCCGCCGGGCACGGAGACGGTGGTGCACTCGCCCACCCCCAGCGGAGAGAGGCTCACGTCACCGATGAGGAGGTCCGCGGCCGTGATGGACGCATCGGTCGAGAGGAAGAGGCCCACGCGGGCGCTCTCGCGAGTGGTCCGCGTGCCCTGGTTGCACACCGTCACCTGGCCCGTGAAGGCCTGCACATCGGACAGGTGCTCGGGCCCGGAGATGCTGGACACGTACAGGTCCGCGTCGTCACCGACACCGAGGACTCGGCCAGCGCGAGTGTTGTTGCTCTCCGACAGCTCCACCACGCGGTTGTCGCCATCGACGGAGGCGCCCACGTACCACGAGCCCTCCTCCACCTGAGCCAGCCCCGTCAGCTCCACCGGCGCGCACGCTCCAGCCTGCAGCTCGGGCACGGGCGCGCTGCCCACCAGCGCATCCACGGAGGTGATGGACGCATCCAGCGACAGGAAGAAGGCCACGGTGGCCGCGGAGCTGGCCGAGGTGCCCTGATTGCACACCGTGGCGGTGGCATGCACCGGCTGCGAGACGGCCACGCTGCCAGGGCCACTCACCTCGGAGACGACCAGGTCCGGCGCGCTGCCCGCGGGCAACCGGCTGCCGAACAGGGTGTTGTTGCTCTCCACCCGCTCTGCCACCGCGCTGGCGCGATCCACCCACGCCGTCAGGTGCCAGAGCCCGCTGCTCACGCTCGCGGCGCCGCGGATGCTGACGGGAGCGCACTGGCCGGGCGCCAGCTCCTCGACGGGAGCGCTGCCCACGAGGACGTCCCCCTCCGTCAGAAGCGAGTCCGCCGAGAGCCAGGCCTCCACGCGCGTCGAGGCCGCCACGTTGCCCTGGTTGCAGACGGTGGCGGTGAGCGTCATGGGCTCAGAGGAGCCGCTCGGCAGGTGGGCCGGTCCGCTCACCGAGGCCAGGGAGAAGTCCGGCCCATCATCCACGACCGCGCGCTCACCCAGCCGCGTGTTGTTGCTCTCCACCAGCTCCGTCACGGCATTGGCGCCATCCACCCAGGCGCCCACGTACCACCGGCCGCGAGGAGCACCCGCCGAAGAAGGAATCTCCAAGGTCGTGCACTGGCCCTCGCGCAGCAGGCCCGTGGAGCTGCCGCCCACCTTCACATCCTCGGCGGTGATGACCGCATCCTCCGAGAGGAAGATCTCGACGTCAGCCGAGGCGCTGGCATTGCCCGAGTTGCACACCTGAACCGCCGTCTCGAAGCGAGCGGCGGGATTGACGCTGGTGGGCGCGCTCACCCGAGCGACGACGAGGTCCGCGCCGGAGCCGATGGCCATCCGAGTGCCGACGCGGCTGTTGTTCGTCTCGGACACCTCGCTCACGGAGTTCTCGGAGTCGATGACGGCGCCCAGGAACCAGAGCCCGTGAGAGACCTGGACGGAGCCGCGGGTCTGCAGGTGCAGCGGGGTGCACTGCTTCGAGTGCAGGAGCCCCGTCGACGCGCTGCCCACCAGGGTGTCCTCGGAGCTGATGCTCAAGTCCTCGGACAGATAGAGCTTCACCTGGGAGCTCACCCGGCCCGTGCCCTGGTTGCACGCCATCACCGTGACGAAGTAGCCGCTGCCCGAGGTGGCGCTGGCGGGCCCGGACACAGAAGACACCCACAGGTCCGGCTTCCCGGCCGTGGCGACCGCGCTCACCACCGAGTCCAGGAAGAGCTCCGCCGGACCCACGCTGCCGCGCGAGCACCCCGCCGCCGCAGCGCTGGCCATCAGCAGGGACATCCACCACCCCTGTTGACGCGTGGCCCTCATGAACGTCCTCCCAGCGGAAGGCACCCCTATAAGGATGGACTACACAGGGGTGCTTCATTTATCCGCTGAGGTGAAACTCTGGACCATCCTTCTCTGGAAATCCATCTTAAATATCTTTCTACGGCGAAACTGTTAATCCAGCCGGGTCAGATAATCACCCACCTCTGCCACCAGGAGGCTCCGAGGGCAGCAGCGCGCCGCACGCCTCGGGGGACAGCCACTCGTGGCCGCACGCGAACCGGGCAATGGGCACGCGCACCTGCCAGAGCAGCACGGAGAGGATGACCAGGGCCACCAGCAGCTTCACGCCGAGCGAGGTCCCCTCCTCCTCTTCATCATCCAGGCCGGCCACGGTCGAGCGGAGGGGATCCACGAGGTCCACCCGGGCCTCCTTGGGCAGCCGTGGCTTGCGGGTGACGAGCGCGGCCAGCCCTCGCGTGAGCTTGAGCCGGTCATTGAGCGCCCAGCCGGAGCCCTCGAGCAGCAGCGCGAGGTTGCGCCGCCGCAGCTTCAGCCACCCGAACAGCCCCGCGGGCAGCATGACGATGGCCGCGATGATGATGGCTGCCGAGAGGACATCCACCAGCGTGAGCGACTTCACCTGTCCCACGATGAAGGCGAGCGCCGAGCCCACGGCCGCGAACGCAATGCCACCCGCGGCGATGAGTCCCGCCGCGCCTCCCCCCTGCGCTGGAGCCGCGGTGGGAGCGGGCGGGGGAGCGGCAACGGCGGTGGAGACCACGGCGGTGGTGCTCGCATAGCCCTGATCCAACCGCTCCGAGAAGGCCTTGTCTCCCGAGGCCGCGAACACCTCCGCCTTCGAGGAGATGAACGAGCCGATGCGCTGGAACGGCATGATCATCGCTTCCCAGAGCGAGACGGGCTGGCGGACGACCTCGGTGACGCGGGCGTCGTACTCCTTGCCGTCGACGTCGTAGAAGATTCCGCGCTTGCCCACCTCGAGGTTGGAGCTGCGCCCGCGCGTGACGGGCACGGCCACCTCGTAGCCCGCCCCGCCATCCCTGGGCGTCACGTGGATATAGAGGATGCAGGTGGTGCCCTGGCTCGTGAGGGCGGCGTGGGAGGCGCGGGGATGGGCCAGCACCGCGAGCGTGTACTTCCGTCCTCCGAGGATGAGCGTCCCCTTCTCGAAGATCGCGCGCTTCTGGGCGGCGTAGAGGTCCGGCATGCTGATGAAGTTGTTGGCGAACGTCAGCAGCCAGCGCTGGTAGAGGAGGAGGCGCTCCAGCGCGGTGATGGCGTCCAGCTCCTCCTTGAGGGCCAGGTCCACCTTGCAGGTGGCCTCGATGGCCTCCAGGTCCGCATCGGAGACAGCGGGCAGCCCGTCCAGCATGCCGCGCACGGGGTTGGCATCGAACGCGGCCTGCCATGCCAGCACGGCATCGGCCTTGGCGGACAGCTCCTTCCAGTCCGCGTCGCTCAGCTTCTCCGCGTCACCGCGAAACGCCTCCAGCGCCTCGAAGGCAGGCCCCCGGTACAGCCGGGCCCAGGTGAGCACGCCGGTGGGATCCGCCAGAGCGATGGGGAGCGCGGTGGCGGCCTTCTCCAGCGCGGCGGTGTCTCCCAGCGCACCTTCGACGCGACCCGCGGGCAGCTTGAGGCTGGCGGCGGCCTCGGGCTGAGCGGCCACCAGTCGGCACTGGAGGAAGTACGCATCCAGCAGCGGCCTCACCTCGCGGATGCGCTGGGCGCGCGCCAGGCTCGGCTCACCCCAGACGTGGACAGCGGCCTTCTGGCCCACGTGGGCAAGGAGGGCAGTCCGAGCCTCGCGGAAGCGCTGGAGCATCGGCGGATCGATTCCCGCCAGGCCCGCGCGGTTCTTCACCTCGGGGAACGCGGCCATGATGCGAGAGGCCAGGCCGCGCACCTTCTCGGGGAGGAACGGGGGCGCGACGATGCCATCGCCGTTGATGCCCGCGTCTCGCAGCACCTTCTCGCTGGCACGCACCTGCTCCAGCGAGATGCGGGCGGTGTCCGGAGCCTTCAGCGCCCCCAGGATGCGCAGCGCGGCAGCCTTGATCTTCACGCCCTCGGGCGAGAGCGCCTCGAGCTCGAGCACCTCGCTCCGGGCGTCCACGCCCTTGCGGGACTGGAGGAGCTTCGCGGTGTGCTGGACGGCGTCGCGGACCTCGGCCACGCGGATGCGTCCGTTCTCGTCCGTGTCCATGAAGGACAGGAAGCGCGGATCGCACTGGAGCCCCTCGACGGGGCACGCGGTCGCCATCCACTGCGTCTCGGGGATGTGGATGGCCTCGACGAGCGCCTCGAAGTGGGGAATGTCGACCTGGAGAGAGCCGCCATAGCGGCGGTACACGAGCGGGGTGGGCATGAGCGCGCGCAAGCAAGCACAACTCACGGAGTGATTCACGCGGTGTGTGGTTCTTGCAGCTGCGGCTTCAAGACCTGCATGAATAAAGTACCAAATCCCCTTGGAAATACAAGGGGTTGACCAATCAGTTACCGAGGTTCACCTTGCGCGCGCGAGGTTCTCCATGAACGAGCCGAAGGAAGCACTCTCCGCGCAGGCTCAGGCCCTCATCGCCGAAGAGGAGGCGTTGCTCCGACGTGTGCTCTCCGCGCTCCAGACGGCACGCCAGCAGTCGCTCAAGGGCCAGGCCCGCGGCGCACTGCTCGAGCGGCTCACGGAGCTGCGCGACGAGGCGTCTACCGCCGTCGAGAGCGATCTGCCCTCCCTGTTCCAGCAGCTGGACACCACGCGCGCGGTCCTCGAGCGGGATGCGGTGGCGAAGCTGCCCGAGCCCCACACACCCTACTTCGCCCACCTGCGCCTGAGGCGGCACGAGGGCACCTCTCAGGAGTACCTGCTGGGGCGCACTACCTTCACGGACTCGGAGGCGGGCGTGCGCATCATCGACTGGCGCTATGCCCCCGTCGCCCGCGTCTTCTACAGCTACGAGGAGGGTGACGACTACGAGGAGTGGTTCGGCGATCGGCTCTCCGAGGGCGTCGTCGAGGCCCGGCGGCTGGTGGTCATCGAGCGCGGCGTGCTGACCCGCATCCGCGCCGGGGCCCTCCACCTGGAGCGGACAGCCCAGGGCCCGTGGCGCGAGGTGGGCGCCACGGCCGTTCTCTCGGGCGGAGCGGGGACGGCGGTGCGCGCGGGCAGTCTCGGCGTAGGCACCGGCGAGGACGGGCGCGCGGCCCGCTTCGACGTCACCGCACAGCTGGATGCCGAGCAGTTCGAGGCCCTCCAGACGGCCGCGGATCAACCCCTTCTCGTGCTGGGCAGCGCGGGCAGTGGGAAGACCACCGTGGCCCTGCACCGGCTGGCGAAGCTGACCTTCGAGCTGCGTGCGGCCTCGGCCCCCTCGAAGATGAAGGTGCTCGTCCCCGAGGAGGGCCTGGCGCGCCTGTCCAAGCGCCTGCTCGCGCCGCTGGAGCTGCGCAACGTCTCCGTGGAGACGCTGGACGCCTGGGCCTACGCCACCGCCTGCACGGCGTTCGGGCTGAAGTCCATCGCGCTCTCCTCGGACAAGCCCGCGCTCACCTCACGGCTCAAGCGTCACCCAGCGCTGCGGCCGGTGCTGGAGCGCCAGCTCGGGAAGCGGAAGATGGCGGATCCGTCCTTCAAGCGCCTGCGCAAGCGGCTCGCGGAGGTGCTCACGGACCGGACGCTGCTGGCCGAGGTAGTAGCGGCCTCGAAGGGAGACCTGCCCACCCCGGCCATCGACGACACCGTGCGGCACACAATGCTCCAGCTCGCCACCCCGCTCGCGAAGGAGCTGGAGGGCTACCACCCGGAGGCGCTGGCGACCATCGACGGGCTCTCCGTGGAGGACTCCACGCCGGACGAGCTCGCGGGCACGGTGGATGTGGAGGACCTGTCGCTGCTGCTCTTCCTCAAGTTGAGGCACGGGCACCTCGGCGCGGATCCCCTGGCGCACGCCGTCCTCGACGAGGCGGAGGACTTCTCGCTCTTCGAGCTGGCCGTGGTGGCCCAGCAGCTCGGCAAGACGCGAAGCTGCACGCTGGCGGGCGACGAGCTGCAGCAGACCACGACGAGCTTCGCCGGCTGGCCCGCCGCCCTCGCGGAGCTGGGGGTGAAGGACGCGGCGACGGTGCGCCTCTCGGTCTCCTACCGCTGCCCTCGGCCCGTCATCGAGCTGGCGCGGCACGTGCTGGGCTCCCTGGCGCCCGAGTCTCCGCCAAGGAACGCTCGCGAGGGTGTCCCGGTAGGCTTCCACCACTTCCCGGAGGAGGCGCAGGCGTGGCTGTTCGTCCGGGATGCGCTGAAGGACCTGCTCGACCGGGAGCCCCGCGCCTCGGTGGCCGTCATCGCCAGCACTCCCGAGACGGCGAAGGCCTTCCACAAGGTGGTGGACGACATGCCCGCCGTGCGCCTGGTGCTGGAGGGAGACTTCTCGTTCGAGCCGGGCGTGGACGTCACGGATGTGGAGAGCATCAAGGGCCTGGAGTTCGACTACGTCATCCTCCCGGACGTCACGGCGCGAGCCTGGCCGCAGACGGACGAGGCTCGCCGCAAGCTGCA
>Ga0190275_10001698_pt1 | contig 16245 bp, 19 predicted proteins | sample Popmic550T_FD_133745 | JGI IMG/M metagenome (GOLD analysis project Ga0190275, IMG submission 133745) | Populus adjacent soil microbial communities from riparian zone of Yellowstone River, Montana, USA - 550 T | ecosystem: Environmental > Terrestrial > Soil > Riparian zone > Trees stand | place...
AACTCGGCCTGCACGGCGCCCAAGACGATCACCGCCGCGTCCTCGCCGTACTCGCCGCCCTCCAGGGCACCCGCTAGCGGATGCCCTGGAGATACCAACTCATCGGCGTCTCGATCAACGAACCAGGGTGCCGGTGATCAGGTTGGTGAAGGTGGCGGTGGCTTGCTGGCGGGTGGTTCGGCGGTGGGTCAGTTCGGTGGCGATGGCCTCGGCGGCGCCGAGAAGGGCTATGCAGTGGAGCTTCAGGGCTTTGGGTGAAAGAGCGCAGTACGGAGCCAACGCTGCCGCCATGGCGGTGGTGTAGTTGTTGAGCAAGTCGTGCTGGGTCGCTTCCATGTCCGGATTGCCCTTGAGGGCAGCGGAGAGCGCGGCGAACTCGGGGATGTCGGTGGCGCAGGCGAAGTACGCGCTGCTCATGACGCGAGCGGTCGCGGCGACTGTGGGCTCGGCGGTCCGCAGCGCTTCGTCCAGTGCCGCTCGGTGGCGATCGTCGAGCTGGCGATACAGCGCGATCAACAGGCCGGCGCGCGTGCCGAAGTGGTCGTAGACGATCGGCCGACTCACCCCGGCGGCTTCCGCGAGCGTGACCAGGGTCAGGCCGTCGGCGCCTCGGGTGCGCACGATCGCGAGGGCCGCGTCGAGCAACTGCTCGCGCCTGACCTCTTTGGACAGCCGGGACGTGGTCGCCATCTTCCTCCTTGCGTCTGCCCGCTAGCCTAGGCTACAAAGTGTAGGTTACAAAATGTAGCTAGCGACGAGTGAGGAGACTACAGTGCAGAAATCGGTACTGATCCTGGGCGGCTCTGGTCAGGCAGGAAGCGGAACGGCCGCCCTGCTGAGGCAATGGCACCCCGACCTGCCGCTGACGATCGCGGGTCGCGACCTCGGCCGCGCCCAACGAGTGGCCGACGAACTCGGCAACGCGACCGCCGTCACCATCGACCTGCGGCGCACTGATCTCGGCCTCCCGGCCGGCCACGACTACTCCGCGGTGATCGCCACCCTCTGGGACAACCGCCTCAACGGGCTGCGCTACGCACAAGACCACGGGTTGCCATACCTGAGCATCTCCAGTGGCCTGGTGGAGATCGCGCCGGAGGTCATCGCGAGCGCGCAACGCCCCAACACTTCGCCGGTACTGATCGCCAGCCACTGGTGTGCCGGCGTCACCGCACTCGCGACGATGCACTGGGCACGCGAGTTCGACCGAGTCGAGAGCATTCGGATCGGCGCAATCCTGGACGAGAAGGACATCGGCGGACCTGCGGGCGAGGCCGATCTGGAGCGCTGGTCCATCGCCACCTCGGCAGGCCTGGTACGCCGCGACGGCGTCTTCACCTGGCTCGCCGAACCCGATGCCCAGGTGGAGATCCAGAGCATCGACGGCACCACCCTGACCGCCCAATCCGCCCCCATCCTCGACGTACCAAGCCTCGCTCTCGCCACCGGCGCCCCCAACGTCAGCCTCGCCTTCGCCGTCGGCGAATCCACCGGCCGCCGCAACGGCCAAGCCCCCTCCTTCGAAATGCGCATCGACCTAGAAGGCACCGACTCAACCGGCACTCCCCGCACCACCAGCCGCTACCTCATCCACCCCGAGGGCCAACGCCCAGTAACAGCAGTAGGCATTGCCCTAGGCACCGAATACCTCCTAGGCCTCCAAGGCACCCCAACCCCACCCGGCCTCCACACCCCCGAGTCCCTCATCGACCCGGCCTACGCCGTCAAACGCCTCCTGGAAGCAGGCACCACCTTCATAGACGCCCCAGGCAACAACTAACTACAGACCCCAGTACGGCCGCATCTCCGGCGGCGGGTAGCCATGTCCCGCTCGCTTGACGGTGAGCTTGATGACATCGTCCGACGTGACGGTCCCCGTGTCCGGTGATTGGGCATACACCCAGGACCAGTAGGCAGTCGTCCCGGCGCCCGAACCGGCGAGGGTGTAGTCGAGCTTCACCCCACTCCGCAAGAAGTCATACTGCTTTTCACTGGGCAGAACAGCGACAGCGCCTGGCTCGTACTGCCCATCACAGAACTGCTTGTACTCCGCGTAGGACCGGCCCGGATCAGCTGTGATGAAATGCAGCGTTTGGGCCCGAAGCCCCACCAGGCTCACCACCGGAACCCCGGTAGCGACCGCGGCCCGGACCAAACGGATCGGCGCAGGCTCGGCCAGCGGTGGAGACGCGGCGGACGGGTCGAAGTACTGGGGCGGCCGGATCTGCCCCTGGGACAGACGCACCGCGTGGGCGACGACGGCGTTGGTCAGCTTGGTGTACGCCGCACTGGCGGCGGCCAGCGTCGCGTCATCCACGAGGTCTTCGAAGTACCCGCGATTCTGCCGGGCGAAGTCCACGTCGTTGCGGCACTGGAGGTAGTGAAGCTTCTTCGCGCGAGCATCGGCCAGTGCGGCCAGGAAGTTCTCCTGCTCGTCCGGCGTGGGCACCGGCAACGGAATGGTGTCGTAGGTCGCCACCTCGATCTCATACGCCACCGGAGAGTCCGCCACGATCTGCGGAAAGTTCTTGTACCGGGCGATGGCCTCCGAGATCTCGACGGTGGGGGCGATGGTGGTTCCGCTGCCGGCCCGCTGCAGCATGGTCGCGCTGTACTCCGAGCGGGTACTCGAGGACGAGTTCGCCTCGGTGAACTTGGCCTGGAAGCTGGCGCTGGCGACGAGCCCGTTGGCTTCGGCATGCAGCGTCAGCGCCAGGTCGCGCTGCTTGACCTCGCTCACCGAGGTGATCCGGATGACGCAGTAGAACTCGCCACCGGTCTGGATTCCCCGCACGAAACTGTCGCCGAACGCGCGCCGGAACTCGTCGAACCGCAACGCCGTCAGCAACTCACCGGCCGGCGCGGTCACGGCGAAGCCTGATCCGCGGGTGAACGGGTTCTGTACTACGCAGCTTGCCACCAGGAACGTCGAGGTCGAGTTGTACTGCGACGACTCGGCGAACTCCGCCTTCGCGCCACCGGACACGAAGCCGTAGCGCCCTTGCGCCTCGAAGGACATGCCGATTCGGCTCATCAGTTCTTCGTGCGAGTTGACGATCGTGATGGACGCACTCACCTCCTGGCCGGGAGCGTTCGGGTCCTTGCCCGACGTGAACCCACCGAGCGCGGTGCCGACGGCGAGCCCGGACCCGCTGTCGAAGCCCATCCCGATCTGTTGGTCGTCGAAGTCGATCCGACGTACTTGCGCAACACTGGACATCTGTCCTCCTAGGTCCGGGATCCGTTACCAGGGCACGTAGCTCAGGTTTGGGGCGTGCCATTCGGTGCCGGGGAGTTCTAGGAGGGTGGCGCGGAAGTGGATCGGGCCGAAGGCGGCGTAGAAGCCTTTGCATTCGTCGGAGAAGAAGGTCAGTTCATCATCGGGAGTGCCGTCGTTGTTGCGGCGTTTCAGGACGATGCTCGCGGTGCCGCCGCTGATCGCGAACGGGGAACCGTCGATGGTCACCTCGACCGCCGCGGCGTGCAGATTGTCGAACGGGAACTCGTCTTCGAGGTCCGTCATCACGAAGTCGACGACCGGCGACTCGACGATCGCCGCGCCCAGCAGGCCCTCGTTGGACGCCGTGGTGTAACCCCGCCAGGTACCGCCGGTCGGACACAGGAAGAACTTGAACAGTCCGAAAGAAATCCCGAAGTCCGTCCCCGGAACCTTCGCCCCTTCACCGCCATACACGAATTTGCCCTGCATGATTCCCCCTCCGAAAGATCAGTTGGATCCATCGTCGGGCCGGACCTTCAGCCAGTCTTAAGAAAGGATTAGGGGGATTCGCCGGGCAGGTGAGTGAGGGTCTTTTCGGCGATGTTGCCTAGAGCAAGTATTTCCGGGCGGGACAGCAGGTCGACGAAGTGGCGGCGCACGGAGGCGACGTGGTCCGGCGCCGCCTGCTCGAGCGTGCGCAGACCGAGGGCGGTCAGGACTACGTCCGCCCCCCGCCCGTCGTCCGGGCTGTCCGTCCGGGCGACCAGGCCGCGCTCCTCCATCCGGCCGATGTGGCGGGAGAGCCGGCTTTTCGACCACAGCATCCGGTCCGCGAGGCCGTTGAGGCGGCGGCGATGGTCGGGTTCCGCGGAGAGTGCGGACAAGACGTCGTAGTCGGCCATCGACAGGTTGGAGTCCCGGCTCAGGTCGCGGGCGATCTGAGCGTCCAGCAGCAGGCGCATCCGGCGATAGCCGATCCAGGCGCGGAACTCCTCGTCGTCCAACCAGTTCGGCTCGGTCATACCGACCAGGGTAGTTGACATGTAATCGAAGTGACTTCTAGGGTCACTGTTTACATGTAAACGAAAAGAGGAACGATGATCTCCTTCGGACTGGGCATCCCGCCGAGCACTGCGACCGATCCCGTCCAGCTGGCGCGCCAGGCGGAGGAGCTGGGCTTCGACTTCGTCAGTACCTCCGACCACCCGAGCGGTACCGAGCCGACGTACGAGACCTGGACGATGCTGTCCTGGTTAGCGGCCGCGACCTCGCGGATCCGGATCGCGCCGCGCGTCCTCGGCGTGCCATACCGGCCGCCGGCGATGGTCGCGAAGATGGCCGAGACATTCGACCGACTGTCCGGCGGCCGGTTGATCCTGGGACTCGGCGGCGGCTACTCCGACCACGAGTTCCGCGCCTTCGGGCTGCCGGTGCCGACTCCGCGCGAGAAGGTCGACGGACTGGAAGACGCGATCAAGATCGCCCGCGGGCTGTGGTCGGAGGAGTCGTTCAGCTATGCGGGCAAGCGATTCCACACCGACGCCGCCGAGCTGGCACCCAAGCCTGCCCACCACATCCCGATCTGGCTGGGCACCTTCGGCGACCGCGCCCTGGCGCTCACCGGCCGCGAGGCGGACGGCTGGATCCCCTCCCTCGGCTCCGCTCCACCCGAGCAGGCCGTCGTGATGCGCGACAAGATCCGCGCAGCCGCCGACCAGGCCGGCCGCGATCCCGACAGCCTCACCTACGCGTACCACGTACAGGTCGAGCTGGACCGCGAGCTCGCCGACCAGTCCGTGGTCAGCGGCTCGCTCGACCAGATCGCCACCCGCCTGGCCGGCTTCACCAAACTCGGCTTCACCGCACTGAGCCTCACCACCACCGACCCAGCAGCCGAAACGATCGACCGCCTGGCCACCGAACTCATCCCCGCCGTCCGCGCACTGACCTGACCATGCACCCCCAGGCAGGCGAGTCCTACCTTTTCGGCCAGGCATGATGAGCAGGGTGAGCGAAGCAGACCTGACACCGGAACTGGCCGCGACGATCGAGCAGGCGTTCGCCCGGCGGGACCGGGAGAACATGCAGCCGACGATCGACTTCTTCGAGGAGCTGCTGACCAAGCACCCGGGCAATCCGTACGTGCTGTACGAGGTGGGCGGCGCCTACGACTCCGCCGGCCAGGAGGACAAGGCGGTCCCGTACTACGAGCAGGCGCTGCCCGGCCTGACCGGCGCCACCAAGCGACGCTGCCTCCTGCAGTACGGGAGCACGCTGCGGAATCTCGACCGCTTCGACGAGTCGCTGGCGGTCTTCAAGGCGGCCAGCCAGGAGTTCCCCGAGTCGGACTCCCTGCGCGTCTTCAAGGCCCTCACCCTGCACGCGGCCGGCCAGCCGGACAAGGCGCTGGCCACCCTGCTACTGGTGATCGCCGACCGCGTCGACAACCCGGAGATCAAACGCTACGAAGCTGCCATCCGGGGCAACGCCGACTACTTGGCCAACCTCCCCAGTTAGCACGCGCAGGCGATTCCCAGCGGAGCCACTAGCGGGTCCGAGGGCTGCCGGGTGATACCGGAGGCGGTTTCCACCGGGAGGCCTTCTCGGGTCCAGTACTCCATGCCGCCGATCATCTCCTTGACCGGATAGCCGAGCTTGGCGAACTCCAGGGCCGCCCTCGTACCGCCGTTGCAAGCCGGCCCCCAGCAGTACGTGACGACAGCAGTCCCAGCCGGTACTACGGCCGCTGCGCGGGCCGCGATCTCCGCCGTCGGCAGGTGAATCGCCCCTGGTACGTGCCCCTGGTCCCAGCTCGCCTGGCTGCGGCTGTCGACCAGCACCCAGCCGGTCGCACCAGCACCGATGTCGGCCGCGACATCTGACGGGTCGGTCTCGAACTGGAGCTTCCCAGCAAAGTGAGCAATCGCCTGCTCCTGCACAGCAGGCGGAGTCTGCAACACGGTAGACATCTTCGATCCCCTTCAGCCGAGTAACTCCGGAGGCACCAGACTCCCGGACTCACTCGGGCCGCAACAGTGGCAGAAATGACCTGCTACAACAAATTACTGCCACGCGCCCGATGGTCCCGGCGAACGCACCGCGATGTCACCGAATGGACCCGAAAACAGCCAACGGGGGATCCGGCTAACACTTCCGGCGAGGGAGGCTGCATTATGTGCGCTGAGGAACACTCCAGCCACGGGGTGCCCTGACACTGACCCCTGTCTGGAGCCCAGATGGCTGACTACGAGGTTGCCGCGCCGACGTCCGCAGACGCCTTCGCGCAACTCGCCATCGAACTGCACGACGCACCGAGCGTCGAAGAGACCGTTGACGCGGTCATTCAATTCGCCTTACAAGCCCTGAACTGCACCTATGCCGGGATCGCGCTCCGCGTGCGCGGCTCACAGCCGGAGATCGCGGCCGTCACCGATCCGGTCGTCAGCGACGTCTACGGCCTGCAGATCAACTCGGACAACGGCCCGCTCATCACCGCGCTCCGCGAGCGCGACACGATCCTCATCCGCGACACCACCACCGACCAGCGCTGGCCGGAGTGGGCGGCGAAAGTGGCTGGCCTCGGCGTCCGCAGCGTGCTGGACGTTCCGCTGACCACCGGCGAGGCAAGCCGCTCGATGGTCGGCGTACTGGGCCTGTACTCCCCTGAGGCGGACGCGTTCGGCGAGGACGACGAGGCAATCGCGCACATCCTCGCCCGGCACGCGTCGGTGGCGGTCGCCTCGGCCCGGCACGAGGAGACGATGGCCCAGGCGGTCGACGCCCGGAAGCTGGTCGGCCAGGCGATGGGCATCCTGATGGAACGCTTCGACCTGGACGGCGACCGGGCCTTCGCGATCCTGAAGCGCTACTCCCAAGACACCAACACGAAGCTCCGCGATGTCGCCCAGCAACTGATCGACACCCGCAAACTGCCGTAGGGTCGGCTGCGTGGGACGGTTCACGACGGGAGCAGGGGCCTGGCGGCCGCTGAGTGGGCCGTCACATCAGCTTGCGCTGGAGATCCTGCTCGACGGGCCATTGTCGCGGGCCGAGCTGACCCGGCGGGTCGACCTGTCGGCGGGAAGTCTGACCCGGCTGACCAAGCCGATGCTCGAGTCGGGACTGCTGGTCGAAGTACCGGGCGGGCCGACCGATCCCAGGGTCGGGCGGCCCTCGCAGCCGCTCGACATCGTGCCGACGTCGCATCACTTCGTCGGGGTGAAGGTGACCGGCGACGCGGCCCTCGGGGTGCTGACCACGCTTCGAGCCGAGGTGATCGCGACCGAGGAGCGCAAGCTTCCCGACCACTCCCCCGACACGGTGGCCGACGCCATCGTCGAGCTTGTCCACTCATTGAGTGACGGCCGGCCGCAGGTCACCGGGCTGGGGATCAGCGTCGGCGGCCATGTCAGCAGCTCCGGCGAGGTACTGCACGGTGACTTCCTGGCCTGGGAGGACGTGCCGTTCCAGCGAATCGTCGGCGAACGCGTCGACGCCCAGGTGGTGGTCGCAAACGATGTCACCGCGGTGACCGAGGCAATCCATTGGTTCGGGGCCGGTCGTGGACTCAGCCGCTTCTGCCTGCTCACCATCGGCGCGGGCGTCGGCTATGGCCTGGTCGTCCACGACAAGCTCGTCGACACGATCGAGAGCGGGCTCGGGCTGGTCGGCCACATCCGGCTCGACCCCGACGGGCCGCCCTGCCACCGCGGTCACCGCGGCTGCGCCGACGTCATGTTCACCACCCACGCCATCACCAGCCAGATCAGCGAGGCTCACGGTCGCCAGGTCGGGTACGACGAATGCCTGGACCTGGCCAAGAACGGTGACCCCGAAGCCCGCCGGGTCGTCGGCGCTGCGGGCTACGCCCTGGGCCGCTTGATCGCAGCGGCGAGCAACTTCACCATGCCCGAGGCCGTCATGCTCGGCGGCGAGGGCGTGCAACTGGCGACGGTCGCGCAAGACGAACTCCAGGCCGGCCTCCGCTCAGACCGCCACCCCTCAGCCGTCCCACCACCGATCCTCCTGCAGGACCCGTCCTTCACCCAGTGGGCCCGCGGCGCCGCAGTGATCGCCATTCAAACATTCGTCCTCGGCAAGTAACTGACTATCTTCGAATAAGCAGTTACCATGGCAGCCATGGACGAGCTCGTACGACGCTGGGCGCGGGGCTGGGCACTGTGCCGAGGGCTGGCCTCACCGATAGAGCGGGAAACCGCCCTGGAGGTGACACTCGGACTCCCCGGACGCGATCGCGAAGTGTTCGCACTGACCGACAAGCCCGAGGTGGTGAGTGACCTCGCGGCCGAGGTCCGAGCAGGCGCCAATCCGACCTGGCTGACCGTGACAACTGCCGATCCCGACGCGACAGCCGCAGGACTGGAGCATGCCGGTCTCGAACTTTTCGCCGAGCGCAAGCTCCTGATGTCCATCGAGTTGCAGGACCATCCAGCGGCCACCGTGCCCGCCGCCTACAGGCTGGAGACAACGAGCGACGGGCCGCTCGAGTACGCGCGAGTGATCGACGTGGAAGGCGGCGTCGCAGCGCGCGGGATGGCCGCGGTCGTCGGTGTGGATGCCGTCATGCACGACATCCACACCGACCCTGCCCATCGGCGCCGGGGACTGGGCAGCGTCGTGATGGCGCTGCTCGGCCGCCGAGCGATCGCTCGCGGTGCCGCCACCGGTCTGCTGATGGCCACCACCGACGGCGGCTACCTCTACACCAGGCTCGGCTGGTTGTCAGAGGCAACAATGCTGACCGCGGTACCGAAACAAGGTCAGGCGAACTGGCCGGCCACGTAGTCGCCGGCGGGCTGCCGGGTGATGACGTTGAGCCGGTTGAAGGTGTTGATGAGGGCGATCTGGCCCACCAGGGCGATGAGCTGGTCCTCGTCGTAGTGCTTGGCCGCGTTCGCCCACACCTCGTCCGAGACGCCACTCCCGTCTGCCATCCGGGTGCCCTCTTCCGTCAGTTCCAAGGCGGCGCGCTCGGCCTCCGTGAAGCAGTTCGCCTCCCGCCAGGCCGCGACCAGGTTGAGCCGCTGCTGTGACTCGCCGGCCGCGATGGCCTCCTTGATGTGCATATCGGTGCAGAAGCCGCATCCGTTGATCTGGCTGGCGCGCAGATCCACCAGCCCCAGCGTCGTGTGGGGCAGGGACGACCCCGCGAGCACGCGGCCGGCGGAGACGATGTGCTTCAGGAACTTGCCTGCGGTCGGGTTACCGAAGATGTTCAACCGGGCATCCATGCTGGGACTCCTCTGTCGTAGTCGATGGCCTACACCAGTACGACAAAGCAGCCCGGCGAACTGTGACCTCGCTGAACGTGACCTGCGTCTCTCGCTAGCCGCGGGCGCGGAAGGCCGCGACCTTCGTCCGGTTCTGGCAGGCCGTCGAACAGAACCGCTGGGTGTGATTGCGGGTCGCGTCCAGGAACAAGTTGTCGCAGCGTTCCGCACCACACCGCCGCAGCAACTCCAGCTCGTCACTGCCGACCAGCATCGCGACCGCGGTGGCGAACTCGGCCAGCCAACTGGTCGCCAGCGACACGTCGGGTCCGGCAAAGTGCAGGTGCCACGGTGATCCGCCGGACCGCGTCAGCCGTGGCGCCGCCCGCGTTGCCTGCAACAACTCGTTGAGCGCACGAGCACTCGCGTCCACCTCACCGTCGACGAGCAACCCCATCGCGGAGTACAACCGGGCGCCACCGGCCGCGAACTCCGCCAGCGCCTCGTCATCCACGACCGGATCCAGGTTCGTGGTCAGCCGCAGTACGGCCTGTACGTCGGAGATGTCGCCCGGGACCTGCCCCCGGCCGCTGGCCCGTTCCGCGCCGAAGCGGTTGCCCAACGCGATCGCCGCGTCGAGCGAAGCCTTCAGGTGACCAGTCGCGTCCACGAGAGAAGGGTAGGTGAACCTGATCGCTCTCGATCAAAAGGACGAGCGGGACGACGTTATGTCGTACCAGAGTCGTACGGCCGGTACCCCGAACATCCGCCCGCGAACCGATGCGCTGCCTCGTTGCCGGAAACAACAATGACGACTATGAACCTGGTCCAGAGCCCGGCTCGCCCCTGCCTGGGGCTGGCGGAAGCCGTCATCGACCTGTCGGTCGTCAGGGACAACCTACAAACCCTGCACAAACGGATCCGGCCGGGCACGGAGCTGATGGCGATCGTCAAGGCGGACGCCTTCAACCACGGCGCGATCCAGGTCGCCCGGGCCGCGATCGAAGCAGGCGCGACCTGGCTCGGGGTCGCCCGCGCCGACGAAGCCCTCCAGTTGCGCGCCGCCGGCCTGACCGAACCGATTCTGATCTGGCTGTACGACGCCTCCGAACTGCTGCTGCTCTCCGACATCGACGTGAGCATCTCCACCGTCGCCGAACTGCAGCCGGCGGTCTCTGCTCCCAACGTGCGGCATGTGCACCTCAAGCTCGATACAGGGATGCGCCGCGGCGGAAGCGCGCCCGACCAGTGGATCGAGTTGACCCGCGCGGCCGCTCACTACGAGGCGCTCGGCGCGATCAAGGTCCGCGGCATCTGGTCGCACCTGTCACACGGCGACGATCCGGATGCGACGCACAGCACCAAACAACTTCAACTCCTGCGGACCGGCGTCGCCCTGGCCCGCCGCGCCGGCCTGGAGCCGGAGGTCGTGCACCTGGCGAACTCCTCGGGCGCGCTCACCCTGGACGCACCGGACTGCAACCTGGTCCGGATCGGCGCCGGACTGTTCGGTATCGACGAGGTCGGTGCCGGTCTGCGCCAGCCGATGCAACTGGTCAGCAAGGTCGCTCAGGTACGCCGCATCCACGCTGGCGAAGGCGTTTCGTACGGGCATGACTACGTCGCCGAGCGAGACACCACTATCGCGCTGATCCCGATCGGGTACGCCGACGGTGTGCCGCGGATCGCCGGCGGTCAGGCGAGCGTGCTCGTCCGGGGCGTGCGGCTGCCGGTGATCGGCCGGATCACCATGGACCAGTTCGTCGTCGACGCGGGCGATCTCCCGATCGAGCCGGGCGCGCCAGTAGTTGTCTTTGGCAACGGTGATGCCGGTGAGCCGACGGCCGCGGACTGGGCCGGGTGGGCCGCAACCATTCCGCATGAAATCTACTGCGGGCTCGGATCCCGGGTCCCGCGTCGCTACGTCGAGGGGACCCAGCAGTGAAGGTGGTCGTGATCAGTGGTGGTGCCAGCCCGGAGCACCAGGTGTCACTCGCCAGCGGGCGAGGTATCTGCAAGGCCGCGGAGCTGTCCGGGCACAGCGTCGTCTCCCTGGTGATCGATGCCCAGGGCAACTGGGTCGACGGTGAACACGAGGCGATCGCCCTGTTGCAGGACAGCGACATGGTGATCCCGGCGCTGCACGGCGAAGGCGGCGAGGACGGCATCATCCAGGGATTCCTGGACCAACTGCACGTCCCGTACGTCGGCAGCGGCGTGGCGGCGAGTGCGGTGGGCCTGGACAAGCACCTGACCAAGGCAGTACTACGGGCGCAAGGTATCCCGGTGACGCCGGGCATCACGGTCCGCGGTGCTGACCTGCAGGATCCGGAGTCCGTCGTCCAGCGTTTGAAGGCCGCCGGCATCGGGTTCCCGGTCTTCGTCAAGCCAGGCAGTGGCGGCTCGAGCTTCGGGGTCGCGCGTGCCACTGACCTGCAGTCACTACAGGCTGCCCTCGCCGTCGCCGGTGCGCTGGATCCACAGGTCCTGGTCGAGCAGGAGATCAACGGGCGCGAGATCGACCTGTCGGTGATGGAGTTCCCCGACGGCCGGGTCGAGGTCGCGCCCGCGCTGGAGATCCACGCCGATCCGGAGCAGCCGTTCTTCAATGCAGTCGCCAAATACGACAGCAGCGCCACGCGTTTCGTCGTACCGGCGCCGTTGGAGGCTGGGCTGGCCGAGCGACTTCGGCGTACTGCGCTGGACGTGTTCGAGGCGCTCGGGTGTGCGGGCCTGGCCCGGCTGGACTTCTTCGTACCGGCCGACGGCAACCCGCTGGTCAACGAGATCAACACGTTCCCCGGCTTCACCCCGACCTCGCAATTCCCGCGGATGTGGGCGGCAGCCGGCCTGTCGTACACCGACGTGGTCGACAACCTGCTCGCCACCGCCGCCCAGAAGAAGGTCGCATGACCGTCCTGATCAGCGACGACCGCATCACCCGGATTCCCGCGATCGAGAGCGGCGAGCCACTCGTCGACCTCTACACCCGCGGCATCTCCACCCAAGGCCGCCAACTCGTTCGCGAAGGCCTGGCCGATCGACTCGCGGTGGCTGACAGCTTCCTGCCCGCCGGCCTCCGGCTGCACGTGGTCGAAGGGCTGCGGGCGATCGAGAGTCAGCAAGAGATCTACGACAGCTACAAAGCCGAGATGCGTCAGCTGAATCCGGGCATCTCGGACGACGAGGCACACGTACTGGCCAGCCGGTTCGTGTCCCCGGTCGAGGTCGCTCCGCACGTCGCCGGAGCGGCCGTAGACCTCACGCTGATCGGCGAACACGGCCCCTTCGACCTTGGTACGCCGATCGACGCGACACCCGAGCAGAGCAGCGGCGCCTGCTACTTCGCGGCCGCCAACATCAGCCGCGAGGCCCGGACGAACCGCGCCCTGCTCGCCGACGTACTGGCCTCGGCTGGTCTGGTGAACTATCCGACCGAGTGGTGGCACTGGTCCTTCGGCGATCGCTACTGGGCCTTCGTCGAAGACCAGGAACACGCCATCTACGGGCCGTGCACGAGCCGCCCGCGCGAAATGGCCGAGCACTGAGGACAGAGCTCATGTCAGGATGCTCGACATGTCGGATCGCGCACTGAGCTTCGGAGCGATAGCGGAAGCCTATGAACGGTTCCGGCCGGGGTACTCTGTGGAGCTCCTTGAACTAGTGACCTCGTACGCGGGACAGCCGATCCGTACCGCCCTCGAGATCGGCGCCGGGACCGGCAAGGCCACCCGCCTGTTCGCGCAGCGGGTCGCCAGCGTCACGGCGACCGAGCCGGACGGCGCCATGCTCGCCGAGCTGCGCAAGCACGTGCCGGCCAACGTCCGGAGCGTCCAAGCCGCGTTCGAAGACTTGCAAGCTGGCGAGAAGTACCACCTGGTCTACGCAGCGGCAGCACTGCATTGGACAAACCCTGACGGCCGGTGGCCGCGGATGGCCGCGCTGCTGGAGCCAGGGGGCGTGTTCGCCTCCTTCGGTGGACCGATCCAGCTCGCCGACCCGGCTGTGGAGGAAGTGGTCCGCGCAGCCCGGGCGCCGTTCCTGGACACGGACGACATTCCTTCCCCGGACGGGACACCTCCGGATCACGCGATGCAGTGGCCCGGTACGGAACTCCAGCGGTCCGAGTGGTTCACCGATGTTCGCCAGTCGGAGCTCGAACGGCGCCTGACGATGAGCGCGGACGACTATGTCGGCCACCTCTCGACCATCTCGGCCTACCTAGTCCTGCCGGCCTCGGCGCAGGAGCAGGTCTTCCGCCAGATCAGGCAGGTCCTGCCCGAGACGGTCGAACTCGTCGCCGACCTCACCGTGCATCTGGCGCGCCGCGTCAGTTGATAGCTGGTGCCTATCACGTCATAGGCAGGTTTGCTTTGACGGCTTGGTAACGGCCCGGGACAGTCGTTGTATGACGACGGAGTTCAATACCTTCCCCGCCCCACCACCCCGGTCAGTCATGTCCCCTGCCCCCGTCCCGGCTCCCGGGCGTGCCGAGCGTGTCCGTGAGATCGCGACCGAGTTGCGTGGTCTGCGTGGCGCACTGATCCCCATTCTGCACGCGGTTCAGGAGGATCTCGGGTACGTCGACCAGACCGACATCCCCGTGATCGCCGACGTGCTGAACCTGTCCGTCGCCGAGGTCCATGGCGTCGTCACCTTCTACCGGGACTTCCGGCGCAAACCGGCGGGCCGGACCACCGTACGGATCTGCCAGGCCGAGGCCTGCCGCTCGGTCGGCGCCGAGGAGCTTGCCGCGCACGCGAAGCGGCGTACCGGCGTCGGGTTCGGGGAGACCACGTACGACGGGAAGCTGACCGTCGACGAGGTGTTCTGTCTGGGCAACTGTGCGCTCGGTCCGGCGGTCCAGGTGGGAGACAAGCTGCACGGCCGGGTCACGCCGGCCCGGCTGGACGCACTACTCGGGGAGGCACGATGAAGGTCTTCGTACCCCGTGACGCGGCTGCCCGATCGGTCGGCGCGGACGAGGTCGCCGAGCGGATCGCCACCGCGGCTGATGCCGGTGGTCGCGAGATCGAGGTGGTCCGCACCGGGTCTCGCGGCATGCTCTGGCTGGAGCCGCTCGTGGAGGTGGAGACACCCGAGGGGCGGGTCGGCTACGGACCGGTCGCTCCGGAAGACGTCGACGGCCTGATCGCAGCGGGCATGCTCGACGGTGCAGCGCCGGGCGGCGGGGCGGGGCTTGGGCTGGTGGAGGAGCTTCCGTGGATGAAGCGGCAGCAGCGGTTGACGTTTGCGCGGGTCGGCGTGATCGACCCGCGCTCCGGCGACGACCACGCGGAATATCAAGGAAACAAGGGACTTCAGGCCGCGCTGGCTCTGTCACCGGCCGAGGTGGTCGAAGAGGTGGTGGCGAGCGGTTTGCGCGGCCGGGGCGGGGCCGGCTTCCCGACCGGGATCAAATGGCGCACGGTGCTCGGCGCGGAGTCGGACCTCAAGTTCGTCTGCTGCAACGCGGATGAGGGCGACTCGGGCACCTTCGCCGACCGGATGCTGATCGAGGGCGATCCCTTCACGCTGATCGAAGGCATGACGATCGCCGCGTACGCGGTCGGCGCGACCGAAGGTTATGTGTACCTACGCTCGGAGTACCCGGACGCGGTCGAGGCACTTAACGCGGCAATCCGGACGGCTCGGGAGCGCGGCTGGCTCGGGCAGAACATCCTCGGCTCGGAGCTGACCTTCGACCTGCATGTCCGGGTCGGAGCAGGCGCCTACATCTGCGGCGAAGAGACCTCGATGCTGGAGAGTCTCGAAGGCAAGCGCGGAGAGGTCCGGGCCAAGCCGCCGATCCCTGCACTGGAGGGCCTCTTCGGGCGTCCAACGGTCGTCAACAATGTGTTGTCACTGGCAACGATCCCGACCATCCTGGCGAACGGCGCGGCGACTTATGCCAGCTACGGGATGGGCCGCTCGCTCGGTACGAACGTCTTCCAGCTCGGCGGCAACGTCGCGCGCGGCGGCATCGTCGAGACGGCATTCGGCATCACCCTCGGCGAACTGGTGAACGATCTCGGCGGTGGTACCGCATCACGGCTGCCGGTCCGCGCTGTCCAGGTGGGCGGGCCGTTGGGCGCCTATCTGCCCGTCGAGCAGTTCGACCTGCCGATGGACTACGAGGCGTTCGCGGCCGCGGGCGCAATGGTGGGGCACGGCGGCATCGTGGTGTTCGACGAGACCGTCGACATGTCCGCGATGGCCCGGTTCGCCTTCGAGTTCTGCGCGGAGGAGTCCTGCGGCAAGTGCACGCCGTGCCGGGTCGGCGCCGTCCGCGGGGTCGAGACGATCGACCGGATCCGCCGCGGCGAGGACCGCCGCCAGAACCTCGTCCTGCTCGACGACCTGTGCGACCTGATGACCGACGGCTCGCTCTGCGCGATGGGCGGGCTCACCCCGCTCCCCGTCCGCAGCGCCGTCCGCCACTTCGGAAAGGACTTCGGTTCATGACCCTGCTCAAGGAACCTGACTTCGGTACGCCGGCCCGCGAGGGCGAGGCCACCGTCGAGCTGACCATCGACGGGGTGAAGGTCGCCGTCCCACCCGGTACTTCGGTGCTGCGCGCGGCCAAGCAGGCCGGTCTCGACATCCCCAAACTCTGCGCGACGGACAGTCTGGAGGCGTTCGGCTCGTGCCGGCTCTGCATCGTCGAGATCGACGGCGCCCGCGGTACGCCGGCCTCCTGCACCACCCCGGTCGGCCCGGGCATGGTCGTCCGGACCCAGAACGAGAAGCTCGGCAAGCTGCGCCGCGGGGTGATGGAGCTTTACATCTCCGACC
>Ga0190275_10001699_pt1 | contig 16244 bp, 9 predicted proteins | sample Popmic550T_FD_133745 | JGI IMG/M metagenome (GOLD analysis project Ga0190275, IMG submission 133745) | Populus adjacent soil microbial communities from riparian zone of Yellowstone River, Montana, USA - 550 T | ecosystem: Environmental > Terrestrial > Soil > Riparian zone > Trees stand | place...
AACGACTCCGGCGGGGCTCGCATTCAGGAAGGCGTGGTGTCGCTCGGCGGCTACGCCGACATCTTCCTTCGCAATACCCTCGCCTCCGGTGTCGTGCCGCAGATCTCCGCCATCATGGGGCCCTGCGCGGGTGGCGCGGTGTATTCGCCGGCGATCACCGACTTCACGATCATGGTGAAGGAATCGAGCTACATGTTCGTCACCGGCCCCGAGGTCATCCGGACCGTCACCCACGAGGACGTGACGAAGGAAGCGCTTGGCGGCGCGATGACGCACAACGAGAAGAGCGGTGTCGCGCACTTCGCGGTGCAGGACGACCGCGAGTGCCTGGCCCTGATCCGCGAACTGCTGTCCTTCATGCCAGGCAACAACCTCGACGACGCCCCACGCAAGGCGAGCGAGGACGCGCCGGATCGCGAGGATGCGGCACTCGATCAGCTGGTGCCGGTGTCGCCGAACCAGCCCTACGACATCCTCGATCTCATTCACACCATTGCCGATGACAGCTACTTCCTCGAGGTGCACCAGCATTACGCGAAGAACATCGTCGTGGGCTTCGCCCGGCTGGGCGGCCGCCCGGTCGGCATCGTCGCGAACCAGCCGGCCTACCTGGCCGGAACCCTGGACATCGACGCCTCCGTGAAGGCGGCCCGGTTCGTGCGCTTCTGTGACGCGTTCAACATCCCGTTGGTCACGTTCGAGGACGTCCCCGGCTTTCTGCCCGGGACAGTGCAGGAATACGGGGGCATCATCCGGCACGGCGCCAAGCTGCTGTATGCGTTTGCGGAAGCCACGGTGCCCAAGGTCACGGTGATCACGCGCAAGGCCTACGGCGGCGCCTACTGCGTCATGTCCAGCAAGCACATTCGGACCGACTTCAACTACGCTTGGCCGACGGCGGAAATCGCCGTGATGGGCGCCGAGGGCGCCGTCAACATCCTTTACAAGCGCGAGATCGAGAAGGCCGAGGATCCGGCGGCAATGCGCCAGCAGAAGGTCGCGGAGTTCCGCGAGAAGTTCGCGAATCCCTATGTCGCCGCCGAGAAGGGTTTCGTCGACGAAGTGATCCTGCCGCGCACCACTCGACGAAAGCTCATTCAGGCGCTCGCCACCCTCGAAGGCAAACGCGACAAGAACCCGCCGAAGAAGCACGGGAACATCCCGCTCTAGGGCCAGACGCGCTCGCACACCCAACGGCGTCTTTCCGCTCGCGGACTCTTCGACGCGCCCGCAAACTCCTGCTGACGGCAGAGCCCGTGGCGAACCGCCCGCGCATATGTAAGTGCTAGAATCAGAAGAGTTTCGGGCTGATGAAAAAGATCCTTATCGCGAACCGGGGCGAGATCGCGGTTCGTGTCATCCGCACCTGCCGCGACATGGGGCTTTCGAGCGTCGCGATTTTTTCTGAGTGCGATCGGGCGGCCCTCCACGTCCGCATGGCGGACGAGGCGTACGCCGTCGGGCTGAACCCTCCTCGCGAGAGTTACCTCCGCATCGACCGCATCATCGACGTGGCCCGCCAGTCCGGCGCTGACGCCGTCCATCCCGGCTATGGCTTCCTTGCCGAGAACGAGGACTTTGCGGCCGCGTGCCGGGACGCGGGTCTCACGTTCATCGGGCCGTCGCCCGAGGCCATCACGTTGATGGGCAGCAAGACGGCCGCACGGCAGGTGGCCATAGCAGCTGGCGTGCCGGTGGTACCCGGGACGGAGGAGCCGCTTGCGGAGACGGTGCCCGACGCCGAGGTCCTGCGTATTGCCGACGGTATCGGATATCCGCTGATGTTGAAAGCCGTCGCCGGCGGCGGCGGCAAGGGCATGCGAATGGTTTCGCGACCCGAGGACCTGCCCGGTGCGCTGCGCGCCGCACGATCGGAGGCCGGCTCGGCCTTCGGCGATTCGGCCGTGTATCTCGAGCGCCGGATCATGGCCCCCCGTCACATCGAAGTGCAGCTCCTCGGCGATCACCATGGCACCGTGGTGCCGTTCGTCGAACGCGAGTGCTCTATCCAACGTCGTCACCAGAAGGTGGTCGAGGAGAGTCCCTCCACTGCTGTGTCCGCCGAGCTTCGGCAGAAGATGACGTCGGCGGCGGCGGCGGTGGCCAGGCGCGCCGGCTACACCAACGCGGGCACCATCGAATTCCTGCTGGACGACGACGGCTCGTTCTACTTCCTCGAGATGAACACCAGGCTTCAGGTGGAGCACCCGATCACGGAACAGGTGTCCGGCGTGGATCTCGTGCAGTGGCAGATCCGCATCGCGCGAGGCGAACGGCTGACGTTGAACGCGTCGGAGATGCTGGTGCCCCGCTGCCATGCGATCGAATGTCGCATCTACGCGGAGGATCCCGATACCGGCTTCATGCCCTCGCCCGGCCGCGTGCATGGGCTCCGCGTGCCGCAAGGCCCGGGTGTGCGGGACGACAGCGGGATGTACGAGGGCGGGGACGTGCCTATCTTCTACGACCCGATGATTTCGAAGCTGATCACCTGGGGTGGGGACCGCTCCGCAGCGCTGGCTCGCATGAAGCGGGCGCTCGCCGAATACGAAGTGCGCGGGATCCGCACGACAATCCCGTTCTTCCGCTGGATTCTCGAGGACGAGGACTTCAAAGCGGGACGGTTCGACACCACCTTCCTGGACCGAAAGCTGAGCGCCCGAAACGGCCAGCCGCTCGATCCGGCGAGCGAGGACCACGCAGTACTTGGGGCGATCGCGGTGGCCGTCGGCCAGTTGACTGCGGCAGCCGTTTCGGCGGCCGAGCCACACGTGGCGCCGAGCCGCTGGCAACAGTCGGCACGCGCCGGCGCACTCCGTTAGAGCAAGCGGCAGAGGGCGAGGACCAGCGCGTGCAGTTCGAACTGGAGATCGGCGGCAAGGTGCGAACCGTACGCGTAAGCCGGCGCGAGGAGCGACTGGAAGTGACCGTGGACGAGCGCGTGTTCGAAGTCGATCACCGCGCGGTCGGCCGGCAGTCGCTGTCGATGCTGGTCCGAGAGGGTGATGGCGCGACGCGCAGTGTGGACGTCACCGTCGTGCCCAGGCCGGGCGGGGCCGGCTTCGACGTCTCGCTCGACGGGCAAGTCTTGGCCGCAGCGCTGGTTTCACGATTTGGTGGCAGGGCGGGCGAGTCCGGCAGTGGGGGGTCCGGCCCGCAGAACGTGACCGCACCGATGCCCGGGAAGATCGTGCGCGTGCTGGTCGCCCCCGGCGACGCCGTGGAGGCACGACAGGGCCTGATTGTCATCGAGGCCATGAAGATGGAGAACGAGCTGCGCGCCTCGAGAGCAGGCCGGGTGAAGGCCATCCGTGCCGCCGAGGGACAGTCGGTCGAGGCAGGCACGCTGCTGGTCGTCGTGGAGTGAGTCCGTGAAAAGGTGGGTGGCCGCGCTCTATCGCTATTCGCGAGCGATCACCATCGTGGTGGCGGTCGCACTGGCGGTGGCCCTGGTCAGCGTCGTCAGTGTCGATCTCGGCCCCGCGCTCAAGGCCCGCGCCGAGCGGGCGGGCGGGAACTGGCTCGAGCGCGGGCTGCACATTGGACGGCTCGGCGTGCAGCTGGGACGCGGCCGGTTCATCATCGAGGATCTGGTCATCGAGGGCATGCGCCCGGGCGAGGAGCCGTGGCTCGTGGCCAAGCGCGTCGAGGTCTCGCTCACCTGGGGAGCCCTCATCAGACGTGAGGTGCTGCTCGACAGCATCGAGATGAGCGACTGGCGGATGGTCGTCGAAAGCTTCCCGGACGGTCGCCAGACGTTCCCGCGCGTGACCGGACCACCTCGCCAGCCTCGAACCACGCCGCCGCCGGTCGTCACCACCCTTCAATACGTGCGTGCCTGGCGAGGCGAATTCGTCTACCGCGACTTCGGCTCCAACTGGAGCGCGATCACGCGCAACATCGACGTCACCGTTGCCAAGCTGATCGACTACCGGGGGCGCATGCTGTTTTCGAACAGCACGATCAAGATCCAGAACTACGAACCGATGACGGCCAGCATGGGCGCCACCTTCAGGGTGGAGAACGGGCGGATCGTCTTCGACCGTATGCAGCTGCTCACGGACGGCACCGTCAGCGACGTCACCGGCGAGCTGGATATCGCGCGCTGGCCCGAGCAGACCTACCAGGTCAAGTCCCGCATTCAGTTCCCGGCGATGCGGCCGATCTTCTTTTCCGGCGAGACGTTCAGCCTGCACGGCGAAGGACTGTTCGACGGCACGTTCCACATGTTCAAGGGCGGCCGCGAGCTGAAAGGCACGTTCTTTAGCGAGGAAGCCGGCGTCAACCAGTTCCGCTTCCCGAATCTCGAGGGAGACCTGATCTGGGTCCCGGATCGGTTGGAGGTGACGCGCGCCACTTCGGACTTCAACGGTGGACGCACGTCATTCAAGTACCGGATGGCGCCGCTCGGCAAGCCGGGGGTGCCCATCCGATCGCGGTTCGATGTCGACTATACCGATGTCGATCTGTTGGCACTCACCAACCTGCTCGGGACCGAGGGCCTGCGCCTGGCTGGACGGGCCAGCGGGCGGAATCTTCTGGACTGGCCCAACGGCAAATGGGCAGATCGTCTGGGCGACGGCGAGGTGTCGATCGCCCCTCCGGCTGGCACCGCGGTCATCGGCAGTCGATTGCCGCCTGACTCGGCGCTCAGGGCCGAGGGCCGAGCGACCGTGCAGGGGCCGTTCAGCAACCATCTGCCGGGGGGACCTGTGGGTATCGGCGGGCGGATGACCTATCGCTTCGATCCTGCCGCGATCTGGATCGAGCCCAGTGAGATCGCCACGAGCGAGACCTACGTTGCGTTCGAAGGCGCCAGCGCCTGGGGCGAACGGTCGAAGCTGCCGTTCCGCGTGACCAGCACGAATTGGCAGGAGAGCGATCGCCTGCTGGCCGGCATCATGACCGCGTTCGGCGTGCCGACGCTCGCCATCCCGATCGACGGCATCGGGCGGTTCGAGGGCGTGATGCTCGGCGCGTTCAGCCGTCCCCGCATCGAAGGCCGCTTCATCGGCGCCGAACTGCGTGCGTGGGGCGTGACCTGGGGCGAGGTCGACGCCGACTTCGTCGTCGAGAACTCGTACGCGAACATCAGCCGCGCGGTGATGCGCGACGGCTTCTCGCAGATCGATGTCACCGGGCAATTCTCGCTGGGGTATCCACGCAAGGACGGCGGCGAGGAGATCAACGCGCGGGTCCGGATCAGCCATCGTACGGTCGCCGATTTCCTCGGCGCCTTCGACCTTGAAAGCTACGACGTACACGGACTGGTCTCCGGCGACTTCCACCTCTACGGGCAATACACGCAGCCCTACGGTTTCGGGCGCATCGCCATCCGCCAGGGCACTGCCTACGGCGAACCGTTTGCCGAGGGAGAGGCGGCGCTCCGCTTCGAAGGCGCCGGAGTCCGCCTCGATGGGCTGACGCTGCTGAAGGGCGGTACCGCCGTGACCGGCGCTGCGTACATCGGCTGGAACGGCGCCTACTCGTTCAACGCCGACGGCCGCGGCATGGCGGTTGAGACGCTGGAGGCCGCCGCCATGTCCAGCGGCCCCGGCTTCACCGGCCTGCTTGATTTTTCCGCGAGTGGCAGCGGCACGTTCAACCAGCCACGCTACGACGTCAAGTTCGGCGTGCGCGACCTCTTCTACGGTGACGAAGGTGTGGGTGAGATCTCGGGGCGCCTCTCCGTCCAGGGCACTGTGCTCATCTACGAGATGGAGGTCGCGTCCACGCGACTCGCCGCGTCAGGCACGGGACGGATCGCGCTCACCGACCAGATGGATGCAGAGCTTTCGTTCCGCATCACCGACACCTCCCTCGATCCCTATCTGCGCGCGTTCCAGCCGCAACTGTCGCCCTTCACCTCGGCGGTGGCGAGCGGCGCGGTTCGCGTGGTTGGCGAGCTGTATAACCCTGATGCGCTCCGCATCGACGTGGAGGTCGAGGACGTCGTTCTGCGCTTCTTCGACTACGAATTGAAGAATGCCGGCAACATCCGGATGAGTGTCGATCGCCAGATGCTGCAGGTCGACGCGTTGCGCCTTGTGGGCGAAGACACCGAGCTCGACCTTGCGGGCTCCGTGGACATTCCCCAACAGACGCTGGCCCTCACCGCCAACGGGGCCGCCAACCTAGCGGTGTTGCAGGGCTTCGCGCCGGACGTGCGCAGTTCGGGCCGCGCGGAAGTCGCGGCACGGCTCACCGGCCCGGCCTCCGCTCCGGTGGTCTCGGGCACGGCGTTGCTCTCGAATGGCCGGCTGCGTCATTTCTCGGTCCCACATGCGCTGGAGGCCTTGAACGGGATCGTCACCTTCACCGCGACTGGCGTGCAACTGGACGGTCTCAGCGGGCGCCTTGCCGGCGGTCCCGTGCGCTTCGCGGGCCGCATCGCGGTGAACGGGTACACATTGACCGAATACGATGTGTCCGCGACCGGGACCGACATGCGGCTGCGTTTCCCGGAAGGGATGCGATCGCTGGTCGATGCCGAGCTCGCGTTGCGCGGGCCCGGCACGGCTCCGGTCCTGAGCGGGGTGGTCACGGTGAAGAGCGCGATCTGGACGCGGCCGTTCGACACGTCCGGGGGGCTGTTCGACTTCTCGGGGAGCGGCGATGCGATCCCGACGGTGGAAGGTGCGCTTGCCGAGGCCGCTTCCGACCAGCTGCGCTACGACGTCAGGCTCATCGCGCCGTCCACCTTGCGCATCGAGAACGACCAGGCGCGAATCGTGGCGAGCGCCGATATCAGCCTGCGCGGCACCTACGACCGCCCGTTGATCCTCGGTCGCGCCGATATCGAGCGCGGAGAAGCACGATTCGAAGGCCGCCGCTACGTGGTGACGCGCGGCACCCTCGATTTTCAGAATCCCGATCGCATCCAGCCCTTCTTCGATATCGAAGCCGAGACGCGGGTGCGGGTGCCGCAACAGACATACCGAGTCACGCTGCGCATGGCCGGCACCACCGAACGGCTGCAGCCGGAGTTCACCTCGGACCCCCCCTTGCCGCCGCTCGACATCCTGACGATGCTGTTCAGCGATGCGGGCCCGAGCGGCGACTTCGAATTGGCGGCGCAGCAGCGGCCGAACGATCGCCAGCAGCGCCTGCTCGAGGCGCGGGCCACGCGCGCGCTCACCGGGACGCTGTCGGCCGAAGTCGGCAAGGTTGTCCAGGAGACTTTCGGCGTGGACTCGTTCCAGATCACGCCGCTCCTCGTGGATTCCTATTCGGCGCGCCTCAACGTCAATCCCTCGGCGCGGGTCACCATCGGCAAGCGCATCTCCGATCGCATCTACCTCACCTATGCGCGCAGCCTGTCGTCCTCCACGCGGGACGAGATCATCTTGCTGGAGTTCGATCAGAGCGAGTCCCTGGCCTGGGTGCTGTCGCAGAACGAAGACCGCACCTATGCGCTCGAAGTGCGTAAGAGGCACGCGTTCTGATGCGGCTGGCCGTCATCCTGGCACTGCCCCTCATGTTCCTGGCCGCTGCCGCGGCGGCTCAGCCGGCCGATTCCCATGCCGGCCGCACAGTAGTTGATGTCACGGTGGCGACGACCGACGGCGTGGCGGTCGATATTGGAGTGCTGGAGCTGGTCGAAACCCGGATCGGCGAGCCGCTGTCCCTCGAAGAGGTCCGTGCGAGCATCGACCACCTCGTGGGGCTGGGCCGCTACGACGATGTGCGGGTGCTGGCGACGCCCGCCGGCGAGGGCGTGGCGCTTCGCTGGATCCTGCGCCCGATCCGCGTCGTCACCCGGGTGAATGTCAGTGGCGGCGAGCTGCCGTCGTCGGACGTGCGTGCCGTCGTGGACGAACGATTCGGCGGCGAGATGTCGGCGACCCGCGCCCCCGAGCTGGCGGGCGCGGTGGCCGCCTTTTATCGCGATCACGGTTTTCGCGCGGCGACGGTGGCCCCCGTGCTCGAGCCCGGGACGACGCAGGACACCGCCACGCTCAACCTGCAAGTCACGCCTGGTCCGAGGACGACGATTGCCTCGTCGACGATCAACGGGACGCCTACCGAGCCTGCCGCCCGGATCATCGAACGACTGCAGATCCAGCCGGGACGCCTCTACGATCGCCTCGAGCTGCAGGATCGGCTGCTCGAGTACGAAAGCGAGCTTCGCGGCGAGGGCTTCTATGCCGCCGCCGTGCGCGAGAACACGACCTTTGCGGACGACACGCATACCGCGGCGATCGAGATATCGGTAGAGGCGGGGTTACGCGTGCGGTTGGTGTATGCCGGAGATCCGGTGCCTGGAGGCTCGCTGGAAGCGCTGGTCCCGGTGCGCGAGGAGCGCTCCGTCGACGAAGACCTGCTCGAAGACGCGAGCCGCAACATCGAGGCCTACCTGCGCGAGCGCGGCTACCGCGCGGCGCAGGCGCCGTACACCCGCACCGAGCAGAACGGCGAGCTGGTGCTCGCCTTCACCGTGGATCGCGGGCCCCTGCACCACGTGAACATGGTTGCCATCAGCGGCAACGACACGCTGCCAACCGCGGACATCGAGCCGCTGCTGAAGTTGAACAAAGGCGACGCGTTTGTGGATGCCAGGGTCGCGGCGATTACCGCCGCCATCGAGGAGCTTTACCGGGTGCGCGGCTACGAGCGGGTCGGGGTCAAGCCGGCCATCGAAGTTCTGCCGGAAGCGGGGGACGGCGTGCGGTTTCGGCCCGTCGACGTCCGCTTCACCATTGTGGAAGGCCCGAAGACGACCGTCGACAGCGTCACCATCGAGGGCGCCGCCGGCGTCGGCGAAAGCGAGCTGCGCAGCGTGCTGGGGCTGCTGCCGGATCGGCCGTTCTACCGGCCGCTGCTCGCGGCAGATCGTGACGCCCTGAGCCGCAGCTATCGTAACGAGGGCTACCTGGCCGCGACGATCTCACCGGTGGTGACCTTTGCCGACGACAACCGGCGTGCGTACGTGCGGTGGACGATCCGGGAGGGGGAGCAGTCGCGCGTGGATCGCGTGCTCGTCACCGGCAACACGCGCACGAACGCGGACATCATTCGCCGCGAGCTGCGCGTCACCCCAGGCGCGCCGCTCAGCGCCGAGGCAATCGCAGACAGCCAGCGTCGTCTCAGCCAGTTGGGGCTCTTCCGACGGGTCAGGATCACTGACTTGCCACGCACGGGATCGCCGGATCGCGACGTGCTGGTCACCGTCGAGGAGGCGCCCGCGACCGGGATCACCTACGGTGGCGGCATCGAAGTCGGACGCCGACTGCAGGACAGCGAGGACGGCGGGCCGGCGGTCGAGCGCCTCGAGGTCGCCCCCCGCGGCTTCTTCGAAGTGAGCCGCCGGAATCTCTGGGGTAAGAACCGCACCCTCAGTTTCTTTTCCCGGGCCTCGCTGCGGCCGCGCAACGATCCCGATCGGGCCGGCGTCAGCGGCTATGGCTTCAACGACTACCGCGTGACCGGCACGTTTCGCGAGCCGCGCGCCTTCGGCCGACCAGGAGACGCGCAGGTGACGGCGTTTCTGGAGCGCGGCATCCGGACCAGCTTCAATTTCGATCGTCGTGGGGTCCGTGCGGACTACGCCCGGCGCTTCGCCGCCGGCCTGACCGCGACCGTCCGGTACACCAACGACTACACGGAGCTGTTCGACGAGAAGATCGCCCCCGAAGACCAGCTGCTCATCGACCGGCTGTTCCCGCAGGTTCGGCTCTCGACGTTCTTCGGCGCGCTGCTGCGCGACTCGCGCGACGATGTGCTGGATCCGCAGCGCGGGACCGTCCTGGGATTGGATACGTCCGTCGCCGCTCGCGCCTACGGTTCCGAAGTTGGCTTCGCCAAGACCTTCCTGCAGGGTTTTGCCTATCGCCGGCTTCCTGGGCCGGGGTTCGTGCTCGCGGGCGGCGCCCGGCTGGGGCTGGCCGAGGGGTTTCCGCGCGAGCTGCCGCGGGTGGACGTGGACGGTAACCCGATTCTGGATGAGAACGGCCAACCGGTCGTCGACGTGGTTGAAGACTTGCCGGCCAGCGAGCGCTTTTTCGCCGGCGGCGACACTACGGTGCGTGGCTTCTCACTCGACAGGCTGGGGACCATCGACACCCTGGATCAGCAGGGATATCCACAGGGCGGCAACGGCCTGCTGTTGCTGAACGTGGAATTGCGGGCACCCTACTGGAAAGGGCTGGGGCTCGTCGGCTTCGTCGATTCGGGCAACGTGTTCGCGCGCGCCAGCGATATCGACCTAGGCGAGGTGAGGGTCGCCACCGGCTTCGGCGTCCGCTATCGATCGCCCATCGGGCCGCTTCGGGTCGACCTCGGCTTCAAGGTGAACCCGCGTGAGCTGCCGGACGGCAGCCGCGAACGCGGCGCCATTTTCCACATCTCGTTGGGCCAGGCGTTCTGATGGTGTGTCACCTGGTCCTCGTGGCGATGCTCGCCGCTCAGGCTGCCGAACTCGTGGATCGCACGCTGGCGATTGTCGCCGGCCGTACCATCACGCTGTCGGACGCCCGAACCGCGCTGGCGCTGAAGTTAATCGAGGGCACGAGCGTCGATCCCGCCGTCGTGCAGCGCCTGGTCGACCGCGAGCTGATGCTGCGGGAAGCCGACCGGTACGATCCGGCCGAGCCCGCTGGCGAAATGATCGAAGCCCGGCTGGCCGCGGTGCGAACCAACGCTGGTGGTGACGAAGGGCTGGCGCGCGTGCTGCAGGCGGGCGGCTTTGCCGAGCGGCGCTTGCGGGCGTGGGTGCGAGACGATCTCCGCATCGACGCCTATCTGCGACAGCGCTTCGCGATGGACGAACGGCGGGAAGATCTGATTGCCGACTGGCTGAGCGACCTGCGCCGCCGCTCGCCGGTGACGATCATCGAACCCTGATCCGATGTCTATAGCGGGCGCTGCAGGTATGAGACCAGGACCTGCGCGGCATTGGTCAGGCCGTGGCTGACGCAACCGGTCGTGATGCTGCCACGCCGCAGGTATAGCAGGCCCCAGAAGGCGCCCAGCAGCGCGGTCACGATCATCGCATCCCACCCCTGCACCACGTGACCCAGGCCGAAGCCGACGCTGGTGAGCACCAGCCCGTTCACCGGCCCACCGAGATCGGTGCGAAACCGGTGCAGCAGGAACGCGCGCTGCAATTCCTCGCGGACACCTCCGCCAACCATCGAGACCACCAGCAGCATCACCGCGCCCCCAACCGTCCGAGCCATCGCTTCCAGGGGATTGTCGGGCACGTTCTGCAGGCCCGGATTCCAGGAGCGGAGCAGCCACATGCTGGCGGAAATGAACACGAGCAGTGCCGGCACCAGCAGCAGGCCGAGACCGATGTCCGGGCCCAGGGGGCGGCCGCCGACAATGACCTCGCGGACGGATTCGCCGCGTCTTCGCAGGAGCCAGGCCACCAGCCCACCCAGCAGGACGGTATCGCCAAGGGCAATGAGGGTGACGAACTCAATCGACAGCCCTCCCTCGGGGGTCAGGGGCTCCAAGCCGGCGAGACGGGCCAGTCCTGCCAGCGCCAGCTGCGTGGGGAATCCCGAGCAGAGCACGACTTCTCCCGCGGATTCCCACTGACGTCGGGCGATCATCCCCTGGCAGGGATGGTACACTCGTACCCGTGAGTCAGGGGACCCGAACCAACGCCGAGCGCGTCCTGATTGTCGAGGACGAGGACACGACCCGGAGTGGTCTCGCCGAGCTCGTCCGTTCGTGGGGCTATGCCGCGGACGAGGCCGGCGACGGTATGGAGGCGCTCCAGCGGATCACCGAGTTCCGGCCGACGATCATCGTTTCGGATTTGATCATGCCGCGGATGAACGGGCTCGAACTGCTGCGAGCCATCCGCGAGGACATGGATAACGTCAAGGTGATCCTTCTCACCGCGCAAGGCACCGTCGATACCGCGGTGGAAGCGGTGAAGGCCGGCGCCGAGGACTATCTCAGCAAGCCAGTCGACCCGCAGCGCCTTCGTCGTCTCCTCGACCGGCTCACCGAGCTCAACGCGCAGCGGCGCGAGAACCAGGCGCTGCGGCGTCAGCTGACCGATCGCGGACGCTTCGGCCGCATCATCGGCCACAGCCCGGCGATGCGCGCAATCTACCGGGTCATCGAACAAGCCGCGCCGACGCCCGCTTCCATCTTGATCCTGGGGGAGTCGGGCACCGGCAAGGAGCTCGTCGCGCAAACCCTTCACCAGCTGAGCCCGCGGTCGGAGGCGCCGTTTGTCGGCCTCAACTGCGCCGCGATTCCCGAGACACTGCTCGAGAGCGAGATTTTCGGACACGAGAAGGGGGCGTTCACCGGGGCGATGGACCGCCGCGCCGGGTGCTTCGAGCTCGCAGATCGCGGCAGCCTGTTCCTGGACGAGATCGCCGAAATGGCGCCGGGGACGCAGGTCAAGCTGCTGCGCGTCCTCCAGGAGCGGCGGTTCCGCCGCCTGGGCGGCCGCGTCGAACAGGACGTGGACGTGCGCGTCATCGCGGCGACGAACGTCAATCCGCAGTCGGCGCTTCGCGACGGCCGCTTGCGCGAGGACCTCTATTATCGCCTCAACGTGTTCTCGATCGAGCTGCCGCCGCTGCGCGACCGCAAGCAGGATTTGCCGCTGCTGATCCAGGCGTTCATCGACGAATTCAACCTGCGCGACCGCCGCACCGTGAACGCGCTGACGCCGGAAGCCATGGCGTTGCTCACCGACTACGATTGGCCGGGCAACGTCCGCGAGCTGCGGAACGTGATCGAGCGCGCCACCATCCTCGCGCGCGGCGACTACATCGAACCGGAGCACCTGCCACCACTGGGGACGGTGCGGGCCACGACGCCGGCGCCGGCCGGCATCACGCTGGTGCCTGGGATGACGGTGGACGAGGCGGAGCAGAAGCTGATCGTCGCCACCCTCGAGGCGGCGGGCGGCAACAAGACGCGCGCCGCCGACATGCTGGGGATCAGCCTCAAGACGCTGCACAACAAGTTGAACCGGATGAAGGGCGAAGGTCATGTGGCGCAGGGCGGCTAGCGGCGTCGCCGTAGCCGCCTCCCTGGTGTTCGCTGGACAGACCGTACCGTTGGCGCAGCAGGGCGCGAGCCCGCCAGCGCCTGCGGTCCGCCTCGTGGACGTCGTCGAGCGATCGATCCTCGACCTGCAGGCCGAAATGGCCGCGGGCCGCATCACGGCCCGCGACATCGCCGCCGCTCATCTCGCGCGCATTGCCGCCTACGACAAGCAGGGGCCGGCCATCAACGCGATGATTGCGCTCAATCCACGGGCGTTGGACGAGGCCGACGCGCTCGACCGCGAACGGCGCGACCGCGGCCCCCGCGGGCCGCTGCATGGCATCCCGGTCGTCGTCAAGGACAACTACGAAACCGCCGACATGCCGACCACCGGTGGCTCGGAGGCGCTTGCCGGGTTCATGCCCGGCCGCGATGCGGTGCAAGTCGCCAAGCTGCGGGCCGCCGGCGCGGTCATTCTCGGCAAGACCAACCTGCACGAGCTCGCGGCGGGCATCATCACGATCAGCTCGATGGGCGGACAGACGCGCAACCCGTACGACCTGGCGCGCACGCCGGGTGGCTCGAGCGGCGGCACTGCGGCAGCCGTCGCGGCGAGTTTCGCGGTGGGCGGCATGGCCAGCGACACCTGCGGATCGATTCGGATTCCGGCCGCCAATAACAACCTGTTCGGCCTGCGCGGCACGCTCGGCCTCTCGAGCCGCACCGGCATCATTCCCCTCTCGCATACCCAGGACATCGGCGGTCCGCTGGCGCGGTCGGTCACCGACCTGGCGCTGCTCCTGGACGCGACCGTCGGCGACGATCCGGCGGATGCGATCACCCAGACCGGGCGCGATCGCCGCCCTCAGAGCTTCCGCGACGGCCTGTCGGCGGGCTCGCTCAAGGGGACGCGCATCGGGGTGCTGAAGAACCTGTTCGGCGCCGCGCCTGAAGACGCCGAAGTGTCGGGCATCGTGCGCAAGGCGCTCGACGAGATGAAGGCGCAAGGGGCCGAGATCGTGGAGATCACGATCCCTGGCCTCGACGAGGTGCTCGATCGATCGAGCCTGATCAACCTCGAGTTCAAGACCGACTTGATGCAGTATCTGGCGCAGTTCCCGAATGCACCGGTGAAATCGCTCCAGGAGATTCTGGACCGCGGCGCATTTCACTCGGCGCTCGAAACGACGTTCAAGCTGCGGAATGCGGCCGTGGCCGATCCAGAGGAGATTCGGCAGGTCCAGGCGCGGCGGAGCGCGTTGATGGCGATGGTCAACGCGGCGCTCGACGAGCACCGCGTGGAAGCGCTGGCCTATCCGACGCTGCGACGCCGCCCGGTCGTCGTCGAGGAGCCGCAGCGCGGAACCACGTGCCAGTTGAGCGCGAGCACAGGATTCCCTGCCATGGCGATGCCGGCCGGGTTCACGACCGACGGGGTGCCGATCGGTGTGGAGATGCTCGGACCCGCGTGGAGCGATGCGCGCCTCGTCTCGATCGCCTTCGCCTACGAGCAGGTCTCGAAGCCGCGGCGCCCGGCCCCGACCACGCCGGCGCTCGTCAACGGCAAGGTGCCGGCCCCGGTGTCGTTCGAGGCGAGGGGGCAGGGCCCGTTGCGGGTGCAGCTCGAGTTCGATCCGGTGTCCGGCCGCCTCACCTACGAGTTCCCGACACGCACACAGGCGGCCTCGATCCATCGCGGCGACCCGGGCCCCAACAGTCCCGTCCTCCATCGCCTGATCGATCCGGCCTCGCCGGGCACCCGCGGCACCATCATCCTGCCGGCGTATCAGCGGCCGGCACTGCTCGATGGCGCCTTGAGCATGGCCGTGCAGACCGGGGACGCACGGGTGGTGCTGCCCCTGCGGGTGCCGCGGTAGCCCGCCGTGCTCGCTGATCATTCCGTCGTCGGCTGCATCGCACCGCGTTTCTCCCGTCCCCAGCGTCGCCGGGCCTGAGCCGATGCCGCTGTCCATCAAGCAGAAACAGGTGCTCGGCATCACGACGATTGTCGTGGTGATCGTCGTCGCGCTCAGCCTGCTGCAGATCGGGACGCTGGTGCGGGTGCTGCTCGAACAGGCCACCGCGCGCACCGAGCTGGTGTCGACGGGCATCTTCCACCAGACCCGTGACGTGCTGGTCAGCCGCGAGACGGCCTACCAGGACATTCGATCGAGTCCGACCGTGCTGTCGGCGCTGGAGTCGGCGATGTACTCGCCGGAGGTGCTCTACGCGGCGATCGTGGATCGCACGCGCACCGTGATCGCCTCGAACGATCCGTCGCAAGTGGGGCGCACGCTTCCTCCCGGCGAGGACCTTCCGGGCCTGGTGGCTGAATCCGGCTACGAGCAGGTGCGAGCCGTCTACACTGAAGGCCGCACGCTCGAGTGGCGCCAGCCGCTCTCCCTCGGTGACGAGCCTTTCGGCGAAATCTGCATCGGCCTTTCCACCATCCTCATTCGGCAGGAACTCGACCGATCGCTGGTGCCCGCCGGGCTCGCGGTGGGGTTAGCGCTGATCATCGCGGTGAGCGTGGCGATGCTCCTCGCCCAGGTCGTACTGCGCCCGATTCACGTGATCACCAGCGGGCTGACGCGGCTCGGTCGCGGAGAACTGGGAGAGCCCCTCGGCCTGCGCGACGAGGAGTTCCGCGATCTCGGCGACGTCTTCGATCAGGTGACCGCGCAATTGCAATCGGCGGTGGGCGGCGGACCGAAACGCGCGCAGCTCGCCGACCTCACGCGCCGCGTGGCCTCGCTCGGCCGCCTCACCGCGGGAGTCGCGCACGAGGTGAAGAACCCGCTCAACGCGATGACGATTCATCTCGAGCTGCTGAAGCAGAAGCTGGCATCCCCCGACCCGCAGTCGGCGGTTCGCCACGCGGAGGTGATCGGGGCGGAAATCCGGCGCCTGGACGATGTGGTACAGGGGTTCCTGAAGTTCGTGCGGCCTGAAGACGTGACCTTGGCGCCGGTGAAGGTGCGCGGGCTCGTTTCCAGCGTATGCGACGCCATCACGCCGGAGGCGGAGCGGGCGGGCGTGATGTGCGAGAACACCTGCCAGGATCCGGACATCGCCGTTGAGGGTGATGAACCGTTGCTTCGGCAGGCATTCCTCAACCTCGCCCAGAACGCGGTGCAGGCCATGTCCCAGGGGGGCCGACGGCGAATCGCCTGTGCGTACTGACGCGACGGGTGCGTCGAGGTGCGGGTGCAGGACACCGGCGACGGGATCGCCCACGAGCACCTGGCGCGGATCTTAGACTTGTATTTCCCGACGAAAAAGCG
>Ga0190275_10001700_pt1 | contig 16239 bp, 13 predicted proteins | sample Popmic550T_FD_133745 | JGI IMG/M metagenome (GOLD analysis project Ga0190275, IMG submission 133745) | Populus adjacent soil microbial communities from riparian zone of Yellowstone River, Montana, USA - 550 T | ecosystem: Environmental > Terrestrial > Soil > Riparian zone > Trees stand | place...
AGGGCCGTGCTGGTTGTTGTCGTGGTTCACCATCGAAAACCCGACGGTCGGCATCCGATCGCTGAACGTCGCGAATGGCATGCTTCCGCCGAGTGTCGGGAGGCGCACCAGCTGACGACCATTTGCGGTCAGCGCCGCCACCACCGCGCGAGCCATCGGTTCATCCATCGACACGCGCGGTGCCGTGCTCCCCGGGCGCGTGTCCACGCGCGCCAGCAGCGGGTGCGTCAGGCGCTCCTCCTCACTCGGATCTCGACCCTCGACGATGAAGTAGCCCTGCTGGCGGATGTGGTCGATTACCAGCCGCTGCTGTCGTGCGGGATCGAGGCCGTGCACGAGCCGCATCTCCAGTCGCGCCGCCGCCGATCCGGGAATCGCGGAACGTGGCGCGGCGCTGAAGCCGCCGCCTGCTTCCATGGTGAGGATACTGAGCGTGGGCTCGTTCAACTTGCGTTCGAGGCGCTGCTCCGCGCGCTCCGGCTGCGCGACGAGGAAATCCTTCTTCAGCGCGGCCTCCACGTTCGGCATGTCGTCGATCGCCTTCAATTCCGTCGGCGTCAACGGCGTCACGTCGTCGTAGAACCCCTTGATGATCACACGGCCGCTGTCGTCCTTCATGCTGACCAGTAACCGCGCCAGGCGCATCGAAGGATCGGGCGCCCAGTTGCCGTAATTACCGGAGTGCAGGTCGCCGCGCGCGCCGAACACGGTGACCGTGAGGCCGGCACCGCCGCGCACCCCGTAATACAGCGTGGGCCGGCCGCTCGGATGGCGCGGCCCATCGAGCGTGATCGCCAGGTCGGCCTTCAACGCCTCGGCGCGTGCCTCCGCAAAGCGACGGAAGTTGCGAGAGCCGGCTTCCTCTTCGCCGTCGAGCACGACGCGCAGGTTCCACGTGGGACCACTGCCTGTCGCCTTCAGCGCGTCCACCGCGTTCAGCACGGCGATGATCGGGCCTTTGTCGTCGGAGACCGAGCGGCCGTACAGACGCCAGTCCGGATTGAAGGTCGTCGCCGGCGTGATCGGCACTTCACCCGACGGCCCGTACATGCACGGCGCGAATGGTTTACAGCGCGTCCACTCGGAGGCGGTGACCGGCTGCCCGTCGTAGTGGATGTACAGCGTGAGCGTGCCCAGGGCGGAGGGCGCGTCGAGGGTGGCGAACAGGACGGGCGAGCCAGGACCGTCCGTGGTCTCCACCGTGAAACCTCGCCGCTTGAACAGCCCCGTCAGATGCTCCGCGTTGCGGCGCATGTCCGCGTCGGCGCCGGCGACGTTGGGGATGGCCACGAGTTGCATCAACTCGTCCACGATCTGCCGCTCGTGCGCGGCCCGCCAGGCGGCAATCGGCGGCGACTGCGCCAGCGGCGCCGCGACGGCTGCGGCAAGGGCAGTGACGAGGGCAGCGGTGCGAAGCTGGGGTCGGGTCATGGCGGTGTCCCGCCACCTTAGCAGGAACCGCGCAAATGTCGATGCCGACTAGCGGCGCGGCTCCTCCGGCGGATCGAGCAGGGCGTGGAGCTCGGTGAAGGCGTCGGGCGCGGCCGGTCCGCGGCGCACCACCGCGCGGCTGCTGGACGCGGACTGGCCCTTCGGCGCGATGTGCCGCACCGTGCTCTGTGCGCGCGAGGGAGACTGACTGCGGCTCCGGAACCAACGCATCAGCACCAGGCCGCCAGCCAGCCACAACGCCCACCCGAACACGAGTTCTGGCGGCAGGTTCGTCAGGGCACCCACGTGAAAGCCTTTCCCGCGCCGAGCGAGTAATCGGTGAGCAGTGAGTCGAAGAGAGGTGAGCGGCCCGCCTCCTGGGTCATCGCGCTCCGCAGCGATTCGTCGATGTTCGCATCCTTGTCGTGGTCGAGCACCAGGATGACCACGACCCGGCGCTGATCAGAAGTGTCCTTGCTCGCCTTGGTCGGCGCGTGGTGACCGATGTTCAACTTTCGGACCGGGACCGGTGCCGAGAGGCCCTGGCGCACCCAGACCGCGATGCGCTCGGCCCGGCGTCCGGCGCGCCATTCCTCTTGCGCGCGTCCGACCTTCAGACTGGTGCCGGCGGCGAACTCCTCGGAGCTGGCGCCAACGCAGATGATTTCGCGGGCGCTGTTGAGCACCGCTTTCATTTCGTCGGTGAAAGCGGGGAACGCCGCGCCGTCTTCGGTGGCTTCGTACGAACTGAGGCGCCACCGGAATTCGTCGGAGAACAACAGGATTCGAAACGACGCATGACGTCCCTGCTTGTCTTGTGCGTCGGTCACCGTGATGTCGCGCGCCACTTCGGGCGGGGTCGGTGGCATGAACCACACGTACTTCAGTTCGAGCGTCGTCGCTGTCGCCAGGCCCACACCGGTTGCCAGCCAGGCAACCGGCACACACCATCGCGCTGCTCGAGAGAACCAGGCCATTGTCGAGGCTTACTGCAGAATCGTTGCCAGCTCGAAAGAGGGCCGGTCGCGTGGGGAGTTGGTCGCGAAGGCGGGTCGAAGTGACTGAATCCGTCAGTCGGCGCGACGGTTTGTGTCACCTGCGCCGGGGCGGACGAACAGCGGTGGGATGCGGCACGAAAGGCGCGGCGGGGCCTGGTCGCCCCGCCGCCAGTCCAGCGGATCAATCAGCCCGATGATTCAGAGATGACACTCCTTGTGCATGCAGTTGCAGTGCAGCTCGGTCTCCGGCGCGGTCTTGCAATAGTCGCTGCAGTACTTGCTGCCTGCCTGGGCGTTGCAGGCGCAACTGGCATGGGCACATTTCCGAGGTTCAGGCGGTTTCGGCTTCGATTCAGCCATGGTCTCGTCCTCGCTTTCACCGCCCATTATGCCCTTCATCGGCGCCAGGTCAGCTTCACGTAGGCGCTGCGGCGTATGCCGATGATGTCGTCGGTGCCCGCCCACTCGACGTGGTGCGACTGCGCGAGGTCCTGGCCCACGAAGGCCAGCTCGAGCTCTGGCGTGGCCTGCCAGGCCAGCCGCGCGTCGACCGTGCCGTAGGCGCTGACAGGCCCGGCGGGGAGCTCCGACACGTAACGCCCCAGGGCGTCAATCGACCAGCGGCGCGGGAGGTCGATCGACGTTTGGAACTGCACCTGGTGCCGCGGGCTGAGGCCTTCATTCCGTTGTTCCTGCGTGAGGTCGTGGCCACCCTGCTGCTTCGCCAGGTCGATCCGTACGTACGAATAGCTGCCGGTCGATCGCCACCAGGCCGTCGGTCGCAGGTCGGCCGAGAACTCGGCCCCAAGACTGTTGCCCGCGAGTCCGTTGGCCGCGCGGACCGGCACAATCAGGCGCGGCTCGGCCGCGCCGCTCTCGACGAACGGCGGCAGGCCTTCGGTGCTGAGGACGTCGTCATAGTGGTTGTAGAACGCCGAGACCGACACGAACAGGCGCGAATCGGTGCGCACACGGTATCCGGCCTCGTAGGCGATCAGGCGCTCAGGTGTGAACGCCGGATTCGGAATCAGCTGCGCGAACGCCGGCATCGAGGCGTCCAGCAGGTTGACCGTCGTGAAGTCGGTTTCTACGCGGGAGGGCACCCGCACGGCCCGCGTGACCGCCGCCCAGATGGTGTCGTCCGGGTCGGGCGTGAACGAGACCCGGACGCCGGGCTGGAACTCCACGCCGCTGTAATCGTTGTGTTCCAGCTTTGCTCCAAGCGTCAGCTGCAGGCGATCGCGAAGCAGCGGTATCTCGTCCTGAACGAACCCGCTGTACAGCGAATCGGTGCGGGTGGGGGGCACGAATGCGGTGGGTGCCAGGGCGGCGATTCGCCCGGACGTCAGCCGGTAAGCGGCGCCCCAGGCCACACGATGGGAACCGTACTCGGGCAAGCGGTGCTGGAAATCGACGTCGGCGGTATCGCGGTTCTCGGCGAAGGTGAGTTCGTCACGATTCGTGCGCGCGTAAAACGCCTGCAACTGGAACCGGCCGTACTCCTCGATCGGCGCCGACCACCGGCTGAGGATGTTGACGCCCGAGAGCGGGGCATCGTAGTTCTGGGTGACGGCGTAGGGCGGCGTGAACGTGGTGACCGTCGGCCGCGTGCCGAGCGTGCCGTTGTATGCGTCGCCCTGCAGCGTCAGCGTCCGGTCGGTGCGCGGCGTCCACTCGGCGCGAAATCCTCCCTGCGCCATTCGAAGACTGTCGTAATCGAGGTCATCTGGGTGGAACTCCGGACGGCGATCCTGCGCCTTCCCGTAGATGCGATAGTGCCAGTCCCGCCCGGCGGCCGCGCCGTAGCGGGCGCCAATGAAGGCGCGATCCTGGTTGCCACCGCCGGCCGACACCAGCGGTCCGGTCGTCTCGGGCGAGGCCTTCGTGATGATGTTGATGATGCCGTTCACGGCATTCGCGCCCCAGAGCGTGCCTCCCGGACCGCGAATCACCTCGATACGCTCGACATCCTCGAGCAGCACGTCCTGGGTCTCCCAATACGTGCCGGCAAAGAGGGGCGAATAGACGGCCCGGCCGTCGATCAGGACCAGCACGGAGCGGGCGAGACGATCGGCAAAGCCGCGCATGCCGATGGACCAGAGGCCGGCGTTGATCCGCGCCACCTGCATGCCAGGTGCGAGGCGCAGGACTTCTGGAATGGAGAGCGCGCCGGAGCGCCGGATGTCCTCCTGCGTGATGACATGCACGGCGGCTGGAACCCGGCCGACCGGCTCCGGCGTGCGCGACACCGTCGTCACGTCGAGGAGCAGCAGATCCGCGAGGCTCATGCGCTTCATTTCTTCCGTGGTCTGAGCGTCGGTCGCGGCCGCGCCAGCCAGCACGAGCATCGCCGTCGCGAACATCCGGCGCCCCAGGCGCCCGACCGAGTGTCGCGTGCACATCCTCATACCGGCTCGACCGCCTCCCGCACTGCCTGCACCAACTCCTCGACGTCGAATGGCTTCGAGATGTGGCGGCTGAATCCGGCATCGCGGGTGCGAGCCTCGTAGCCTGGCGAGGCGTGGGCCGTCAACGCAATCGCCGCCGTCGGGCGGCCGGCGGCGAGATCGAGCGACCGGATGCCGCGCATCACCTCGAACCCGTCCACCCGCGGCATCGCGAGATCGCAGATGAGCACACTCGCCGGACAACGCGCCCACTCGCGCAAGGCCTCTTCGCCTCCCCACGCGGTTCGAACCTCAGCGCCCCGGATGGAGAGAGAGGCCGCCAGCACTTCGAGGGCGTCGGCGTTGTCGTCCACCGCCAGGACACTGATGCCGGCGAGGCTGGCATCCTGTGGCTCGTGCCGGAGCTGCAGCGGCGAGACGTCGGCCGGGAAGAGCGGCGCCAGTTGCCGCAGGCGCACGGTGAAGGTGGCGCCAAGGCCCAGCCCGGGGCTGCTCGCGGCGACCACGCCTCCATGCAACTCGGTCAGCTCCTTCACGATGGCAAGACCCAGGCCCAACCCGCTGTGCTCGCGGGTGATCGACCCGTCGCCCTGACGGAAACGATCGAAGGCGTGCGCGAGGAACGACGGCTCGATGCCGACGCCGGTGTCGGTGACGCTCAGTTCGCAGGCGCCGTTCTCGGCCGTCAGCAGCAGCGTCACCGCGCCCCCGGCAGGGGTGAACTTGATGGCGTTCGACAGCAGATTCCACACCACCTGCTGCAGCCGGTCCCGGTCGCCGTTCACCAGGCACTCGATTTCCGGCGCAATCACCGTCAGCGTGATCTCCTTGGCCTCCGCTGCCGGCCTCGTCGCCTCAACGGCGTCGGTGACGACGCGACGTAAATCCAGAGGCTCGAACTGGATGTTCAGCTTGCCGGCAACGATGCGCGAGACATCCACGAGGTCTTCGATGACGCGGGTCTGCGCCTTGGCGTTGCGGCCGATGCTCGCCACGGCCCGGGACATGATCTGCTCGTTGACCGGCGTCGTCGAAAGGACGTGCACCCAACCGACGATGGCGTTGAGCGGCGTGCGCAGTTCGTGCGACACCGAGGCGAGGAACTCGTCCTTCAGGCGATTGGCTTCTCGTTCGCGGGACAGGAGCAGCTCGCGTTCGGCCTGCTGGCGGAGGAGGATCTGGTTGGAGTCCACGAGACGCGCGTTGGCGTCGCGCACCCGCCGAACCATCTCCGTGAACGCCCGCACCAGATCACCGATCTCGTCTTCGCCAGCAGTAATCCGCGGCAGGTCGGCCGGGTTGCTATCGGGCTGCAGCGTCCGCGCCAGCGAGGCGAGCTGCGCGATGGGAGTGGAGACGCTGCTGTGCAGCCGGTTGGCCAGGACCAGTGCCACCGTGCCGGCGAGCAGCAGCATGGCGAGCCCGGTAAGGCTCGCCACCATGATCCGGGTGCTGATCTCGGCGAGCTCGCGTTCCACATACACGCTGCCGATCGTCGCGCCACCGAGGTTGACCTCCGCGCTGGCGCCGACGACGCGCCAGGGCACGTCCCCTGGCCGCGCCTCCGGACAGGCAAACTCCGGGGCACGCTCGAAGCTGGCGAACAGCGAGCCGTCGGGCAAGTACAGGCACGCACGCCGGACCGTGGAGCGCACGCGGACGGTGGACAGGCTGGTGCGCGCGGCGTCTCGATCCTCGAAGGTGACGGCTGCCGCGGTGTTCTCGGCGATGACACGCGCCAGTGCCGAGGTGTCGTCCACGCTGCTGGTGCGATAGCGCCACAGATCGAGGCCGACCAGGCTGATGGTGGACAGCAGGAGGGCGGCAGCGGTGACGGTCAACGCGAGCGCAACCAGCTTCTGGTGAATCGGCAGGCGCGAGAACCAGCGCGTCAATGCGGGCCTCCTCGTACCTGCATGGCCAGCTGCAGCAACTGAGAACTGAGTCGCAGGCCGGCGCGGCTGGCGGCTGCGACGTCGACGTCGAACCGCACTCGCCCGTCGATCATCTGCAGCTTGAGGATGCCCCCCTCGTCGAGGAACGCGCCATCGTCGCCGACGGTGAGGATGGGCAGCGCGCTGGCCCGCGCGAGCAGTCTCTTGCGACTGACACGCGGCCGCGAGGGGATGAACAGGACGTGGCAATCGGTAAGCGCGTCGTCATCCTCGATGAGACGCAGCGCCAGCGTGCGCTCCCCCAGCCGCTCGCCTGCGATCAGCTCCTGCAGCGTGGCGCCGAAGGGGCTCGGTTTGAGGACGCACACGTCGATGGTGTGCCGGTTGACGAGCGCCGCCTCGGGCCACTCGGCGAAATAAGGAAACTTCGAGAGGAATGCGGCCTTCAGCGCATACTCCGCATCGGGCTGCTGCGCGGAGGCGCGGGTGGCGTGAAGAGAGAGCAACATCAGCAGAGCTGGCGTGAACACCAGCAGCCGTGTCACCGTGGAGAGCCGTGGAGCCGATGGGATCGCGGTGGGGTTTCGCGACGTCGCCGTGTTGATCATCCCGGAGGAACACTTCACGTCGCGCGTTGCGCCGTGAGGCGCATGGTACTACAGCGCAATGCACGAGCTACTGCCGACGACCAATGAGGTGACTGATGCCTGGTGGCGGGTTCGCAATCGACGCACCGATCGAGCCGATGCTGGCCAAGCTGGCGACGGCGCTGCCCTCGGGGGACATGATCTACGAGCCCAAGTGGGACGGCTTTCGCGCCATCGTGTTCCGCGGCCCGGACGACGTCTTCATCCAGAGCCGCGATCTGCGCCCGCTGGATCGCTATTTCCCCGAGATGCACGAGGCGATGCGGTCAGCGCTGCCTCCTGGCTGCGTTGTTGACGGTGAGCTCGTGATTGCCACGCCCGGCGGGCTCGACTTCGACGCCCTGCAGATGCGCCTCCACCCGGCGGCCTCGCGAGTGGCGCGCCTGGCCGCGGAAACGCCGGCAGCCTTCGTTGCCTTCGACCTGCTTGCCGTCGATGGGCATGACCTTCGCGATCGGCCGCAAGCGGAGCGTCGCACCAGTCTCGAGCAGCTGTTCGCAGGCTTGCGCCCGCCGCTGCACCTCACGCCGGTCACTCGCGATCGGGCTCGTGCCGAAGAGTGGCTGGCTCGCTTCGAAGGTGCGGGACTCGATGGCGTCGTCGCCAAACCTGCGGAGGGCACCTACCAGCCCGGCGTGCGGGCGATGATCAAAGTGAAGCACGCGCGGACCGCGGACTGCGTCGTTGCCGGCTTCAGGTGGCACAAGGCCGGAAAGGGCGAGCTCGTTGGTTCGCTGCTTCTGGGGCTCTACGACGACGCCGGGCGGCTGCACCATGTCGGCGTCACGTCCGCGTTCACGATGGCGGTCCGGCGGCAGCTGGCCGAGGAACTGGGGCCATTGCGCGAGCGCGCGCTCGAGCAGCATCCGTGGCGTGACTGGGCCGACGCCGGCTCCGACGGGACCCGGATGCCTGGCGGGCAAAGCCGGTGGAGCGCCGGCAAGGACCTGTCGTGGGAACCGCTGCGCATCGAGCGCGTGTGCGAAGTGAAGTACGACCACATGCAGGGCGACCGCTTTCGCCACGCCGCCGTGTTCGCGCGCTGGCGCCCGGACAAGCCCCCGGCCGACTGCAAGTACGATCAGCTGGAGGTCACGGCGCCTTACGAGCTCGAGAAGGTGTTCGGCGCGTCCGGCCAGGCCCTTTGACGCCGGTCCAGTCGTCGGCCAGGTTCTCGTCTGGATCCAGCGGTTCCTGCGACGGCCGCAGGTGCTCGGGCACGTGCTGCAGGTTGACGCGCACGCGGGTCCAGGTACGATGGCGGCCGCGCAGCGCATCCACCAGCACGTCGGCCGCCTCGAGATGCTTGACGACGTCGGGATGGCGAGCCTTCCACCGTTCGAGCCCCGCCAGTGCATCGTCCTTGTCCCTGGCCCGGCCAATCTCGATGAGCGGATGCACCGGCCTCCGGCGGCGTGACGGCGCCACGCGCGGCCCCTCGCCCGGCTGTTTCTTGTAGTGGGGCGGCCACGGCGCATCGCCCAACCCCTCCCGTTCGTGCCGTGCCGACAACTCCAGCAACGTGTCGAGCGAACCTGCCTGCGCATTCATGCCGGCGTGGCGGTCACCGACGCGCTTGAAACGGCGCGGCATCGTTGCCAGCGTGAAGTCGGCCGGATCGCATTCGCGGATTTCGGTCCAGTCCAGCGGCGCGGACACCCGGGCGTCCGGTTTGGGACGGACCGAGTAGGCAGCGGCGATGGTCCGATCTTTCGCGTTCTGGTTGTAGTCGAGAAACACGCCGTGCCGCTCTTCCTTCCACCACTTGCTGGTGGCCAGGGCGGGTGCACGGTGTTCGACCTCTCGTGCGAGCGCGAGCGCCGCGCGCCGCACCTGATCGAACGGCCAGCGCGGCTCGATGCGGACATACACGTGGATGCCGCGCGACCCCGACGTCTTGGGCCAGCCCACCAGGCCCAGGTCCGTCAGCGTGGCGTGGACGACCTCGGCGACCTGCTGGACTTGCGGCCATTCGACACCGGGCACGGGATCGAGGTCGATGCGCAGCTCGTCGGGATGATTCAGATCGCTCGCGCGCACGGGATGCGGGTGCAGTTCAAGGCAGGCGAGGTTTGCCATCCACACGAGGTCGGCAGCGGTGTGCGGCACCATCTCCTCAGCGGTCCGGCCGGACGGGAACTGCAGAGAAACCACGTTCACCCAATCCGGACGCGATTCCGGCGCGCGCTTCTGAAAGAAGAAGTCGCCGCCAATGCCGTTTGGATAGCGCACCAGCACGTTGGGCCGGTCGCCGGCACCCTGCAAGGCGCCATCGGCAACCGCCAGGTAGTAATGAGCGAGGTCGCGCTTCGTGTAGCCGGCGTCCGGGAACAGCACCTTCTCCGGATTGGAGAGGGTGACTTCCCGGCCCGCCGCCACGACTGTTTCCGTCTCGGCTCGAGCGGCCATGCCTGACTATACGGCAGCGAACCTCGCGGCTACATGTCGGCGTAGCGCTTCGCCGCGGCCACATCGCGACGCAGCTCCTCCGCGGTGCGGTGAGGGCCGTACCCCGGCGTGTCGCGCTGGATGCGCCAGCCTTCGCTGAGCGGGCCGATATCGACGGCGTCGAAGCCGAAGTCATCGAGCATGCGGGCCACGGTGACCTTGGCGTCCGCATCATTGCCGGCAATGACGAGCGCGCGCCGGTCCGCAGCGCCCGCGGGCCTGACGTCCGTCGTGATCGCGGCGGCCGGAATGTGGTTGAACGCTTTCACGACTTTCGACGAAGGCAGGTGGGCCTGGAGCAGTTCGGAGACGGTGGTGGACTCGTTGTCCAGTTCGGGAATCTGCCCGTCACGCGCCGGATAGTAGTTGTTGGTATCGATGACGATCTTCCCGGCAAGCGGCTCGACGGGTACCTGCCGATAGTGCTTCAGCGGAATCGTGACCACGACGACGTCCCCGGCGCGCGCGGCCTCTTCTGCCGTACCCGCCCGTGCCTGCGGGCCGAGCTCCGCGGCGAGGGCCGACAATGTCTCGGGACCACGGGAATTGCTGACCACGACTGAATAACCCTTTGCGACCGCAATTCTAGCGACCTGGCTGCCGATGTGCCCCGCTCCGATCAATCCGATGGTCTTCATCACGCCTCCGGTACTCACTATAGAACGCGATGGCGGTTGTGCTGGTCGGCCGCACCGATCGTGTCGAGCATCGTCACCCGCGCGTGCGAGACAGCGGCGGCCGGCTCACTGTCGTCCGGGTGCGCTCGCCACCAGGCTTCGGCGTCGGCCGCGCTCCAGTGGTCCGCGTCGGCACACCTGGCGAGCGCGTGGTCGAGCGCTTCGGCTGAATCGAAGCGGTGAGTCGGATCATGTTCGAGGCAACGCATGATCACCGACTCCAGGTCCGGAGGGATCGGTTGGCCAAGCGCCGCCGGACTGGGGATCGGCGCGCTGGCCTGCGCGATTAGCATCTGCAGCGGATGACCCTGTGTGACGATCGGCTTCCCGGTGAGAAGGAAGTAACCGGTCGCGCCCAGCGCGTAGATGTCCGATGCCGGCGCAAGGTTGTCGCGCCCCTGCGCCTGTTCAGGCGACATGAATCCTGGCGTGCCGACCACCAGGTGGTCGTCGAAGATGGTGTCGGCGGCCGGACCACCCGTGCGCACCAGCCCGAAGTCCAGCAGCTTGGCCACGTCGAAGACGCCGCCTCGTTCGCAGACCATGATGTTGGCCGGCTTGATGTCTCGATGCAGCAGGTGCATGGCATGGGCTTCGCGCAGCGCCGAACAGACCTGCCGCAGGAAGTGGATGACCCTCGAGGCAGGCATCGGCCCTCGGCGGTGCACGATTTCTTCGAGCGTCATACCCGGCAGGTACTCCATGACGTAGTAGAAGGTGCCGTCGGCCGCGAACCCGTAGTCGTAGATCTGCACGGTGTTCCAGTGCTTCAGCCGTGCCGTGGCACGGACTTCCCGTTCGAACCGCGCGAGCGCATCGGGGTCGCCGGCCCGCTCGGGTCGAATCAGCTTGATCGCCACTGGTTGCTTCAGCAGCACATGCTCCGCGAGGTGGACCTCGCCCATGCCGCCGGCGCCGAGGAGCCGCATCAACTGGTATTGCCCGAGCCGCCGGGCCTCCGCTACCTGCTGGCGCAGCTCCTGTAGACGAGCCGCGCCAAAAATGGCGATGGTCGCCGCGAGCGTCATCCAGAATCCCATGAGCGCGACCATCCGGGAGGCGCGCGGCGCATAGACCGGATCGGTCAGGGCCAGCGTGGTCGTGAGCGCCATCGCAATCAAGACTTGCAGCCCGACCAGCATGTTGTTGCGCGCGAACGTCTCAGGGATGAGCGTTGACAATCCGACGATGACCACCGTCCAGCGGACGGCCATCGAATCCGTGGCGATGCGGATGATCAACGGGTCGGCGGATCCCGTCACGCCGAACCGCACCCCGGCGAACGCGAACAGCTGGGTCCAGCCGACGTAGACGGCCATGTCGCACACCAGCACGTACTCCAGCACTCGGAGCCGCTCGAGGGTCCACCAACCGGGGCGGTGTCGGAGCAGCAGTGCGAACGTGAACACGGCGGCGCCCGAAAGCGCTTCGAAGACGAGAAAGCCGATGCCCCAGGGGGAGGCGGTGAAGAAACGGAACTCGGCCGGCTGAAGATACCGGAAGACGGAAAAGAAGATCGTGGCCAGCAAGACCATCACCGCCACGATGCCGAGCCGCTGCCGGAGCAGAGGTGTGAGGTCGGCGCCTGAAGACGGCCGACCAGGAAGACCGGGGGCGGTCACGTCGGCCTTACCAGCCGGCAGTGCCGCCGCGCGGCGTCGCCGAGAGCACGCGCGTGTGGGGGAGCGTCTCGCGGGCAATGATGCGGCCCCCAGCCATCAGCGACCGGATGCGACGGATGTTCTTGATGTCGGCTAGAGGGTTGGCGTCGAGAATCAGCAGGTCGGCAATCTTGCCGGCGTCCAGCGTGCCGAGGTCGGCGGTGCGGCCGGCCGCGAATGCGCCATTCTTCGTTGCCGCCACCAGCGCCTGCATCGGCGTCATGCCGAGCTCGACCAGGCCTTCGATGCCGATGATGGTGCCGATGCCGTGATCCTGATGCTCCGGCTTGGGCGTGCGCGAGAGCTCCGCGGCCGCGGCCCAGTAATTGTCGGTGCCAATGGTGACCACCGCGCCGGCGGCGATCAGCTTCTTCGCATTCTGCCGCCGCATTTCCAGTTCCTCACCGGTATCGGCTGCCTGCTTGCGCAGTTCCGCCGACGTCCTGGCACGATCGGGCTGCTTGGCCACTTCTTCCGCCGTTTTTTTCTTCGCCTCGTCCCGATCCTTCACGTGCTTGGTCCACGCGGACCCGGTGATCGTGTTCACGAGCATCGAACAGAAGATCTTGCGGTCCGCGATGGTCCGGATGAGGGAATCCGGCAGCTCCCGCAGCCCGAGCATTTCCGGGTGCTGAATGCCGTCGATGCCGGCGTCCACCGACAAGCGCAGACCGTCGGGAGTGGTGGCGTGCGTTTCGGCTTTGCGTCCCCGGGCGTGCGCCTCGTCCACCATCACCTTCTGCGCTTCTGGCGAGAAGCCGATGAACGACGGGCGCGCGAAGTGCGCGGTACCGCCGTACTTGATGAAGTCCGGCCCCTTGTCCAAGTACGCTTTGATCGCGGTCCGCAGTTCCTCCGGCGGCAAGTCCACGAGATCCTCGCCCGCACCTTGCGACACCTGATCGTTCATCTGTTCCTGGAACAACGTCAGCCCGCGCTCAGGAATCAGGCTGAACGAGACGGAATACGGACCGCCCCATCCGACGATGTTACCGGCGGCCAGGATGCGGGCACCGATCGCGTCGCCCCGGTTGATGCGCTCACGGACCTCGACGAGCGGTGGCAGCACGCCGTAGCTGTCGCGCACCGTGGTGATGCCGTGCGACAACTGGATCTGCGCGGCTTCGAGCACGATGTCGGCCTGCCGATCGTTGTAGCGGACCAGTGTCTCGTAGCGGTCGTTCACGCCGCCGTAGAGCGACAGATGGACGTTGGTGTCGAAGAACCCCGGGACGATGAAGCGGCCGCTGGCATCGAGGACTGTTGCCCCGGCCGGCACGGGAACGCTGCCGCGGGGTCCGGCCGCCTTGATACGGCCATCCTCGACGATCAGTACCGCATCGGCAACCGGAGCGCCCCCGTTGCCGTCGATCAGGGTTCCCCCCGTTATGGCCGTGATGCCGGCTGCTGGTTGCGCGGAGGGCTGGACACCTTGGAAAACCATTGCCAGCAGTCCGAGGGCCGCGCACAGCACGTATCGTCGCATGGCGCATTCTAGCGCGTGCGGTGTCGTGCCGTGATGTGCTGCTTTACGCGCGGCAACTGATCGGCGCCGGCGGCAGGAGCTGAGAGGACCTCAGCGGGCGATAGTCTGGTCGATGGCTTCGGCAAACGCGAGATGATTGCCGTCGGGGTCGGTGATCATGACAGTCTTCACCTTGTCGCTCGTGGTCCGCATCCCCGTGTCGATCCCGAGCGACTCGAGTTGGGCGAGCTGCTCCTCCAGGCGGCTCACCGAGAGCGTCACCGATCCCGAACCGGCGCGCTCGGGAACCTCATAAACCTGGAGCCACCCGCCGCCATCGAACTTCCACTCCGCCACCGTGGGCATCGGCGTGGAGTCCGGCGCCCTTCCCAACAGCCGCTCGTACCACGGGCGGACGGCTTTCAGATCCTTCACTGCAACACTGGCCACGGCGTTCCTGATCGTCATGTCACCTCACAATGTTGCAGCGAGGCTACAACGCCGAGTAATACAGAGACAACCTGAGCAGGCGGACGCTCCCGCGTGGACGTTACTGCTGACGGACGACCAGGCTCTTGCCGTAATGGGCCGAAGGATCGACGTTGTTCACGACCTGCGTCTTGCGGCCCCCAGCGCCCATGAACGTGACCTCCACGCGCACCGGCTGCAGACGCGCCAGTCCGAAGTGCAGCGGCGCCGCACTCTGCGTGTTGTAGCCGCCGCCGGTCGGCACCTGCCGTGTCGCGAGCAGCTTGCCGGTCATGTCGAAGAGGCGGACTTCGGCGCCGAACCGAGTGACATGGCCCCTGGCATCCAGCACCATCACGCTGAGGCTGCGCTTCTTCACATCGTCCGGCAGATCGTTGCGGAACACAAAGTGGCCGCCCTCGGGCCCATAGCCGTCGGTCACCGAGAGGTCCACCGCGCCATCGTTGTTGTAGTCCACGAACTGCACGCCGTGGTCGGCCACGTTCAGCGAGCTGTCCTTGCCGATGACGTTCACGAACCCGGCGGCGCCGTCGTTCCTGAACAGCGCGTTCAGCGGCGTCTGTTGTCCGACCGCCCCTTCATACGAGATCACCGAGAGGTCGAGATCGCCGTCGTTGTCGTAGTCTCCCCAGTCGGCGCCGACCGCGTGATTCTCCACGCCAACGCCCACGGTGCGTCCGACTTCGGTGAACGTGCCGTCGTTGTTGTTGCGATAGAGCAGGTTGTGCCCGTAGTTGGGCGCGAAGATATCGAGATCGCCATCGTTGTCGTAGTCGCCGATCGCGCAGCCGACACCGCCCTCATCCTTGGCACGGGCGGGGCCGGTCATGCCCAGTTCGGCCGCGACGTCGGTGAACGACGCACCGTCGTTGCGCCACATCGCATCCGTGGCGCCCGATTGGTTGGCCAGGTACAGGTCCAGATCGCCATCGTTGTCCATGTCGAGCCAGCACGCGCCGACGGTGGGTCGGCCGTCGGTCGGACCCACGCCGGCGAACACGTGCGTGAACCGGCCAGCATCATTGCGGAACAGCTTGTTGTCGCCGCTGCGATCGGCGGAGTAGACGTCGAGATCGCCGTCGTTGTCGTAGTCGATCCAATTGGTCTGGCGCGCCGAGCGGCCAGGAATCGTCAGGCGCACCGAGGCCGCCACATCCGAAAAGTGCTTGCCGCCCTCGTTGCGCAGCACCACGGTGAACTTGTCGGTGGGTGTCGATCCGCCCAGGAGGTCGATGAAGCCGTCGCGGTCGAAGTCGCCCCAGCTGAGGCCGCGCAGCTCGTGGCTGCCAGCCTGCGGCATGCCGAGCTCGGCGCCGACGCTCGTCAAGGTGCCGGCGTCGTTCCGGTAAAGGCGAACCTCCCCAGTACTCAACGAGACCGCCAGATCGACGTCGCCGTCGTTGTCGTAGTCGCCCCAGGCGTTGGACAAGGAGCCCGCCACGGCGAACATTTCGGGTTGCACCGCGGTGAACGCCGGGTCGCCCGCTCGTTTCGGGGCAGCTTCTGAAGCTGTCTCGGGCGCGGCTGCAGGTGACGAACATGCAGCGACGGTGACTGGAAGGAGCAGGAGCAGTGTCAGGCACAGCCGGGAGCGGCAGCTGGGGCGCGACAGATTCAAAGCAGGCATGCGGGGCATTCTAGTGCCGCGGGACAAGACGGGAGGAATTGGCTGTGAACGGAGGTCGTCCCTGCGCTTGTCCCCGGGATCGTACCGAAGGTCACCGGCGATGGCTGGGAACGGTCGGCCGCGAGGGTCCGGCTGGCGTCTACTAGCGGCATGCGCATCTCCGGAATCGTCACCGACCTGCGGTTGGCCCTTCGCTTCGTGCGGCACGACTGGCGATTCTCGCTGACGCTGATCGCCACCCTGGCCATCGGCATCGCCGCCAGCGGCGCCATCTTCAACGTGGTGAACGCCACGCTGCTGCGACCGCTGCCGATTCCGGACGAGGCTCGCGTCTATCGGCTCCAGGACTACACGACCGGCGCCGACGGTCAGCAGGTCCGCCGCTCGAACCGAGTGCCGAATTACGTCGCTATCCGAGACGAGATGCGCAGCTTCTCCGCCGTCGTTGGCATGAGGAGCGTCGAGTGGTCGCTCCTCGACGGCGGGGTGCCGG
>Ga0190275_10001701_pt1 | contig 16235 bp, 12 predicted proteins | sample Popmic550T_FD_133745 | JGI IMG/M metagenome (GOLD analysis project Ga0190275, IMG submission 133745) | Populus adjacent soil microbial communities from riparian zone of Yellowstone River, Montana, USA - 550 T | ecosystem: Environmental > Terrestrial > Soil > Riparian zone > Trees stand | place...
AGCCCCAGGAGCGCTTGAAGCGATGAGCCCCCACCGCCGCTCCTCTCCTCCCCTCGCCAAGGCTACCCGCCAGGCCGTGCGACTTCCGGGCTCGCAAGAGGGACTGCTGCGCCAGTACCAGGAGCTCATCGCCAAGCACGAGGCGCTCGCCCGCAAGCTGGAGCTGCGCAACGAGGAGCACCTCTCCACCCACAGGCTCTCTGCCTGGGCGCTGGAGACGAGCGCGAGCGCGCTGGCCCTCATCGGCGATGGTGTCGTGCTGCTGGCCAACCGGCGCTGGCACGAGCTGTCCCAGAGTGGGCCTTGGTACCGCGTGCACCAGGGCCGGCCACAGGGCCCGGCGCTGCAGACGCTGCGGCAGATGGCCGAGGAGATCTGTAGGGCGCTCAGCGCCACGGGGGAGAGAGGCCCCGTGGTGGATCGCTATCAGGAGCAGGCCGGGGTCCTGACGCTGGAGGTGCGCACGGAGCAGGTGGGCGCGCCCAAGCAGACCCAGCCGAGACAGGCGGTGCTGGTGCTTGCCCACGACATCACCGCGCAGATCCTGGCCGAGAGGGAGCTGGAGCAGGCACGTGCGGCGCTATCCGAGCAGGAGCACCTGCGCGCCCTGGGCGAGCTGGCCTCGGGCGTCGCGCACGATCTCAACAACACCCTCAACGCCATGAAGCTCCGGCTGGAGCTGATCGAGCGGGACACGGAGTTCACCGTGCGCCACCGCGGCCACCTGGACGCGCTGGCGCGCATCGTCAGCGACGCCAACACCCGCGTCCGCCACCTCCAGGACTTCGCGCGGCAACGGCCCGAGCACCCCGGCGAGCAGGTCCAGCTCGCCGACGTCATCCGGGAGGCGGTGGAGATCGCCCACAGCGACATCCAGCACCGCGCGGCACAGCAGGGCCTGTCACTCCATGTCGAGGTGACGGTCCCTCCGCTGCCGAGGGTGAATGGCGTGGCGACGGATCTGCGCTACGTCTTCATCAACCTGCTGCTCAACGCACGGGACGCCATGCCGAGCGGCGGCACCATCCTCGTGCGCGGCGCTTCGGCCGACGGCGCGGTCATCATCACCGTGGAGGACGAGGGCACCGGCATCCCCGAGGTCTCCCTGCGCAGCATCTTCCGGCCCTTCTTCACCACCAAGGGCAGCCACGGCACGGGACTGGGACTGTCCATGGCCTACGGGGTGATGTCGCGCGCGGGGGGCACCATCACCGCCGCCAACCGCCCGCAGGGGGGCGCGGTGTTCACCCTCTCCTTCCCTCTGCCGCTCGAGGCGAAGGGCCGGCGCCACCCGCGAGCCATCCGAAAACCTCGCTGAGGGCCCCTGTTCTCTGCAGCAGGCCTGATGCCCCCCATCAACGCTGGCTGGTTATTCTGAATATCCAGCTGGATCTCTCACCGCTTTCTCCGAAAAGTGCCTGCTCGCCTGGCGCTTTTCGGTGGGTCCTACACGCCCCCCCCTTCAATCCTGTTGCCCGGCATGGCCATAATCGGGTCTCTCTAAGCGACAACCCTGCCCCCTGGGGGAACCATGTCGGAAACCAAGATCCGAGTCCTCGTAGTAGACGATGATCAGGATCAGCTTGTACTCGCTGAACGTTCGCTCTCGTCCTACGGCTTCGATGTGCGGACGCATCGGTCCTCTCTGGGCGTCTCCAACCTCGTGCGTTCGGTGGCGCCAGATCTGGTGCTGCTGGACGTGAACATCCCCGCGCTGAGCGGAGACAAGGTGCTGTCGCTGGCGCGCGCGCAGGCGCCGCTGGGCACCAAGTTCATCCTCTACTCGGCCTCGGACGAGTCGAAGCTGCGCTCGCTGGCGCTGTCGTCCGGCGCGGATGGCTACATCTCCAAGAGCGTCCAAGGTGCGGACCTGGCCAGGAAGCTGACGGACCTCTACAAGCGAGGCCGCACGGCGACGAGCCCCTCGTCCAATCCGTCCAACCGCGTGATCAACAAGTAGCCCTGGCTGGGAGTCAGCGCTGGGGCCCTCCCTTCGAAGGAGCGGCCCTGGCGCCTCGCCCCACCGGCCAGGCTATCGGTCGACTCCCCCTCCATCGGTCAGGGCCGGGGTGAGCTCCGCCTCGGCGTCCTGGAGGCCCTCCAGCGCCGCCTCGATGCGATGGATGAGGAGGACACGGGAGGCAGGGGCCACCGAGAAGAACACCCGGGCTCCCGGAATGTCCGTGACGAAGCCCTCTTCTTCATGCGCCAGGATCTGAGCCAAGCGCTCGGGCTCTATCCCCTCCGCGAGGAGGGCGAGGTTCTCCAGGTGGGTCTCCAAGTGCACCCGCAACTCCGCGGGGAGCATCCGGAGCCGCATCTTCGCGGCGCGCGTATAGGTGAGCCGTTCATTCGACATGCCCGAATCCCGTCCTTCCCGAAGCTAGGCATGGGAGCGCACGGGTACGAGTCCGGGAGAACCCAAAAGAACATCCAGTCGAAACTCAGGCCAGCAGGTCGGCCACCTCTTGGTACACGCGACGGAAGTCCCCTCGTGCGCCAATGAGCCGCAGGTTCTGCGCCAGGCCTCCCGTGGAGCGGAAGAACATCACCGCCTCGGGTGGGGGGCGGATCTTGAGGAAGCGGGTCGCGTTCCGGGCGAAGTGCCGCTTCATGTCACGGCTGATCTCGCAGGTGGTGAAGTCGTATGCGTGCGAGCGCATGGGCCGCCCGGCGATGCGGAGCACCTCGTGGATGAGCTCCTCAGCCTCCGCGTCCGGCAGCTCCACGGTGAAGCCCACCTCGCGGCTCAGGGTGAGGATGTCCATGGGCTCCAGCCTCACCGCCTGGAGGAACATGCGCCGGTTGACGTCCACGAAGCGCTCGGAGAAGCCCTTGATGGAGCCGAAGTCCAGCAGCCCCAGCCGCCCATCCTTCATCACCATGAAGTTGCCGGGGTGCGGATCGGCATGGATCTCCCCCGCGCAGAAGAAGGGGCCGTAGATGGCGAGGACGAGCTGGCGGGCCACCCGGAAGCGCTCCTCGGGTGGCGGCTCCGTCAGCACCCAGTCCTTGAGCGTCTGGCCCTCGAGCAGCTCCAGCGTCAGCACGCGCTCGGAGGTGCGCTCGGGGATGACGTCCGGGACTTTGAGGTCCGGCAGCCGGGCCGCGCTCTGGACGAACCCGCGGCAGAGGTGGGCCTCGCGGCGGTAGTCCAGCTCCAGCAGCAGCTCCTCGCGCAGTTCCTGGAAGTAGGCGGTGCCGTCCATCACCTTGGCCGCCTTGGAGAAGGTCTTCACCACCATGCCCAGGTTGTCCAGGTCTCCCTTGAGCGAGTCCCCCACGCCCGGGTACTGCACCTTCACCACCACCGCGCGGCCGTCCTCGAGCACGGCGCGGTGCACCTGCCCCAGAGAGGCGGCGGCGAGCGGCTGCCGGTCGAACTCGCGGAAGAGGGCCTCGGGCGAGGCGCCCAGCTCCTCGCGAACCACCCGGGCCACGGTGTCATAGCCCATGGAGGGTGCCTGGTTCTGCAGACGCGCCATGATCTGACGCACCTCGGGGGTGAGCAGATCCGAGTCCATGGAGACGGCCTGACCGAACTTCATCGCCGCGCCCTTCAAGTCTCCGAGCGTGGCGACGAGCTTCTCGGCCATCCCCTTGCTGAGCAGCTCCGACTCCTGGCCGGCCAGCCTCCGGGCGCCGCTCTTGAGCACGTCCGCACCGAGCTGCGCGGAAAGCCCCGCCAGCTTGCGCAGCCGGGTGAGCCGCCCCTGAGGTGGGAGCTTGTCGTCGGAGTTGGAGGACATGGGACCAGGGATGATTAACGAGGAGCCAGTCCCTGGACGCAAGGGGCCCCTGTGGGCCATGGGGGGACACCTGCCCGCCTGGGCAGCGGGTGACATGTAGAGCGGTGCGCCTGAGCTCCGCACAGTCAGCGCCCCACCGCTTCGAGAGAACCCGCGGCGCCCCGGAGCCGCGCCCGCAGCGAGCGCCAGCGCTTGAGCGCCTCGAGGTGCAGCGGATCCACCCGCAGCGCCGCCTCGTAGGCCCCCAAGGCCTCCGAGAGCTTGCCCTGCACGGCGAACGCATCCCCCGTGACGAGGTGGACCGTGGCGTGCCCCTCTGGCACGCGGTGCCGCGCCAGGAACCGGCGGCGGCACTGCTCCAGCCCGGTGACGGTGAGCCCCGCGGCCAGGCACCGCAGCAGCCCCTCCAGGTTGCACAGGCTCGCGTCATACTCCGCGCGGCGCTCCGGGTGGCTCAGCGCGTGTGAGGCCCCCTCCACCCGCTCCAGCGCCCGCTCCACCTGGGCCCGCTGCCCCGGTGACAGGGGAAGCTTCAGCAGCGGCTCGAGCGCCAGGCGGGCCTCGCGCGCGTTGACGCGCACCGTGTCGAAGTCTGCATCCCAGGCAGCGCCCAGCACCCGGTAGTGATCGCCCAGCAGCCGGCTCCGGAAGCGCTGGAGCACCGCCTCCGCCCGCTGATCCTCCTGCGCGCTGCTCAAGGGAGGTGTCTGCGGAACCAGCCGCTCACCCCTGAGCAGCTGCTCGAAGGCCTCCAGGAAACCGGGCGCGGTGTCGCGCAGCTGCACGCCGAAGCCGGTGGCCATGTTCCACTGGCGTGCCTGCTCCGAGGACACGTGCCGCACCACCTGGCCCGTGCAGGCCAGCTCTCCTCCGGGCAGTCGCAGCAGCAGTCCCACCTCCTCGAGGAGCGGCGGCGGCGGCTCCTCCGTGTGGAGGAAGAGTCCGGCACGGCCCACCCGCTCGCAGCACAGCTCCACGGCGGGCGCCCCTCCGCTCACCCGCACCCGCGCCGCCAGCCCCGGCGGCTTCTCGCGCTTCGGGGCCAGGGCGGCCTGCAGCGCCTGACGCAGCTCCCCGGCCGAGGCGAACCGATCCTCCGGCCGCTTGGCCATGGCCCGCACCAGGACCTGGGAGAGCGCCGGCGGCACCCCCGGCTGGACCTCGTGGGGCAGGCGCGGTGCCTTCAGCAGGTGGCCCAGCAGCACCTCCGCCGGGTGGCTCCCGCTGAAGGGCAGGCGCCCCGTCACCAGCTGGTAGCCCATCACTCCCACCGCGTACAGGTCCGTGCGTGCATCCACCTCCAGGCCACCACACTGCTCGGGGGCCATGAACTCCGGCGTCCCCAGCAACATCCCATCCTGGGTGGGCGTCATGCCCATCGGGTAGCTGAGAAACTTGGCGATGCCAAAGTCCAGCAGCTTCGCCCGGTAGCGCCCGCCGCCCAGCGGCACCAGGAAGACATTGGCCGGCTTGAGATCGCGGTGGATGACACCATGGCCATGAGCCGTCCCTAGCGCGTCACACACCTGGGAGAGCAGCTCCACCGCCAGCGCCGGCTCCAGCGGAGCGCGCGCAAAGGAGGCCAGGCTCTGCCCCTCCAGGTACTCCATCACCAGGTAGGGACGCCCGTCCCTCATGTCGAGGTCATAGAGCGTGACGACGTTCTCGTGCTGGAGGACCGTCAGCGTGCGCGCCTCAGAGAGGAACCGGGCCACGAGCCGCCGATCCCGCGCCAGGTGCGCGTGGAGCACCTTCACCGCCACGCGCTTGCGGATGAGCGTGTGCTCGGCGAGCCACACCGTCCCCATCCCACCTCGGCCAATCTCTCGCACCACCTCGAAGCTGCCGAACTTCTGGCCCAGGAAGTCGTCCCGGTCCGGCGCCAACGCAGGCTCCTGGGAAGTCCCCGCGCCTGGCCCAGCCCGCCCCTCACCCGAGCGGATGAGCGTAGGGCAGTCCGCGGATTCCCGGTGCGGACTCTCGCAATGGCAGGCAGACAGAGGTGCGTGCACAGGGCTCGACTCAGGAAGAGGGAAAATCGGCCGGGGACCCACCCAGCGCCCGGACCTGGCTCTCCCTTTGCGACAAGCATGCCGACCTCGGCTCACATGCTCCCAGCGCGCAGGACCCCCTCAAGCGGTTGATCGGATTCAGATTTTGGACACTCTTGGGGGATGGCTCTCGTCCTCAAGGGCAGGGCGGTGAGGCAGGCGCCGGTAAAAACTTCCGCCGGTGGGAAGAAGAATTTTCAGCCTCATGTGGGAGGGCGAGCGCCTCAGTGGGCAGCCTGACTCAGGAGCGTGGCCACTGCCGCGACGAGCTCCTCGGACACCGCGTGCGGGCGCTCGTCCTTCTCAAGCCCTGGAAACCCAGCGGCGGCCAGCCGCTCCGGCACAGACTCCCGCCGGCTGGAGCGCAGCGGCAGCTCGACGGTGAAGGTGGAGCCCATGTCGGCCCCCTCACTGTGGACGGTTACCGAGCCTCCGTGAAGCTCCACCAGGTGCCGCACGATGGCCAGGCCCAGGCCCAGGCCTCCCTGCTCCCGGCCGATGTCGCCTTGCCGGAAGCGCTCGAAGACGTGGGGCATCAGCTCGGGCGGAATGCCCTTGCCCGTGTCGCGCACCGTCAGCTTCATCTTGTCCCCGTCCCGGCCCACCGCCAGCCACACGCACCCGCCGCGATCGGTGAACTTGATGGCGTTGGTGAGCAGGTTCCACAGCACCTGCTGCAGCCGCGTGGCGTCCGCCAGGACGCTCTCGGTGAGCGGTCCCAGCTCCGCCTGGAGCAGCACGCCCCGTGCCTCCGCCGTCGGGCGCACGCTCTCCAGCGCCGCCTCCACCACCTCGCGCAGCGACACCTCCTTCAGGTTCAGGAGCAGCTTGCCGCTGGTGATACGGGAGACGTCCAGCAGGTCCTCCACCAGCTGGCGCTGTACGCGCGCGTTGCGCTCGATGGTCGCCAGCCCCCGGCGCCGGCCGGACTCGTCCAGGTCGTCGCGCTTGAGGAGCATCTGCGTCCACCCGAGGATGGACGTGAGCGGCGTGCGCAGCTCGTGGGAGAGCGTGGCGAGGAACTCGTCCTTGAGGCGGTTGGCCTCCTGGGCCGCGCGCTGGGCGCGCTGGGCCTCGCGGTAGAGCAGCGCATTGTCCATGGCCACCCCCGCGCGGCGGCCCAGCTCCTCGGCCAGCGCCAGATCCCTCGGATCATACCGGTGGCGCTTGCCGGCGATGACGAAGGTCAGCACGCCGAAGTTCCGCTCCCGGGCGCGCATGGGCACGTGGATGCAGGACTGGAAGCCCACCTCCCGCAGCAGCGCCAGGTGCTCCGCGTCCGTCACCTGCCCGTGCAGCAGCGCGTCCGGCACCTCCGGCAGCAACTCGGGCTTCCCGGTGGCGAGCACGTGCCCCACTCCCGAGGCGGCCCCGCTCCGGGGCGGGTAGCGCTGGTGCAGCTCCAGCACCCGCTCGGCCTTGTGGGACTCCACATGGGCCACCGCCACGCGGATGAGCCCCGCCTCGGGCTGCTCCGCGTCCAGCACGTCCACCGCGCACCACTCCGCGAAGCGAGGCACGACGAGCTGGGCCAGGCGCGCGAGCGTGGCGTGGAAGTCCAGCGAGGAGGAGAGCATCACGCTGGCGTGGGACAGCAGCTGGGAGACCTGCTGGCTGCGGCGCTCATCGTCGATGTCCGTCGCCGTGCAGAGAAAGCCCCGCCACTGCTTGCCCGGGCACGGCAGCGGCGTCACGCGCAGGCGGTGCCAGCGCCAGACCTCCCTGCGGCCCATCCGGTGCTGCGCCTCCCACGCGTTCCCCGTCCGCAGGGCCTCGCGCCACCCCGCCTCCACCGCCGCGCGCTCGTCCGGGTGGACGGCCCCCAGGAAGGCCTCTCTCGAGTCCACCGGCTGCGGCGCGCTGATCAGCTTCATCCACGCCGGGTTGCACCAGGCCTGCGTGTCATCCGGCCATGCGGCCCACACGGCCTGAGGCATCGCCTCCAACAACGCGCGCGAGTGCGCCTCGGTCTGGCGCAGCAGCAGCTCCCGCTCTTGCTCCCGCAGCTGCCCCTCGCGCCGGCGCAGCTGCTCCTGCCGCTGGTACAGCTCCACGAAGACGGCCACCTTGGCGCGCAGCACGTCCGGATCCAGGGGCTTGAGCAGGTAGTCCACCGCACCCTGCGCGTAGCCCCGCAGCACCTGCCGCTCGTCGCTCTGGCTCGCGGTGAGGAAGAGCAAGGGCACGTGACGGCCACGCTCGTGGGCCTTGATCAGGCGCGCCGTCTGGTACCCGTCCAGCCCTGGCATCTGCACATCCAGCAGGATGGCGGCGAAGTCCTCCTCCGAGAGCCGCTGGAGCGCCTCCGCGCCAGAGCGGGCCTGCACCATGCGCTGCCCGAGCGGCTCCAGCGCCGCCTTCAACGCCACGAGGTTCGCCGGGTGGTCATCCACCAGGAGGAGGCTCGCGACTGGAAGTTCTTCCCGCATGTCGGATATTCCCCACCCGTGGAGCGCACAAAGCCCCCACGACATGAGGATTGAGACTCGAATCGGCAAGTGGATCGCCCCGCCGATCTTCCGAGTAGGGGCGTTTTCCCGCTCTGGGGCTGGGCACCAAGGCGCACGGAGTGTTGGCTCCGTGTCACTCCGGCCTCAGGGGACGCGGCCGCGTCCGGCCCGGTTCTTGTCCCAGATGGCGTAGAGGATGAGGAGGAAGGACACGAGCCGGAGGAAGTAGATGTAGTGGCGCCGCTCGTCGTCCACCTGCAGCAGGCTGAGCGCCGTCCAGTTGAGGGACATCACCCCGAAAGCGAACGCGAAGAAGGCGAAGAGCCGGTCCTTTGAAGTCTTCCAGAAGCGCAAGAAGAAGAGGGCGCAGGCCAGGCAGGCCAGCACGAGCCCGCCGTTGACCATCGTCTTGAGCACGAACACGTCCCCGCTCATTGCGCGTCCCAGATGAGGCCGTAGAGCAGCGTGGCCACGCCCACCAGCGCGAGGGAGCTGCGCCAGAGCGACAGGTCTACCGTCGGTCCCGTGATGACCAGATCCACGAAGAGCAGCACGTTGCTGAGGGCCAGCGCCACGAAGCACAGCCCGCTCCACAGCAGCAGGCGCAGGTTGGAGCGGGAATAGCCTCGGAGCAACAGCACCGCGCACGCCATGCTCGTCAGCGCACAGAGGATGTAGACCGCCTCAGCCATGGTCGTCGTCCTTGTCCCGCTTCAGGCGGAACGCATCCGCGAACCCTCGCACCTTGTCGAGGGGCTTTGAGAAGATGAACGAGATGACGCTCACCCGCCGCGTACTGTAGGTCTCCTGCAGCTGCGCCACATCCTGCGCGTCATCCGAGCTCGCCGGGTTGTAGCGGTAAGTGGGGGGATTCCCCGCGGCCACCAGCAACCGGCGCGCCTTGAGGTCCTCCAGCCGTGCGTTCGCCGAGGCCTCGGTGATGCGCAGCTCCTGGCTGACATCGCGCGCATTCCAGTCCCGATCCGCACGCGCCCGCAGCAGCAGCAGGACCTCCAGCTTCTCGATGGAGTCGATGTGCGTCGAGATGAACCGCTGAACCCGCGGGGGGATGACCGCGTCACTCACACGCCCACCTTGCCCACGGTGGTTGGTAAATCAATCTTTTCTTTTCGTTTCCGTACAGGCGTGTTCACGCCTGGGCAGCCCGCCGCCACTCGGTCGCCTGCGGCTCGCGCGCCCAGGGGAGCTGGACCCGGAAGATGGACCCCTTGCCCGGGCTGCTCTCCACCGTCACGGAGCCCCCCAGGACCGCGACGATCTCGTGGACGATCCAGAGCCCCAGCCCGAAGCCGCTGTAGTGCTCATGGGGGACGGCGCGCTCGAAGCGCTCGAAGATGCGGCGGCGGTCCTCATCACGGATGCCGATGCCCTCGTCGCGGACCTCCAGGGTGGCATGAGTGGCCTCTTCCCCCACGGTGAGCTGCACGGGCGCTCCGGCGCCATACTTGAGGGCGTTGGTGAGCAGGTTCGTCACCACTTGATCCACCCGGCTGCGGTCCCACTTGCCGATGACGGGGTTCTCCGCCCGCACCGTGAGCGGGCAGCCAGCCCGGGTCGCCTCTTCGGAGAAGCGGGTGGCTACCTCTCGCACCACCGCCGCGAGATCCACCTCCGCCAGCTCGAAGTCCAGCCGGCCTGCGTTGATGCGCGAGATGTCCAGCAGGTTGTCCACCAGCTGCGCGAGCCGGCTGACGTTCTGATCCAGCGTCTCGAGCTTCGCGACGTACTGCGCCACCGGCACGGGCTCCTCGTTGCGCCGGGCCGCGGCGAGCAGGGCGCCCTGGATGTGGACCTTGAGCGAGGTGAGCGGCGTGCGCAGCTCGTGGCTGGCGATGGAGAGGAAGTCGTCGCGCACGTGCACCGCGCGCTGGAGGTTCCTCTCGGTGACGTGCAGCGCCGTCACGTCCAGCAGGGCCAGCAGCACCGTCTCCGGGCGGCCATGCATCTGCGGCAGCCGTGAGGAGAAGGCCAGCGCGGCGCCATGCTGCTCGCCATGCCGCCACTCTACGGGCACGCCGGAGAGCCGCTCGCCCCGGGAGGCGCGCGCGGCCGGCAGGGCCTCGTGGGGCAGCCCCCTGCCCTCGCTGTCGGTGAAGGCCACCTCCGGGTGAAGCTGCCGCGCCTCGCGGTAGATCAAGCACCCGTCCGCCAGCTCCTGCGCGGCGCGGTTGGCGAAGAGCGTGTGCCCCGTGCCCGGCTCCAGCAGCGCCAGGGGCGTAGGCAGCGCGGCCAGCACCGCCTCCAGCCACCGCTGCTGGTTGCGGCCCGTCTCCATCTCCTTGCGCAGCAGCTCCTCGCGCCACCGGGAGCGCTCCACCTCCAGCCGCTGGTGGGCCTCGGCCAGCTCCCGCTCATGGTCCCGCCGCTGCGCCTCGCGCAGGGCCTCCGACTGGCGGCGCAGCATCTCCGTCTTCCGGAAGAGGTCCACGAAGACATTCACCTTGGAGCGCAGGATGTCCGGCTCGTACGGCTTGAGCAGGTAGTCCACCGCGCCCACCGCGTAGGCGCGGAACTCGGGCACCTCGCCGCGCGAGAGGGCGGTGAGGAAGAGGATGGGCGTGTTGCGACTCTTCTCGCGCTCGCGAATGAGCTGGGCCGTCTCGAAGCCGTCCATCTCTGGCATCACCACGTCCAGCAGCACCACGGCGAAGTCCTGGTGCAGCAGGTGGCGCAGCGCCTCGCGGCCGCTGCGAGCGGTGACGAGCTGCTGCCCCAGCGGGGAGAGCGTGGCCTCCAGCGCCATCAGCCCCTCGGGCTGATCATCCACGAGCAGGATGGCGACCTTGTCCCTGTACTGTGAGCTCATGGCTGCACCTTCATCCTCGGCACATAGGACAGCCGCACCAGCCAGTCCTTGACATCCTTCAGAGGCACGCGCTCCACACCTTCCACCGGGTCCCCTTCACCCATGACGGCGACGCGCCCTCCGCGCGAGCTCAGGTTGGACAGCCCTGCCCACCCGTCCTCATGCCCGCTGAAGAGCAGGCCTGCGACGGCCGGGCCGTAGGCATCCGCGGCAGACTCGAAGAGCGGATCCATGGCAGGCCGCTGGCCATGCTCGGCCGGCTCGCGGGAGAGGCAGACGCCGCTGCGATCCACCAGCAGGTGGTAGCCCGCGGGCGCCAGATACACCCGTCCCGCCACGAGCTCGTCCTTGTCATCCGGCTCGAGGACGGGCAGCGGGCAGCGGCGCGCCAGCGAGCCGGCCAGCAGCTCCTGAGGGCCGCGATGAACCGCGAGCAGCACGGGCACAGGCAGTCGCGGCGGCAGCGAGGCGAGCAGCGCCTCCACCTCGGCCGAGGCGCCCTGTGGCGCACCCACCACCAACAGCCCGAGGAGACTCATCCCGTCCTCCGGAACACGCGGCCAGTGCCTTCCAGCTCCTCGTACGCCCTGGCATAGGGCGTGCGAGCCACGGACTCCTTGCGTCCCAGGCCCAGGAACCCGAACCGCACGAGGCTCTCGTAGAGACGCTCGTGCGCGCGGCTGGCCAGCGAACGGTTGTAGGCCAGCAGTGTATCCCGGCAGAGGATGACCTGGAACTCGTTGAAAGAGGCGTCCGTCGCCAGGTTGTGCTGGGTGAAGAAGATGCTCTCCCGGAGGGTCGGGTGAAGCACCGCCCAGTCCCCGTCCCGCGTGTAGTAGTCCGTCAGCGCGCGCTGACCGCCGGCCTCCCGGTAGTTGCGCGCGTCCTCCTCACCCGGCAGCCGCAGCACCCCGTTACGCGCGTCCGCCAGCAACCCCTCGCTGGCGTCTGAGGCATAGAGGCGGCAGCGCCCCCACAGCCCCTCCTCCATGAGGAGGATGGCCAGAGCGTAGGTGTCCTCACCCGAGGAGCAGCCCGCATGCCACACCCGGATGGAGGGGTAGGTGCGCAGCATGGGCACCACCCGCGTCCGGAAGGCCTGGAAGAAAGCCGGATCGGAGAAGAGGGTGTCCGGCGGGCAGGCCAGCGCGCGCAGCAGTCCCTCCAGGGCCTCCGGGTCGTGCAGCACGCGCCCCTGCAGCGCGGAGAAGGTGTCCAGCCGCTCCTCACGCAGGTGCCGCCGCAGCCGCCGCAGGAGCAGCGGCCGCGAGTGGTTGCGCAGATCGAAGCCGTACTGGCGCCGCACGCCCTCGATGAGCAGCTCCACCTCGAGGGCCTCGAGCTCCGCGCGGTGAGTAACGGCGCTCACTCAGCGGCCTCCGTGCGCTGCGCCTTCGAGCCGCTGCCGCGCGGCGCGTGCAGCCAGACGCGCAGCAGGCTGAGCAGCTTTTCAATGTCCACCGGCTTGGTGATGTAATCGGAGGCGCCGGCCTCCAGACACTTCTCGCGGTCGCCCTTCATCGCCTTGGCGGTGAGCGCGAGGATGGGCAGGTGGGCCAGGCGCTCCATGCCGCGGATGGCCCTCATGGCCTGGTAGCCGTCCATCTCCGGCATCATCACGTCCATGAGGACGAGCTCCACGCCGGGCTCACGCTCCAGCAGGGCGATGCCTTCCTGGGCGCTCTCGGCGAACACCACCTTCATCCCGAAGCGCTCCAGCACGGTGTTGAGGGCGAAGATGTTGCGCACATCGTCGTCCACCACCAGGACCTTGCGGCCCACGAGGAGCGGATCCATGTGGCGCGCCTTCTCCAGCATGCGGCGCTTGGGCTCGGGCATCTGCGCGGGCGCGCGGTGGAGGAAGAGGCTCGTCTCCTCCAGGAGCCGCTCAGGGCTCTGCGCGTCCTTGATGACGATGGCCTCGGCCACCCGGCGCAGCTCCGTCTCTTGAGAGCGCGTCAGCTCGCGGCCCGTGTAGACGATGACGGGCGGAATGGCGCGGCCGTGCTCCGTGTGCAGCTTGCTCAGCAGCTCCGCGCCGGGCATGTCCGGCAGCCCCAGGTCCAGCACGACGCAGTCGAAGCGCCGCTCGGCGATGATTCCCAGCGCGTCGGCCGCGGTGCCCACGGCCACCGTCTGCACATCCTCGCTGCCCAGCAGCTCCACGAGCGTCTTCCGGTGGACCTCGTCATCCTCGACGATGAGGAGGTTGCGGCCCTTGCGGTCCACGAAGTCGCGCAGCGCCTGGAGGGCTTGGATGGCGGCCTCCGGATCCGCGGCGGCCAGGAGGTGCCCCAGGGCGCCCAGGTTGAGCGAGCGCTCGCGATGGTCGGACTCGGAGACGGTGTAGACGGGCAGCGCGCGGGTGGCGGCGTCGTGCTTGAGCCGGTCCAGCACCACCCAGCCGGCCATGTCCGGCAGGTCCAGGTCCACCGCGACGGCCACAGGCCGCGAGTTGCGAGCCATCTCCAGCGCCGCCTCCGCCTCCGTGGAGACCAGCATCTTGAAGCCCACCCCCTGGGCCGCCGCGCGCAGCCGCGCCGCGTGGTCCGGCGCGGTCGTCACCGCCAGCAGCACTGCGTCACCCGCGTGAATGGTGGCTCTGTCATCCTCGATGTCTACCCGGGTGACGACGGGCGCGGGCACCTCCACGATCGGCGCGGGGACCGGGCCTGGGACGGCGATGGCGCCAGGGGCAGGGAACGGGACAGGCACGGAGCCCACGGCAGGAGCTGGCAGCGCCTGGACGCCGGTGACCGCCTTGTCCACCGCGTTCCCCTGCTCCGCGGGCCGGGGGGATATGTAGTTGAGCGGCAGGTAGAGCGTGAAGGTGCTGCCCTTACCCACGTCGCTCTCCAGGCGGATCTCGCCGCCCAGGAGCCGGGCGATCTCACGCGAGATGGAGAGGCCCAGGCCCGTGCCGCCGTACTTGCGCGCGGTGGAGCCATCCGCCTGCTGGAAGGCCTCGAAGATGATCTGGTGCTTGTCCTTGGGGATACCGATGCCCGTGTCCTTGACCGTAAAGGCCACCACGGTGGGGGCGGTGCGGAGGATGGGGTGGTCCGGCGTGAAGCCACCGCGGGCCGCCTGGACGCTGAGCGTGACCTGGCCGCCCTCAGTGAACTTGAAGGCGTTGGACAGCAGGTTCTTGAGCACCTGCTGCAGGCGCTTGGCGTCCGTCTGCGACTCGTGGGGCAGCTCAGGGGCCACGGTGATGCTGAAGTCCAGCGCCTTCTTGTCGGCGATCTGGCGGAAGGTGCGCTCCACGAACTCGCGCAGATCGGCGAAGCGAAGCGGGCCCACGTCCACCGTCATGGTGCCGGACTCGATCTTCGACAGGTCGAGGATGTCGTTGATGAGCTCCAGCAGGTCCGCGCCAGAGGCGTGGATCGTCTTGGCGAACTCCACCTGGCGCCCGGAGAGGTTGCCCTCGGTGTTGTCGCTGAGCGTCTGGCTGAGGATGAGCAGCGAGTTGAGCGGGGTGCGCAGCTCGTGGCTCATGTTGGCGAGGAACTCGCTCTTGTACTTGGAGGTGAGCGAGAGCTGCTCGGCCTTCTCTTCCAGGGCGCGCTTGGCCTGCTCCACCTCGAGGTTCTTGCGCTCCACCTCGTTCTTCTGCTCGGAGAGCAGCTTGGCCTTCTCCTGCAGCTCCTCGTTGGTGCGGCGCAGCTCCTCCTGCTGCCGCTTGAGGAGCTCCTCGGACTGCTGGAGCGAGGTGGCCTGCTGCTCCAGGCGCTTGTTGGTGTCCCGGAGCTCGTCCTGCTGCTTGCGGAGATCGTCGGTGAGGACCTGGGACTGCTTGAGCAGCGCCTCGGTGCGCATGTTCGCGGCGATCGTGTTGAGCACGATGCCAATGGACTCGGTGAGCTGCTCCAGGAAGCCCAGGTGCACGTCGCTGAACTTGTGGAAGCTGGCCAGCTCGATGACGGCCTTGATCTCACCCTCGAAGAGCACGGGGAGGACGACGATGTTGCGCGGCACCTCCTCGCCCAGGCCCGAGCTGATGCGGATGTAGCTGTCCGGCACGTCGGACAGGAGGATGGGCTCCTTCTCCAGCGCGCACTGGCCGACGAGGCCCTCGCCCAGCTTGAAGGCGTTGGCGAGGCCCTTGCGCTCGCGGTAGGCGTACGAGGCGAGCAGCTTGAGGACCTGATCTCCCTCCTGGCGCTCGGAGATGTAGAAGACGCCGTGCTGGGCATCCACCAGCGGCGCCAGCTCGGAGAGGATCACCTTGGACACGGTGAGCAAGTCTCTCTGGCCCTGGAGGACGCGGGTGAACTTGGCCAGGTTGGTCTTCAGCCAGTCCTGCTCCGTGTTCTTGCGCGTGGTGTCCTTCAGGTTGCGGATCATCTCGTTGATGTTGTCCTTGAGGGCAGCCACTTCGCCCTGGGCGGACACGGTGATGAACCGGGTGAGGTCACCCTTCGTAACCGCGGTGGCGACCTCGGCGATGGCGCGCACCTGGGTGGTGAGGTTGGCGGCGAGCTGGTTCACGTTGTCCGTGAGGTCGCGCCAGATGCCAGCGGTGCCGGGCACGCGGGCCTGACCGCCCAGCTTTCCTTCGATACCCACCTCGCGGGCCACCGTGGTCACCTGGTCGGCGAACACCGCGAGCGTGTCGATCATGCCGTTGATGGTGTCGGCCAGCTCGGCGATCTCGCCCTTGGCGTCCACGACGAGCTTGCGCTTCAGGTCGCCGTTGGCCACCGCCGTCACCACCTTGGCGATGCCGCGCACCTGGGTGGTGAGGTTGGTGGCCATGGAGTTCACGTTGTCGGTGAGGTCCTTCCACGTACCGGCCACGCCCTTCACGACGGCCTGGCCACCCAGCTTTCCTTCCGTACCCACCTCGCGCGCCACGCGCGTCACTTCCGAGGCGAACGACGACAGCTGGTCCACCATCGTGTTGATCGTGTTCTTCAGCTCCAGGATCTCGCCCTGCACGTCCACGGTGATCTTCTTGGACAGGTCACCGTTGGCCACCGCCGTCGTCACCTCGGCGATGTTTCGCACCTGAGCCGTCAGGTTGCTGGCCATCGAGTTCACGTTGTCAGTGAGGTCCTTCCAGGTGCTGGCCACGCCCTTCACGAAGGCCTGGCCGCCCAGCTTTCCTTCCGTACCCACCTCGCGCGCCACACGCGTCACTTCCGAGGCGAAC
>Ga0190275_10001702_pt1 | contig 16234 bp, 15 predicted proteins | sample Popmic550T_FD_133745 | JGI IMG/M metagenome (GOLD analysis project Ga0190275, IMG submission 133745) | Populus adjacent soil microbial communities from riparian zone of Yellowstone River, Montana, USA - 550 T | ecosystem: Environmental > Terrestrial > Soil > Riparian zone > Trees stand | place...
AGGTACTGAGGGTCCGGCGGGTTCTTCTGAGCGTGGATGATGCGCTTGCGCAGCGCCGGCGTCGCGGTGAGGTACTGCCCCAGCTTGTTGACCGAGACGCACGGATTCTCACGGATGTCAGGCATGATCGACCCCTTCTTTGCCGTTGCGGGAATGAAGAGAGACTACCGCTCAGGTCTGACATTCCTCGGAGCGCCCGGGCCCTCAGCCCAGGGGGACCGGCAGCCCCTCGACGAGCAGCATCCGCGTCTCGGCCGCCGCCTGGCGCAGGGCCTTGGCCGGGGCGTACTCCGGAGAGGCCCACCACGCCCGCGCCTTCTCTACCGTGGGGAACTCCAGGATCACGAACCGCGGCGGGCTCCACGAGCCCTCGAGCGCCTCAGTGGCGCCTCCGCGAGCCAGGTAGCGGCCGCCATAGGCCGTGATGGCCGGCGGCGCGAGCAGCTTGTACCGCTCATAGGTCTGCGCATCGTGTACGGCGATCTCGACCACCACGTAAGCTGGCATGGGCTTCCCTCCTTATCCCACCCTAGCTTACATCAAAAGAGAGGGATGTGCCCTACCCGCCGCGTCGTGAAGGGACGCGGGTGCGTACAGTAGTGACGCACCCGAAGGAGACACACTCGTGAGATACCCATCCCGGCTGGGACACCTGGCCACCCGCCCCGTCGTGGTGAACCGGCTCGTGCCGACCTATGCGCTGGCCCACGAGATCGACGAAGAGGAGGCCGCGCAGCGCCTGAGCCGCGCGATCGATGGCCGGATCTGGGAGGACCTGCTGGCCGCGGCGTGGGAGGCCATGAAGAGCCGGACGAAGCGGCTGGACGAACAGAAGCTGCTGGAGAAGGTGGCCAGCACGCTCGAGGATCGGCCCCTGCGCTACGGCAAGGCGGTGGAGGCCACCCCCGCATGGAGCGCCTTCATGATGCTGCTCGATCTGGAGATCGGCACCGCAGGGGATGCGGCCCGCAAGGTGATGGAGTCCGAGCAGGGCCGGAAGATGGTCAACGCCGGGCTCGCAGAGGCCGGGCTGTTCCTCGCCCTCGAGCTGACCAAGGGGAAGTGAGGCGAGGCCGCATTCCCAGCGGCATTTCCGCCGATCCTGGGCTGTTGGCTACACTCGATCCTCCCCGAGAGACTCGCCCGTGCTCATCCGGTACTCCGACTGGAAGCGTCCCATCGACGACGCCTATGCGTTCCAGCTCCGGGCGGCCACAAGCTCCGCCGAGCCAGGCGCGTTCGTCCCGGCCCTCCCGGGCGCCGGTACCCGGAGCGACATCCGGGAGGTGATCCGCCAGGTGCTCGCGGAGGGAGAGGCAGAGCGCTTCGAGCGCAGGATCCACCGCTGGTCCGGCCCCGAGGACGTGGTAGGCGAGGCCGGCGAGAAGCCCTACGAGGGCCAGCAGCACACCTTCGAGGAACACGCGTGGCGCGACGCCCTGACGATGGCGGACGTCGACGCGGTGCTGAGAGGAATTGTCCTGGTGCTGCGCGGCCGCTCCGGCCTCACAGACTACGTGCTGCGCGACCACCACATGCTCGACGTGGCGCTCTACCACTATGGGACGACGGGCGAGCTGCCGCACGGGCTCTTCCATGCGGACCGGCACTCGGACTGGTGCAAGGACAGCTACCTGGAGGCCCGTCGGCCCCAGCAGGCTGCCACCTGGTGGGCGCTCATCGAGGGGCTCAAGCGTCCCGGCTCCACTGCCGCTGTCCTCACCGAGCGGGACGTCTTCTTCACCACTGAGGTAGCCGAGCGCTCCTCGCAGATGAGCGGGCGAGACGTGGGCGCCTCCGTGCGAGTGCCCGGCTTCCTGGATCCCGAGCAGCTCCACTGGCGCCAGGTCCTCGAGCAGCCCGGTGCCACCCAGGCCGACTGGATCTCCCTCGATCTCGACTTCTTCCAGCCCTCGCTCCAGCTCCGCGTCAGCCACGGACTGCTGAGAGCCCCCCCCTTCCACGCCCTCCTCACCGGCGCCCGGGTCCGCGTCTTCGTGCTCTCGCCGCAGTTCACCAATGGTGGAGATCGGATCGACCCGTGGGTGGTCCAGGGCAACCTGCACTCCTCGCTCCGGTTGCTCAACCTGCTCCGCCGGATGCCCGGCAACGTGCGGCCCCGCCCCTGAGCCCGGCATGTCGGCCCGACGTGTCAGCCCGGTCCACCGGCATGTCGAGGCTGTCGGGATTCGAGGCCCCCATCGCTGCGCTTCCACGCAATTCCGCTCTCACGAAACATTTGCGTTGGGTGTTCCCATTTTGAAGAAAGGCGATGACAATCGTGCCTCTGGGCGATGTGGTCGCAGCAGGCGCTGGCGTGCACAGGCCTTGCAGCATGGGATGTTCGCCCTGGTGAGGGCATTGGACGCACGAAGGCGGTGGAGTCCGGGTCTTTTATGCCTCAGGAGAAAGTGAAGAACCCTGAGCTGCGACCCTCGGAGGATTCCGAGCGGGAAGATCCGACCTCGTCGGTAGGCAACCCTGCGCCGGTCCCACCAGGAGAGATGTCCCCCACCAACCTCCGCCCGGACGCGAGCAGCCCGGAGCAGTGGTGGGCTGCCCCGGAGACTTCACCCGACGGCCACGCCGCGGCCGCGCCCAAGGCGCCCACGCCCGCCGCGGAGGCCAAGGATCCGCTGATCGGGCTGGTGGTGGGCAGCTTCCGCCTCGTTCGCAAGCTGGGCGGCGGAGGCATGGGCACCGTCTACCTCGGCGAGCACACCCTCATTGGCAGCAAGGTCGCCGTGAAGTTCCTCCACGAGCACTTTGCCTCCAACGAGGCCCTCGTCCAGCGCTTCCTCGCAGAAGCCCGGGCCGTCAACCTCATCGGCCACGAGAACATCATCAACATCTTCGACATGAGCGTGCTGCCCCCCAGGCGCCACTACCTTGTCATGGAGTACCTCGAGGGCAGCCCCCTGTCCTCGCTGACGGGGAGCGCTCAGCCTCCCTCGGTGATCGTGCCCATCCTCACGCAGGTGTGCGACGCGCTTCAGGCGGCCCACCTCAACGGCGTGGTGCACCGAGATCTCAAGCCGGAGAACATCTTCCTCGTGCGCCATGACCGCACGCCCCACTTCGTGAAGGTGCTGGACTTCGGCATCGCCAAGCTGCTCGACGGGGGGCGCACGCCGGGGCAGACCTCGATGGGCACCATCATCGGCACCCCCGAGTACATGGCGCCCGAGCAGTGGGCCGGCAAGGGCGTGGACGGGCGCACGGATCTGTACGCGCTGGGGATCATCGCCTACGAGCTGCTCACCGGCCGGACGCCGTTCGGCAAGGGAGGGCTGGGGAGCCTGCTGCACGCCCACCTGCAGGAGATGCCCACGGCGCCCCACGAGCTGAACCCCTCGGTGCCCGTCCCCCTCTCCCAGATCGTCATGCGCGCCATGGCCAAGCGCGCGGAGGACCGCTTCGGGACCTCGGCCGAGATGCGCACCGCGCTGGAGCAGGCGCTCACGGGCCAGGCGTCGGCCTCGCCTCCGTCCCTCGCCGCGCCTTCCCCGCCTGCTCCGCCCTCGCTGCCTGCGGACACGGCGATGGGCATCCCGCCCACCGCGCCCGCGCCGCCCCGCCGCCCCGCGTCGCCTCCGCCGCTCGAGGTCACCGCACGGGTGGTGCTCGTTCCGGGCCTCGAGCCAGCCCGCATGGCGTGCACGGATCTGAGCCGGGCCGGCGCTTTCCTGTGCACCGAGGGAGCCCTTCCCCCGCTGCGCTCGCGCGTCGCCCTCACCCTGGAGCTGCGCGACAGGCACCTGCCCTGCATCGGCGAGGTCGTCCGCCATGTCACGCCGGCCCAGGCCTCCTCCTGGGGCATGCGCGCGGGCTTCGCCGTCCAGTTCGTTGACCTGTCCGCCGTGGCGCGCGACGCCCTGGCCCGCGTGGCCCAGGGGCAGCACCCGCCGCTCGCCGCACCCAAGGTCGTCCTGGACGATCCGCAGGCGGATGCGCTGCTGACCATGCTCGCGCAGCGCATGAACAGCGATCCGTACGTGCTGCTGTCGCTGCCGCAGGACGCCACGTTCGATGACGTGCGCCAGCACGCCCGCGCCGCCATCAGCGCGCTGGAGACCATCTCCGCCCGGCCGCTGTCGACCCGCCAGGCGCGCGAGCTGGCCGAGATGCGCTTGCGCGTCGAGAAGGCCTCGGATCTGCTGGGCCACCCCCGCCAGCGCATCGAGCACGACGCCTGGCGCTCCAACTTCGCAGGCGTGGCTCGCTGCATCTCCAGTGGCCTGACCGCCACCGAGATCGAATCCCTGCGGGCCCGCTACCTGCTGGCCCACCCAGGCACCGAGGCCCGAGAGCGGATCCACGCCACCACGGCGGCCGCCTGGGAGTCCCAGGGCAGCATCAACCTGGCGCTCACAGAGTATGAGAAGGCGCTGAGCGCCGATCCGCTCAACCTGCAGCTTCAGCAGCGCTACTGGACCCTCAAGCAGCGGGGCGTGAAGCCCACCCCGCCTCCAGACAATGGCCCCAAGGGCCATGACGTCCCGGGGCTGCGGCGCCGCCGCTCGTAGGCGGCTATCCCACCTGGGAGGGCTGCGCAGACGCACGCGCCTCAGGCCGCCGCGTTTCGTCCTCGGTTGGGGCCCGCGCGCTGGCGGGGTGCGCCCTACTTCGGCATGAAGTTGAAGGCCTTGAGCATGATGAGGCCAATGCCCATCAAGCTCTCGCCAGCGAGGAAGCCTGAGCCCACGGGGAGCACGGCGGCCTCGGCCACCTGAGGCTTGCGCCGGCGCAGGAACTCCGCGATCGCCGCGCCGATGCAGAAGCTGATCGAGCTGGAGCCCGGGATGACGATGGCCAGTCCGAAGCCCGCGGCGGAGGGGATGTAGGGCTTCGCGGCCTTGGGAGCCCAGCGCTCCATCAGCACCAGGGCGATGCCCAGCAGGCCGCCGCACAGCGCTCCCACACGAGCGCTGGGGTGCAGGGCCTCCAGGCCCACCGACAACATCTGAGAGACGCCCGCCCAGATCAGCACGCCGGGAGCAGGAAACTCCTCGGTGCCGAGGACCTTCGCATCGGGCACCAGCAGATTGAAGGCAGGCACGACGATGGCCGCGCCCGCAACCACGCCGAAGAGCTGGCCGATGAACTGCTGCCGGGGGTTGCCGCCGAGCAACCAGCCGGACTTGAGGTCCGTCAGCAGATCGGCCGCATGCAGCCCCACGCCACCGGTGGCGTTGGCGCTCATGATGTTGGCGGCGACGTTGCCGGGCGCCAGTCCTCCGTAGATGAGCTGCGTCACCGGGCCGAGCGCCTTGGTGGGGGTGGTGTCCGTCTCACCGGTGACGCGCGAGGCCATGAAGCCCATGACCACGGCGAGTGGGAGCGCGAGCACGCCGGCCCACACGGGGATCTGGAAGAGGTACGCCATGAGCGCCACGGCGACGGGCCCGAGGATGGCGAAGCCCATGGGGAACCAGGTGGGAGGACACTCGACGGCGGCCATGGGATCGTCGGCCGCGTCGGTCTTCTTCCCAAACACTCCCGAGAGGGCCTTGAACGAGCGGGCCACGCTGCGCCACTGGAAGGCGAAGGAGAGCAGGCCCGAGGAGACGAGCAGCGCCGCTCCCGTCCACAGCATCCAGGTGTTGATGGCCTTGTAGTTGACGGCGGTGATGAAGCCCTGATCGACCATGGCCGGGGCGAAGAAGCCATAGGTGAGGACGGCGCCCAGGAGCATGGACCAGCCGGTCTTCCAGCTCATGAGCATGCCGCCTCCGATGAGCAGCAGGCTCAGATCGAGGGACAGGCCCCAGTCGCCAGCCGGGCGGCCACGGATGGAGATGAAGGGCACGCTCACCTTGGCGGGCATGAACGGCAGGTGCAGGAACGAGGGAGCATTTGTGTTGAGCCAGGCGCTCTTGGCCTCGCGCAGCACCGCGATGATGGCGCCGAGCAATCCTGCCCCGCCGAGCAGCCGCGCCTTCTGACGGGCCACCTCTCCGTGGCCGTGGAGCGCCTTGATGGTCTCGGCGGTGGCGGTGCCCGTGGGGAACGGCAGCGCCTCGATGTTGATGAGCTGGCGCTTGATGGGGATGGCGGCGAAGACGCCCAGCGCGGCGATGACGGCGAGCCACAGCACCAACCACCCCGTGCCGGGCAGCGTGCCGGTGAGCAGGAGCAGTGCGGGCACGGCGGCCATGTTGCCGCCACCCGTCATGTAGCCCGCGGCGGACGCCACGGAGCCCATGGCGTTGTTCTCCAGGGGGGAGAAGTCCTTCTTGAAGAGGCGCAGCTCGCGCATCACGTTGAAGAAGGTGAAGGCGAGGATGCAGGCGGTGATGGTGACGCCCATGCTCCAGCCCGTCTTGAGGATGACGTACAGGTTGGACAGGCACATCACCATGCCGATGAGCATGCCGGCGACGACCGCGCGCGGGGTGAGCTGGCGAATACCGCCCTGGTACACGTTCTCCAGCCAGTAGCGCTCGGGGTCCTGGCCCGCGGAGGGCGAGGCCCCCGGCGGGGCATCCGTGGGATCGTGGGGGGTCGTCTCGTTCGAGGCGGGGTGGCTCATTGGGGGCGCAACGATACTCGCCGTGGGGGCCCGTTTCTACACGGGCCCGGGCGAGCGGCTCAGTCCTCGTCCTTGAGCAGGTAGTCGTTGTTGAGGACCTTGAACGACAGCCTGCCGCCCAGCGTCGTCGAAGCGGCCTCGACCAGCGGCCGGACGACGATGCCCTCCTTGCGGTTCTTCGTGCCGGTGTAGAAGCCCCGGGCGCGCTCGAGCCAGCCGTCGAGGCTGTGCTCGAACCGAGCCGCCTCCTCGCCCTGAACGACCTGCTCGATGGGCACGTGGGTCAGCCCGTGCTCGGCGCAGAAGGACTCGAAGTCGTGGTAGCCCAGGAACCGGCCGGCACCCGGGCGTGCGTCGTAGGCGCTGAACACCCGCAGCTCGACCGAGGCCAACCCCAGGCGGTTCTTCTGGATGCCCGGCCCGCACAGCTCGCCCTGCACCGCCATGCCCGGCGGCAGCAGCTCGGAGAGACGCAGGGCCTCCACCACTCGCCACACCGGGTTGGGCCCGGGTCTCAGCGCCCAGTTGCGCGAGCACACCACCAGCGCGCCGCCGTCGACCGACCGGAAGAAGGTCGCCGAGGTGCCGTCGCACTTGGTGGACACGTAGAAGGGGCGACCGCGCAGCTCGTCGAGCACGCCGAGCGCAGACTGCAGGCGGAGCTCGTCCGTCTTGGGCACCTCGGCCGGGAAGGGGCCGGCGACCTCACGTGTGTCGGGCAGGGCGGGCTCGTACTTGATGACGCCCAGGCGCTCACGGAGGTCGATGCCCGGCGGGGGCACCTCGCCGCCCAGGATGGAGACGGGCAGCGCCAGGCCCTGGGACAGCACGCCGCGCAGCTTGAGGGTCTTCACGCGGAAGCCGTGAGGACGGAGGAACTCGGCCCATGGCGCGCCCTGGGGCAACACGCTGTCGATCTCGAAGAAGACGCAGGGGTCTCCCGACTGGAACTCACCCTTCTTGACCACAACGTTCCAGCCCATGACGCGGGCCGCCACGATCTGGTCGGCGCCCTCGATGGGGGTGATGTTCTCCACGGTCTGAATCGAAACGAGCTTGCGCTCCATGGCCATTGCTCCCTCAGGGGGTCTTCACGAACTGCGCGGACTGCTTGGCCAGCCACTCCACGCCCAGCGGGTAGACGGCATAGCCATCCGCTCCGACGCGCTCGGCCTCGCGCTGCCTGACGTCAGGCTCGCCATGGGCGACCAGCAGCACCACCGGTGGCTGCTTGGGGCGGGACTTGAAGAGGACGTCACGCCTATGAAGGATGAGGGGCGAGCTGGAACTGCTCCAGCAGCGCCAGTGGGACTCCCCGGGAGCTCAGGAACTCGCCGGTGAAGGCAGGATCCACGAACCATGGAAAGAGCGTCCGGGGATCGAACAGGCCGTCGATGAGCGCCGCGGCCACGGCGGGCACCTGGTGCGCTGAGGCGAGCACCGCCTGCTGGTGGGGAGCCGGAGGCATGAGCAGGCCAGCCGTCACCCCCATCGCGTACTGCCCATAGGCGTGCCAGAAGTCGTCGAAGGTCTGTTGCATCCACTCCGCGGTGAAGGTCCGCCCGGTGTGCTCTCGGATGCGGCTCCGGTAGAAGTCCGCCATGTGGGTCGCGTTGTTGCCCCCCTGCGCCGCCAACGGATCGTGCGCCGTGACGGCGTCGCCCAGGCCCAGCACCGACCTGCCAGAGGCCAGCCGGCTCACTGGGTGGCGGACGGTGGGCGTGATGCTGCCGCGAAGCCAGCACTGCTCGCTGATGAGCTCTGCCTCCTTCAAGTCCTCCAGCTGGCCGGGGATCAGCGCGCGGAGGGTCTGCTGAACCGCCTCCAGCAGCTCACGGCCCGACAGCTCACGCGGGAACCCATCCAGCGGTCCGCCCGGGATCCCCTCGATAAGGAGGAAGCGTCCTTGGAGGTTCTCCCGGCTGTAGAAGGGCGTGTGGACGAACTCCCCCACTCCCGGCAGGAGTCGGATCGTCCCGGTGCGAACCTCGGGGCGGAAGTTCTTCACGTGAAGGCCGATGATGTGGCGCGGCGGCCTGTCGAACGGGCTCCGCTGGGGATCTCTCGCGAAGAGCTGGGAGAATGGGCCCTTGCCCGTGGCGACCAGGACGAGATCGAAGCCGGCGACCTGCGCGTCGAGATCGCCCGGGCTCGCGAGGGGGACGATGCGAACCGTCGCGCCACGGCGCTCCAGCTCCTGCATCCACCGTGAGTTCTTCAGCCGCTGATCGACGCCCCGATGGGGTCGCGGCACGGGCGGGGTGATCTGCAGCCAGACGCTGCCATCGGGGTTGATCATCTGGAGGACGGCCCCTTCCCCCAGCGTCATCACCTCTTCCCAGAAGGTGAGCCCCAGCGCGGCTTCCTTCTTCACCGCGTCCTCAAAGAGTCCCATGCCCGAGGGCACCCGGCCGTTCAGGATCGCATCATGCGTCTGATCCGAAAACAGCGTGACCTCGTGGCCATCCTCGAGCAGGCCGAACCCCAGGAAGAGCCCGGCCTGACCTGCGCCCACAATCGCGATGTTTGCCATGCCGCGGAGCGTACGCGCCCGCGTTTCAGGAAGTCACGGGGACTCGCCGATGACGGCACCGGCCTCGAAGTGCCGGGTGCGCCCCCTGGAGCCCCTCCCCTCATCACTTGTGGCCGTGACCCTTGTGGTCGTGGCCATGGTCGTGGTCATGGTCATGGTCATGGTCATGGTCATGGCCGTGGCCATGGTCGCCGTGATCATGGTGGTGCCCGTCTGGCCCGTGGGCATGCCCATGGGACACCTCCTCGGCGGTGGCGTCCCGGACGCTGCGCACGGTGACGTCGAAGTGCAGCGTCTTGCCTGCCAACGGGTGGTTCAGGTCGACGATGACCGTGTCGCCCTTCACCTCATGGATGCCAATGGGGATGACTTCGCCCCCATCTGTCTGCGCGGCCAGGCGCATGCCCGGCTTTAGCTCGGCAGTGGCCGGGAACATGGTGCGCGGTACCTCCTGGAGGCCCCGAGCGTCATGCTCGCCGTAGCCCTGGGCTGGAGGCACCACGACCTTCTTGGCATCGCCAATCCCCAGCCCCTCCAGGGCCCCCTCCAGGCCGGGGACGATCTGCCCACGCCCGTGCATATAGGAAAGCGGCTGGCCGGGCTCGCTCTGGTCGATGACTTCTCCATCGCCCAGGTGCAGCTTGTACTCCAACGCAATGATTCGATCCTTGGCGATCTTCATGACGCGACTCCTCGGGCTGCGGCTGTGGGTGGTACTGCTTCCAGAAGATTGCGAGTCCGTTCCGGCATGCGCATGGGACTGAGAAGCCCTTGCGAGGCGAGCAAACCCCTGCCTGGCGGGTCGGTCTGGCTGCGGGCAGGGAGGCTCTGGCGCGCGTTCCGGATGTGGGGCTCGGGGTGAGGTCTCCCCTCCTCCGGGGAGGGGACTGGGGACGGTATATCGCGCCCTGGTCCGTTCCGCCGCATCGCGCGACATGCACCCGTCAAGAGGTGGACGGCTCGGCACTGTCCCCTGAGGGGTCGCCCTCCGCCGGCTCCCCGCGGGCCACGTAGAGCGCCGCGGCCAGGTCTCCGCTGACGTTCAGGGTGGTGCGGCACATGTCCAGGAAGCGATCCACGCCCAGAATCAGCCCGATCCCCTCCGGAGGAATCTTGAAGAGGCCCAGGATCATCAGGACGACTGGGAGGGAGCCGGCCGGCACGCCCGCAGTGCCGATGCCCGCGAGCACGCAGATGAACATGATGATCGCCTGATCCCCCAGGCTCAGGGGCACGGCGTACACCTGGGCGAGGAAGAGCACGGTGACGCCCTCGAAGAGCGCGGTGCCGTTCTGGTTCATGGCCGCGCCAGCGGTGAGGACGAAGCGGGACACGTGGCGCGGCAGCTTCAGGTTCTCCTCGGCGACCTTGAGCGCGGCGGGCAGCGTGGCGCTGGAGGAGGCGGTGGAGAAGGCCGTGACCATGGCCAGGCGGATGTCACGGAAGAAGCCCAGCGGGTTGCGCCCTCCCAGGAAGCGCACCGAGAGCGAGTACACACCGAACATGTGCAGCCCGAGCGCCAGCAGCACCACCGCCACGTACGCGAGGATCTGCCGCAGCACCTCCACGCCGAGCTGCGCCATCACGGAAAAGAGCAGCGCGGCCACGCCATAGGGAGCCAGACGCAGCACCCCATCGATGAGCCGCATCATCACGTCATAGAGCCCCTGGATCACCTCGCGCAGCCGGCGGGCGGCGGGCGTCTGCGTCAGCGCGAGCCCGGTGCCAAAGATGAGGGAGAAGAGGATGAGGCCGATCATGTCCCCGTCCGCGGCCGCGCGGACCGGGTTGTCCGGCACCATGTTGACGATGAGCGCGGCGGGCGAGGTGCTGGTGGGCGTGGGCGCGGACTTGAGCGCCGAGGGGTTGTTCCTCGCGGCGGCGCGGGCCTCCTCGCTGAAGCCGGCACCGGGCTGCAGCGTGTTGACCAGCAGCAACCCCAGGAGCACGGCGATGGTGGAGAAGGCCACGGTATAGACGAGGGTCTTCCACCCGATCCGGCCAATCTGCCGCAGATCCAGCTCGCACACGCCCATCACCAGCGCGGCGAAGAGCAGCGGAACCACCAGCATGAGCAGCAGACGGATGAAGATCCGCCCCACCGGCTGCGTGAGGTTCGTCACCACCCACGTGAGCTCGGCGGAGTCACCGGCAAGCGCGTGGGCCACGAGCCCGGCCGCGGTACCGACGACGATGCCCACGAGCATCTTCTGGTGTGCCTTCATCCGGAGTTCTCTCGCCTCGGTTGGAGGCGGCGCAGCCTATCGGCGAATGAGAGTGGCGCCTATCTTCCATTCAGCAGAAGCTTCCACCGTGGAACCGTCCGTCCCTTTCACCGAGCTGACCGAGAACGCCCTGCCCGCGCCCCTCTTCCGCCGGCTGCTGCGGCGCGTCGGCTCGCTGGGCACCGAGCGCTTGCGCACCACCTACCAGACGACCTTCTGGTACGACTTCAGCGAGCCTACCAACGTCGTGGAGGAGGCCATCCTCTTCCTCAGGCCCCGAGTCGTGAGGCACCTTCGCATCACCGGGGTAGAGTGGTGGCTGAGCCGCATGTACACCACGGATGTGCGGGTGGACTTCCACCGGGATCGCGACGAGAAGCTCGCCCTGCGCACCGGGCGGCTGGTGCACCCGCGGCTGTCCTCCGTGCTCTTCCTGAACCGCGTCCGCGGTGGCGCCTTGGCCATCACCCCGCAGCCCCCGGATCCCTCCAACCCCTCGATGGCTCCCCGAAGGCTGGATGACCTGACGCTCGTGGCCCCTCGCCCCAACCGCTTCGTCGTCTTCGACGGGAAGCTCACCCACGGTGTGCTCGACGCGAACAACCAGATCCCGGACCGGAAGCTCCCCGGGCGCTCCCGGCTGCGGCGCACCATCGCGCTGAACTGGTGGACGTCGCGCCCCACGGACACCCCCAGGTGGGCGGAGACACGGATCTACCGCGCGCTCTGACGCCTACCCTCGCACTGACAACCACCTGCCTCGAAGCGTGGCCGCTTGGAGGTGGCGAGGGTCAACAGGGGGACACGAATGGCCGGGTTCGTGCGGAGAAGGTAGATCCGATCATGCGCTTCAGCTCTGTTGCAGTGGTTCTTGGAGTCCTCATGCTGTCCGGGTGCGGTGACCCGGTCGGCTTCTCGGCCCCCGTCGCCATCAACCTCAAGGCCAAGGCGGACGACTCCACGAGTGGTGTCATCAGCGAGGACAAGGGCATCACCACCGAGTCCGGCAACCCCTACGGCGCGTTCGTCAACGATGCTCGCGCGAAGCTGGAGGGGAAGGAGCCTTCGCGCATCGAGATCGCCTCGCTCACCCTGCTGCTGGGCGCGCAGTCCTTGGGCGTGACGAAGCTGGAGGAGGTGTTCACCGAGAAGCTCGAGGTCTTCTTCGTGATGAACGACTCGGAGAACACCTACCCCGTGGGCCACATCACGAACCCCGAAGGCAGCGGCTCGCAGGAGCTGGATGTGGACTTCGACTCCGACACCATCACTGGAGAAGATCGCTCGAGGCTGCTGAATGGCTCCTTCAAGGCGGCCATCCGGGGACCGGCGGCGCCAGGCTTCGCAAAGCCCAACTCGGCGGAAGCCAACCTCCAGCTCACCTTCACCTTCGAGGCCTACGAGTAGCGCTCACGCGCTGTCTCCTGCAGGCGGCGCGTGACTCGCTCGGCCCACTCGGGCTCGAGCTCCATGCACGCCGGCCTCCGTTCCAACCGCACCGCCGCCGCGGGGGTCGAGCCGCTCCCCGCGAACGGATCCAGGATCGTCTCTCCAGGCCGGCTGTAGGTCCTCACCAGCGGCTCGAGCACCGAGAAGGGCTTGTGGTGGGGATGGCTGCCCCACCGCTCCGCCTCGCCGTCATCGTCGTAGCCACTCACCACCGCCCAGACCGTGGACAGCTCTCCGGGGCCCGGCACTGGCGCAGGCGTGCGCGCGAACACCAGCGCCACCTCGTACACTCGCAGGAGCTGCTCGTTGGCATTCTTGTCCGTGGTGCGCTTGCCCCACACGTACTCGCCGCGCAGGTGCGTGTAGCCGAGCTCCCGCGCCACCGTGGTGATGGGCTCCTTGCCCAGCAGGTTCGTCCAGATGACCAGGGGCGCCTCGGCCGTGAGCCAGGCCACGGCCCGCCTCATCCAGGCCTCCGTGAAGGCGCGGTAGTCCCTCACCGTCTCGAAGCGGACGATCGGGTTCCGATCGATCTTCTTGTGGGCGCGTGGGTCTCGCTCGTCCCCGCCCTTCCTGCGCCGGGTGAGCAGGCAGTACGGCGGATCCGTGAGGAGCAGGCTGGCGCGGGCTTCCCCCAGCGCAGCCCGGTAGCCGTCCTCCTCGCGCGCGTCAGCGCGGTGGCAGCGCAGGGCCTCGGGTGACAGATCGATGCTCATCCGGAGCGCACCCTACACCCGGCGGCGCGAGGCTCAAGGCGTCGCGTGTTGCTCCGAGCGCGAGACGGCGGCGATCTCCCTGACGGGGACTCGAGGATGCGAGCGGAAGACCGCGAATTCGGTCCCCGCCTCCGTCACCACATCCATCATCTGATCGATAAAGGTCTCGCCGGCCCGGAGCTGCACGGCCACCGGGCGTCGCCGCAGGACCGTCTCCTCGAGCACGTCAATGAAGTCACACTGCCCTACATCATCCTGGCAGATACGGCTCATGGTTCACCTGATCCGGGCAGCCCGGCTCTGAGGCGCGGTGAAACGCCTCCCCCTGTCGATGCCTCATGGCCGTAACGACCTCAGGACCTGAATGCAACCCCTACGAACCCGGGATGGAGGGAAACCGCCCCGCCTCCCAGTCCGCCTGGAGCGCCTTGCCCTCGGCGACGCTGTCCACCACGAAGTTCCACCAGATCACCGTGGGCTCTGGGAGCGGCTCGCCGCCCAGCACGATGGCGCGGGCTCCAGCCTTCGAGCTCAGCACCAACAAGGGCGAGGACTCGCTCAAGTGGGCCAGCACTCCCGAGTCCACCCGCTGCGCGCTGATCTCCAGCTCGCCCACGGCCACGTAGACGCCCAGGGACTGCGCTGCTTCCACCGGCAGGTGGAGCGTGGCGCCCGGCTCCAGCTCCACGTCGAGGTACGTCAGCGGCTGGAAGGTGGGGACGGGCGAGGCCGCCTCTCCGACCCGCCCGGCGACGACCCGCACGCGCGCGCCGGCGAACTCGAGCCGAGGGAGCACCACGCTGGAGAAGTGAGCAAAGGCCGGCGCGATCCTCCGGTGGGCCTGGGGCAGCCCAACCCAGGTCTGCATGCCATGCAGCTCCCCTGGGCCGGGGAGCACCTCCTCGGCGTGGACGATGCCGCTGCCCCCCGTCATCCAGTTCACGTCGCCAGGCCGGATGATCTGATCCGAGCCCAGCGAGTCCGTGTGACGCGACTCGCCCGAGAAGAGGTACGTCACCGTCTGCAGCCCGACGTGGGGATGCGCGGGGATGCCCATGGACTCCGGCTTCGCCGGAACTGGCCCGAAGTGATCACAGAACACGAACGGTCCGATGCGGCGCAGCCCCGCCCGAGGAAGCGCGCGGCGGACGCGGGCCTCCGCCGTCAGCTCGGCCACCTTGGCGGGCCACAGCGCCGCCACCGTGCGAGCCTCACCCTGAAAGACACTGCCTGGAGCATCGGGAGACATGACCCTGTACCTAATCCAATCACCAGGTCGATGCACGCCTGCCCGCCCGCCCCCGAGCCCTGCGGCGAGCTCCCTCCTCTCACGCAGGGCGTTCGCTGAGCAGCGGGCTCTCCCGTGGACGGCGCGACCCGCCCCGACGTACCGTCTCTCCCTCCCGAGCGCACGAGTGCCCATGGGCTGGAAGCCCCGCCGCGCCTTGCCCCGTCCCCCTTGGGGCCGCATCGTCCTCATTCTGCTGAGCTGCCTCCTCCTGGCTCCCTCCGCTGTCTGGGCCCAGGAGTCCTCGGAGCCTCCCAGCGCCACGCCCCCGGCGCAAACCCCGCCCCCCGAGGCTGGACCTCCCCCCGCCCCCGTCATTCCCCCGGACCCCGCACTTCCTCCTGAGTCCCCTCCTCCTCCAGACGCCCCCACGAGGCCCGGCCGCCGCACGGGCTGGGACATCCAGGGCGTGCCTGCCATCAACTTCAACACCGACGAGGGGTTCGGCTACGGCGCGATCCTGCTCTTCGTCGACCGGGCGGATGGCACCTACGAGCCCTTTCGCTACTCGGTGCTGTTGCAGCTCTTCCAGACCACGCGGCAGGTGGCGGCCCACCTCATCAACGTGGACGCTCCCCGCTTCCTCGACTCCCAGTGGCGCCTGGGCCTGGAGCTCGCCTACACCCGGACCAAGTTCGCGCCCTACTACGGCCTGGGCAACACCGCGTCGTATGAGAAGGAGTTCTCGGCCTGCACGGATCGGGACGCCCTGGAGACCGACCCGGATGTGTGCCCGGACAACTCCGAGTTCCGCGGCCTGCGCTACTACACCTATGACCACCGGAGTCTGCCGCGCATCCGTCTCAACGCGAGGCGCAAGCTCTCAGACACCTGGCTGCTCTTCCTGGGCTACCGCCTGCGCGTGGACCGGATCCGGATGCGCTACTCGACGGAGGATCTGGGCCAGAGCGGCGACTCGAAGCTCATCGAGGACACCTCCGCGGGCCGGTTCGAGGCCCATGAGGGCACCCTCGCCGAGCCCCTCTCGGAGCGCGCCTCCGAGCTGGTCTTCGGCTTCCAATACGACACCCGCGACATCGAGTCCTCCCCCACCCTGGGCATGTTCCACGAGCTGTCGGTGCGCGGGGGCGCAGGCCCCATCGGCAGCCAGTTCAACTACTGGGGTGCCACCCTCCACACCCGGTTCTTCCACCCCGTCATCCCCGGGTACCCGCGCCTGGTGATGGGGTGGCGCGGCCTGCTCGATGTGATGGGCGGTGAAGTCCCCATCTCCCTCATGCCCTTCTTCGGTGGGCTCGAGGGCAAGGATGGCCTGGGCGGCGTCTTCTCCGCGCGAGGCATCCTCCTGCGCCGCTATCAGGGACCGGTCAAGCTGCTGCTCAATGGGGAGCTGAGGTGGACCCCGCTCTCCGTGGAGCCCTGGGGCCAGCAGTTCGACTTCACCTTCGCGGGCTACCTGGATGCCGGACGCGTCTGGAGCGATCTGAAGTTCAGCGAGGGCGGTGGCCTGAAGGCCTCCGCGGGCGGAGG
>Ga0190275_10001703_pt1 | contig 16227 bp, 15 predicted proteins | sample Popmic550T_FD_133745 | JGI IMG/M metagenome (GOLD analysis project Ga0190275, IMG submission 133745) | Populus adjacent soil microbial communities from riparian zone of Yellowstone River, Montana, USA - 550 T | ecosystem: Environmental > Terrestrial > Soil > Riparian zone > Trees stand | place...
AGAGCGACGAACCCACGATCCTGCACACGCACTTCACGAGCTTCGACATCCCGGCCGCGATGGCGGCCGGCGGGCACGGTGCCGCCAAGGTCTTCTGGCACGTCCACACGCCCCACCACGGGAGCCTGCCGATCCGGGCCCGCAACCGCCTGAAGTACACCGTGCTCGGCCGCCGGGTCGAGCGCATCCTGTGCGTCAGCTCCGAGCTGGCCGAGGTGGTGACCGACCGCGGGGCGCCGCGGGCGCGCGTCGAGTTCATGCACAACGCCGTGGATGTCGACAGGTTCCGGCTGCTGGAGGGTCAGGAGCGCGAGATCGCGCGGCTGCGCCTCGGGCTTCCGGCCGACCAGCCGCTGCTGGTGCACTTCGGCTGGGACTGGCACCGCAAGGGCGGCGACCTGTTCCTGCACGCGATGCGCGCACTGCGCGAGCGTGGCGTCGAGGCGATGGGCCTCACCGTCGGCGGGGGCGAGCCGGCCAGGCAGCTTCGCGAAGAGCTCGGGCTCGGCCACGCCGTGCACGTGCTCGACCCGACCGACGACGTCCGGGCGCTGTACGCGGCCGCGGACGTGTTCCTGTCTCCGAGTCGTGCCGAGGGCACCCCGTACTCCGTCATGGAGGCACTATCCAGCGGCACCCCGGTGGTCGCGAGTGACATCCCCGGCCACGCGGCCATGGGCGGCGGAATCGCATCGTGCCCGATCACGCCGCACGACGCCGGCGCGATCGCGGACGCCGCACAGGAGCTGATCGACCGCGAGCCGCACCAGGTCAGCGCGGACGCGCTTGCCGCACACCTCTGGATGCGCGAGCACCTGCACCTGCCCTGGTGGTCGGCGGGGCTACTGGACCGCTACGAGCACGCGCTGGGACTGACCGGCGACGCCCCCGGCAAGCTCGTGCCGGTGCCCGCCTAGCGGCTTCCGGCGAAGAACTCGGCCACGCGGCGGCTCTCCGCCTCCAGCGTGTTGCCGCGCACGCGTTCGATCCCGGCCTCGATCAGCTGCCGCCTCAGGTCCTTGTCGCCCGCGATCCGCAGCAGCTCCGCAGCGGGCGGACCGGGGTCACCCGGCTCCACCAGCAGCGCGGCGTCGCCGACCGCGGCCGGCACACCGCCCACGGCGGTGGCCACGACCGGCAGGCCGGACGCGAACGCCTCGAACAGCGTCTGCGGCAGCCCCTCCGTCCACGACACGTGCAGGAAGGCGTGGCTCGAGCGATACAGATCCAGGAGACCGCCGTCGATCGCGACGTAGCCCAGCATCTCGGCGTGGTCGGCGACACCGAGCTCGCGCAGTCGCGCCTCGACGTCCTCCGCCATCGGGCCCTCACCGACGATCAGCAGGCGGAAGCGGGGGTCGCGCCCGTGCAGGCGTGCCAGCACGTCGGCGAGCAGCAGCGGGTTCTTCTCGGTCTCCAGGCGGCCGACGGTCAGGATCCGCAGCTCGCCGTTCGCCCACGGCTTGGCGGCCGCCTCGGAGGGGTCGACGATCTGGTCCTGGCCGACCAGGGACACCGAGACCGCCAGCAGGCGCCCGGCGCCGTTGTAGTTCGCGGCCAGCTGCGGGCCCACGACGACGACCGGGAAGCGGCGGGCCATCAGCCTGAAGGTGCCCTCGAGCACGCTTGCGGCCCACGTCATCCAGCGCTTGCCCGGGTGGCGGCTCTCGACGTAGCGCGGCAGGTCCTGGCGCACTCCGAGGAAGACCTTCTTCCCGCGTAGCGCGGCAAGCACGGCGAACCCGATCGCGAGCAGGTGGGGGCCGAGCAGCCACACGGCGTCGACGTCGTCGAGCGAGCGCCAGAAGCGGCGCAGGGAGCCGGCCATCCCGCGCAACGCCGCGAGCGGATGGGCGAGGCTCGGATAGTGGGGCAGCGCCACGAAGTCGATGTCGTCCGGCACCCGGTAGTGAGAGCGGCCCGGCCTGGGGTTCACCCGGCCGAACAGCACGATGCGGTCCATCAGCGGCCGGAGGCTGGTGATGAAGGTGAAGAACGCCCGCTCGGCGTAGTACGAATCGTCCTCGCGCCAGTAGTGGTAGTCGGTGTAGACGCCGAGCCGCACGCGCGCTACCGGCCAGACCGGCTGAGGCCGAAGATCCGCGCGAGCGCCGCCAGCGGCGGCCCGAAGGCCAGGCAGCCACGCAGGAAGCCGAGCCCCCACGAGAGGTGCATCGCGGCGAACACGGCGGGCAGGCCAACGGCGTCACGCGCAGAGTGCGCACGCGCGGCGCGCGCGCTGGTGCCGAGCACCGCGGCGGCCCAGGCGCCGAGCGCAACCTGCGCGGCGAGCCGGATCGGGCGCGGAGCGATCACCGCGGCCAGTACGGCCAGCACGAGGGCGGGCGGGAAGATCGCCGAGCGGCGCATGCTGCTCGGGTGGTAGCGGCTCGTCTTCGCGCGGTAGAACCCGTAGCGCCAGTACTGCTTGATGAGCTTCTTCAGGGAGTCGCGGGGCACGTAGAGCGCGCCCAGCTCGGGCATGCAGACGATCCGGGAGCCGCGCTCGAAGAACCGCGCCGCCAGCTCGGAGTCCTGGTTGACGGGCCAGCCGTCGTCCCACCCGCCGTACTCGTCGAGCGTTGCGCGCTTCCAGACTCCCGTGAAGACGCCGGTGTCGATGTCCTTTTCCTCCGCCGCCTCCCACTTGGCCGAGCCGCCGGCGCCGAGCCAGGACGTCAGCCCGATCGCGACGCGCCGCGACCAGGGGCCGATGCCGTGCGGGATCTGGGGCCCGGTGACCCACTCCACTCCGTCGCCGCGCTGCAGGCGCTCGATGCCCTTGGCTACGTACTCCGGCGGATACTCGGTGTGCGCGTCCATCCGCACGACGTAATCGCCGCGCGCGTTCTCGAGGCCGATGTTGAGGCCGAACGTGGTCCGCTGCTGCGGGTTGTCCAGCACCCGGATGCGGTGGTCGGCGGCCGACATCTCCTCGAGGATCGCCTTCGTGGCATCCTCGGAGCGGCCGTCCATGAACAGGAATTCGATCTCGCCCTCGTAGCGCTGGCCGAGCATCGCGGCGACGCTCTCGCGGATGTGCCGCTCCTCGTTCAGGACCGGCACCAGCACGCTCACGTCGACTCGGCCATTGGTTTGGTGGGGGCGTTCGGTCATCGCTATGAGTATCGGGAGAGCCGCACCTCACCTAAATTATCGGGCCCGGGAGCACCCATCTTTCGGATCGGCGTGGTACCGCGCGTAGTACTTCGCTCTTCAAACACCCCCGGCCACCGCGGCCCCACCGGCGTCCTCGAGCGCTATCCGGAGGAGGAACCGAAGGGGTTGACCGGCATGTCGGGCGGGCGCTTGAGGGAGAACCCGACGGACTTCTCGCCGGAGCTCGCGAGGCGCGCCCGGATGCGGCCCCGGCGCGGACCCCGGATGCGCTTGCGGAACACGCCGTTCGCGCCGACGCTGAGCGTTCTCAGCTTGCGCCACTTGCCCTTCCGCGAGCGCTCGATCACGACCTTGCCGGGACCACTGTCCGGGGTCCTGCCCCAGACGCGCACGTGCCGCTTGCCCGAGCGGAACGCCACGAACGGGAACCGGAATGCCTTCAGCGACAAGGGCTTCGACGCGTCGCAGGCGATCCCATCGGTACATCTGAACCACAAGCCGGACTGGACCGGCCCGTCCGGGGGCCCGTCGCGCAGGCGGTACCAGGTCACGAGGCTGACGCCGGCGTCCCACATCCGGTAGAGCGCCTCCGACACCCAGCGCGCGTGCAACTGGAGCGGCACCCCCTTCGGATCGGCGGGAGCCGAGTCCCACCCGAACTCCGTCACCCAGAACGCCACCGGCCGCGAGGACGCGAACCTTCCCTGCTTGATCGCCGCATTCAGGGCGCGCTTCATCTTCAGCATGTCACCGAGCGAGATCGCGTCGCGGTTGGAGGCGCGGTGCGTCGGGCCGCCGGACGTGTAGGGGTGGTGGCTCCACACATCGGCGGCCAGGGGCGGGCCGCAGTTCGGCACGGTCTTCAGCTGCTCGGACAGGCACAGTACGTCGCGCATGAAGCGGTACGGCCCGACCGACACGGCGCTCGGACGGTTGATCACGAACGGGAACTGCGCCCCCGCGATCACGACGTTGTCGGCATGCACGCCATGGACCCCGGCGGAGAAGTTGTTCACCAGCGCCCGGTAGAGATGCGGGCTCTTGGGCTGACCGTTCACGTACGGAGGAGACAGGAAAAAGCTCGCGTTGGGCTCGTTCCAGGCCTCGAACAACCGCACGCGCGGCAGCCCGGCCACCGTGCCGCTGTAACGGCGCGCGACCGCCGTGCCGAAGGCGCCGAACTCGGCCGGGTCGGGATCCCGGGTGGCCACGGGGCCGTCCGTGCCCCGCTCGGCCCACAGCGGCGCCTGCTCGGTCGTGATCAGCGGCTCCAGGCCGCGTGCGACTGCCGCCCGAATCTGGTCGTCGTACGGGCTCCAGTTGTAGCGCGGGTCCTCGGGGTTCGCCGGGTCGAAGTCGGCCGGCCTGACGCCCGGGGCGATCCTGCGCCAGGGAAAGACCAGCTTGACCGTGCGCGCCCCGGCCCCCCGCACCCGGTCGAAGTGCGTGGCGGTGTAGTCGAAGTCCTGGATCGCGGTCGCCAGCGGCCGCTCGGCCCCACGGGCGTCGCCGCCGGCGGCGAGCAGCGCCGCCACGAGGGTGGCAGCGGCGAGCAGCGCTGGGCGCCGCGCTCGTGTGAGGTGTGGCAGCTTCATCTAGCGGAGGACTTGGACGCGCGGTCCCGGAGAGCCTCGAAGAGCTGAGACCTGCGGTTCAGGCGCTCGGCCTGTCGCAGGCTCCGGCGTCCCCTGCGTATGAAACCAGCCTTGGTCTGCACGCGCGCCGCCACGAGCCAGGTGCTCCAGTCGGAGCGATCGCGCTCGAGCGCGTCTTCGACGTGGCGGTTCGCCGCACCGAGATTGCCCTGCTGCTCCTCGAGCAGGGCGAGCTGGAGGTATGGCGTGGATGCCCAGGGCTGCACGGCGCTTGCGTCGTCGGCGGCCTCGATCGCCGCCGCGGCGTCGCCGCGGGCGGCCGCAGCCTGGCTCGCCTCGAGGCGGTTCTGAGCCAGCATCGGCACGGCCACAAAGAGGATCGCCGCCAGCGCCACCCCGACGCCCGCGGTCCTGAGCACTCGCCGCCTGAGCGGACTGCCGACGGCGGCCGACCGGGGCGACGCCTCGGTGGCGCGCCCCACGAGGATCCCGAGCGCCACGATCGCGACCAGGCCGACGATGCTGAGCTCCCACATCCAGTCGATGCCGGCCGCCACCACGAACGCCGCCAGCACTCCGGCCATCGCGGCCACCAGCGGCCGGTCGGGACCCAGGCGGCCCATGCGGGCGATCGCGGCCACGAAGCCGGTGCCGATCGCGATCACGAGCAGCAGCAGGCCCACCAGCCCCAGCTCGGCGAGCGTCTCGAGCCACAGCGAGTGGGCGTCGCGCACGAACAAGGGCAGCGAGGCATGCTCCATCCACCAGGATTGGTATGAGCCGGCGCCGCGGCCCAACACCGGCTTGGTCTCCCACTCGTCGACCGCCGAGGTCCACAGCTGCCACCGGCCGCTGCCGGTCGAGCTGATCAGGTGCGAGCGGGTGAAGTCGCCCTCGACCAGCCCCACGTCGGGGCCGGACGGCTTCTTGAAGGTCTCGAACTTGTCCACCGGGTCGTACGCGGCCACTGCCACCGCCAGCACCGCGATCGCCCCGAGCGCGATCCCCGCTTTGGCCGCCAGGGGCAGCTTCAGGCGGAGCTCCCAGCCCGCGTACCGGCACCAGGCCCAGTACAGGCCCGCACAGGAAACGCCGAGCAGGACCATCAACAGCGCCGCGCTCTCGCCCTCGCTGGAGGCCTGCGCAGACCCCAGCGGGCCGTTCACGAGCGCATCGCGGGCCAGCATCCCCTCGATCGCCAGCGCCGCGCCCCCGCCCGCGATCGCGGTCGCGACGATCGCAGAGAGCCGGCGGGAGGTCAGCGCGCAGAAGACGATCACACCGACGGCAGCCGTGACGTATCCGCCCCGCGACGACGTCAGGTAGATCGCGCTCGCCATCGCGGGGACCGGCACCAGCGCAAGCGCCCGCAGCCAGGCCGGCCGCTGTGCGACGGCCGCGCGCAGCAGCAGCGGGAAGGCAAGCCCGGCCAGGATCGCGAGGCCGTTCCAGTAGTTGACCGGGTAGTGCAGGCGGGAACGGACCGGGAAGAAGGACGGGGGGGCGCCCGGCCCAACGTCGCCCCAGAAGAGGCGGCTCGCGAGTGCGAGCAGGATCACTGCGACGATGCCGACCGCGATGCCGTCCGCGACCGAGGCCGCCGTGCGCCTGGTGACGGCCAGCGCCACCACCACCAGCACCCCGAGGTACATCAGCACGCGCGTGAACTCGAGAAACGCCTTCTCGTCGGAGACCGCCCAGCCGACCGAGAGCAGCGTCAGGACGGCGAATGCCGCCAGCGCACCGGCCGCCACGAGCGCCGCGCGCGGCGGCCACTCACGCGGCCACGCCTTCAGCGCGATGCCGACCGCCACCGCCCACCAGGCTGCGATCGCGACCGCCGAGCGATCCGTCAGCTGATACGTGCCGTCGTTGAAGCCGAGCAGGAAGGTGAGGCCGGCTACGACGAGGGTGAGCGCCGCCGCCCAGGCGACGGTCGCGCGGCCCTGCGCCGCGGGCGCGAGCGCGGGAGGCGAATCGTGCGAGCCGTTCCGCCGTTCCGCCGCCGCATGGGGCTCAGGAGCTGTTGCTGTCCTTGTGGCGCCGATAGGTGACCGCTCCCACCATCAGCCCCGTGATCGCGAGCATCGCGAGCAGGAGCCACAGCAGGTCTTCGCCGCCCTCCTGCACCGCTTGAACGGAGGCCGAGGGAATGGCGGTGGTGTTGCGGGAGTCACGTCGATTCCCACTCTTCTTATCGGTTTTGTCGCTCGTTCCCTGAGGAGCACCGAAGTGTCTCGACGTCGCGATCGCCTCGAGCCGGGAGGCGTCCGCACCTCCCTGGTCGCGCAGCTTTGCGGCGACGGACGGCCGCAGCGGGGTCTTGCCGCGCCGGCGGTCGTCGGTCGCACTCGGCCCGCTCGTGGTCGGAAGCGTCTCGACGTACTGGTCGGAGGCCGAGAAGTCCTGCGGCGTGTCCGCAGCGGCCGTCGCCGAGACGGCGAGTGCGACGGCCACGAGGGCCGCCAGGATCAGGCGCACGGCAGGGATGCTCAGTCCTCCCGCCAGCGCAGGAGCGAGCCGACCGTCATCACGGCGATCTTCATGTCGAGCCACAGGGACCAATTCTCGATGTAGTAGTTGTCCCATTCCACCCGGTCGGCAAGTGAGGTGTTCCCGCGCAGGCCGTGTACCTGCGCCCAGCCGGTGATACCCGACTTGACCCGGTGACGATCCCCATACCGGTGGACGGCCTCCTCGAAGAGCCGCACGAACGTGCCCAGCTCCGGCCGGGGGCCGATCAGCGACATGTCGCCCCGGAAGACGTTGATCAGCTGCGGAAGCTCGTCCAGCGAATAGCGGCGCAGAATCCGGCCGATCGGGGTGCGCCGGTCCTCCCCGGCGGACTGGACACCGACCGCGTCGGTGGTCTCGGTCTGCGTCGCCGTGGCGACGCCACCGTTCGAATGGCCGTTCGAGTGGACGACAGCGTGCCCGTTGCCGCTGCCGTTGCCGTTGCCGTTCGGCTTTGGTGCCGCCAGCAGAGAGTCGCCTTCCTCGAGCGTCTCGAACACCCAGTGACCGTGGTTGTGCCCGGAGGACTCGGGGCTGCCCTTCATCGTGCGGAACTTGAGCATGTCGAACTCCTGCCCGTCGAGGCCGATGCGGCGCTGACGGAAGAAGATCGGGCGGCCGGAGGTGATCAGCACGGCGGCGGTGAGCGTCAGGAGGATCGGAGAGATGAGCAGGATCCCGATGCCCGCGACAACCCGGTCGAGCGCGTACTTGACGAGGAACTGCCATCCCTTCGGGTCGATCGGGCGCATCTCCAGCAGCGGCAGGCCGCCGAGGTGCTCGACCGTCACGCGCTCCACCGAGACCTCGAACAGGCGCGGCACGAGCGAGGCGGACACGCCCAGCTCGCGGCAGCGGCGAACCATGTTCAGCATCACCGCGTGCGGAGCGGTGGAGAACGTGAAGATCACGTGCTCGACGTCGTTCTCCTCGAGGATGCGCTCCAGGTCCCAGCTCGCTCCGAGCACGGGAAGCGTGGTCGCGCGACCCTCGATGACAAGCGGGTCGTTGTCCAGGAACCCGACCGGCTGGAGGCCGAACTCGGGACGTTCCGTGAGCCGGCGCGCCACCAGGTGGCCGACCTTGCCGGCGCCCACGATCAGGGTCGCGCGTCCCTCGCCGCGGGCAATCGCCCGGCTGCGAGAAAGGAAGAGCCCCGTGCGGCCGAACGAGAGGAACAGCACGGCCAGGATCCAGGCCTGGGTGGTCTGGCCCGACGTGTGAGGGTCGTCGGCGAGGATGATGCGGACCGAGATCACCGCCATCGTGGCCACGGCAGTGGCGGACACGATCTGGCGGATCTCGTCGAGGAGGTGTGAACGAAGGCGCTGGCTGTAGGCGCCCCGGGCCGCGAGCATCGCGAGCACCATCGCGCCGAAGATGAAGATCCACGTGATGGGCGGCTTCGGGTAGCCGGCGAGATGAGAGGCGAGCTGCGTCGCCGCGCCGGCCAGGACGAGCATGGCCACGTCGACGAGCACCGGCCGAGCCATCCTCGCGCGAGACTTCCATTCCAGGCGTGCAGCATGCGCGACGGGATTGCGGAGCTTCGCTGCCGCCTTGTACGCCGAGCTTTCCTTGCTGAATAGGTCGCTGCGTCCCATGAGAATCCCTACGACATCCATTCCTTCAAACGCAGGGCGCACCTGAAACTTGCTGAATTCCGTCTCGTCAAAATCCTTCTACGTCCCGGCTCCGCCGCCGGGCTCCTGGTTGGGTGCTAGGGGGTAGGGCTGGTGCCCTGGTCGATCTTTCTCCTTACCAACGAGTCACCTCGGCGTGCGCAGGAGGGAGGCTCCTTCGCAGGCGTTGGGCCAAGACTCGATTGGGCAGGACGCAAATCCTTGCCGTTCCCGCGGCGCGAGCCTCCATGTCCACCTCGCGCGGCGGCAAGGCCATTCTAGACAAGCCGTCTTCCGCAGTCGCGCTTTTCTTCACGCCCTGTTGATCGGCGGGCGCGGGCCGTTCCTGAAACGGCGGCGATCCGCCGCTAGCGACCGATTTCGCGGATCGCCGCACTCAGGTGAGGGGGGGCGCCGAAGGGAGCCAGCACCTCCGGCACCATCACACCGCCGTCGGCCGTCTGATGGTTTTCCATCAGCGCGATGATCGTGCGACCGACCGCGACGGCCGTCCCGTTGAGAGTGTGGACCGGGCGTGGCGAGCCTCCGCCGGCCGGCCGGTAGCGCGCCCGCAAGCGGCGTGCCTGGTAGTCGGTGGTGTTCGAGCACGACGTCAGCTCCCGATACCGGCCCTGGCCGGGAAGCCAGGCCTCGCAGTCGTATTTCTTCGCCGCAGAGGCGCCGAGGTCGCCCGCCGCGACGTTGACCACCCGGTACGGGATCTCGAGGTCGCCCAGGATCTCCTCCTCGATCGCCAGCAGCCGCTCGTGCTCGTCGCCGGACTCCTCCGGCAACACGAACGAGAACATCTCGACCTTGTCGAACTGGTGGACCCTGAAGATGCCGCGCGTGTCACGCCCAGCCGCGCCGGCCTCGCGCCGGAAGCAGGTGGAGAAGCCCGCGTAGCGGATCGGCAGCGCGTCCTCGGCCAGGAGGTCTTCCGCATGGAGCGCCGCCAGGCTCACCTCGGAGGTGCCCGCCAGGTAGAGGTCGTCGCCGCTGATCTCGTATATCTGCGCCCGGTCGGTGGGCAGGAACCCTGTCCAGAACAGCGGCTCCTCGCGAACCAGCACCGGCGGCGCCACCGGGAGGAACCCGTGCGGGGCGAGCTTCGCGAGCGCGTATTGCACCAGCGCCAGCTCGAGCCGCACGAGGTCGCCCTTCAGATAGGCGAACCGGGAGCCGGCGGCGCGGGCCGCGCTCTCCATGTCGATCAGGCCGAGGCGCGTCCCGATCTCCAGGTGGTCCTGCGGCTCGAAACCGAGCTCGGGCGGCTCCCCCACCACCCGCACCACCATCGCGTCCTCCTCGCTGTCCCCGTCGGGCGCGGTCGGGTCGGGAAGGTTCGGGAGCGTGGCCAGCAGGTCCTGGATCTGCTCGTCGACGTGGGCAAGCTCCTGCTCGAGCGACTTGATCTCGGTGCTCAGCCGCGCCGATTCGCCCATCCCGTCCTCGGCGTCCGAGCCCTCACGCTTCGCGCGGGCGATCTCCTCGGAGACACGCTTCTTTCGTGCCCGGCGATCCTCGACCTGGGGCAGCAGCTCGCGGCGCCTGCGGTCCAGCTCCAGCAGCTCATCGACGGCTGCCCCGGCGCCACGTCGTTCGAGCGCCGCCTTTACGACCTCCGGGTCGCTGCGGATCAGCTTCAGGTCGAGCGTCGTTCCGGCCTACTTCTGCCCGGAGCTTGATTCGTTGGAGCCGTTCGTGTTCCCCGGCGACAGGCCCGGTGGCTCCGTCGCGTCCCTTCCGGCGTACTCGGCGACGAACTCCGCGACGGCCTCGGCGTCCTCTCCGACGACGATGTTCTGAGGCATGATCGCCCCCGAGAACCCACCGTTGCGGATCGCGTACAGCACCTGGTCGCTCGTCTCCCGGCGGGCGTTGAGATTCGGACCGGCCACCCGCTGCTCGGGGTTGCTGCCCTCCGTGCCGGCCGCCGCGAGGGTGTGACAGCCGCCACAGCGCTCTGCGAACAGCTCGGCGCCGCGGCTGTCGACCTCCCGTCCATTGCCGCAGCCGGCCGTCACGCCCGCGAGGGCCGCGATCGCGACGATGAGTGCCGTGCGTGCGAGCCGGTTCACGAGGCGGCATATTAAACCGGCGGCGCAGGGGAACCCGGCCGCGGAGCGAATCAGTGTCCCGTCCGGCGCCGGTCGGGCAGGAGGGGCTCGGTTGAGCCTGACTTCTGCCTCGGGCGCGACGCTCCGATCATCCGGAGGCGGCGCCCGCACCAGACGGCGGCGAATGGGCCGGTGCCGGACGGTTTTTTTCCCTGGCGGATAGATTCGCGCCCCATGTCCCCCGTCGTCGACGCATCCGCCTTCCGGGACGCGTGCGGCCGTTTCGCGACGGGGGTGTGCGTGATCACCTCGAGCGGAGCCGAGGGGCCGTCCGGAATGACGGCCAACGCGGTCACTTCGCTCTCGCTGGAGCCTCCGCTGATGATCGTGTGCTTCGCGCAAACTGCCCGCACGCTGGCGGCCGTGCAGCACTCAGGGCGCTTCGGTGTGCACTTCCTCTCCCACGACCAGGAGGACGTGGCGGCCCGCTTCGCGTCGAAGATGCCGGAGCCGGCGAAGTTCGACGGCATCGATTGGGCAGCGCGCGACGGCGTGCCCGCGCTGGGCGGCTGCCTGGCGGGGATGGCGTGCGCCGTACGGGACCTGCTTCCGGGCGGCGATCATCTGGTCGGCGTGGGCGAGGTCACGAGCCTGTGGACCCGGGAGGGCGACCCCCTCGTGTTCTACCGCGGCGACTACTGGGCGCTGTCGGAGCGCCAGGACGCGCCGCCCGAGGTGGACCGGGCGCTCGAGGGGCCGTAGGCCGGTCGCCGCCTAGAACAGCCCGCCGCCGACCTGCGCCGCGCGCAGGGCGAACGCGACGATCAGCAGGCACGCGATGGCCATGGTCCCCGTCTCGCGCCGCACGATCCGCAGTGCGATCGCCCACTGCTCGCCCGCGGGCAGCGTCTCGTACTCGACGTCCTCCGGCAGCTCGCGCTGTGCCGCGCCGGCCCGCATGCCCTCTGCGAACAGGTTCACCAGCAGAGGCGCAGTGCCGTACATGTAGTGGATGCCGTCCACGGCCTCCCGGCCGGCCACCAGGAGCAGCGCGCCGAGCAGCACCTGCACGACCACGGACACCTGGGCCGCACGCAGGACGTACCAGAAGGACACCGACGCCCGGTTCGACACCCACGCCACAGCACCCCATAGCCCGGCCACCAGATTGAGCGCCATCATCACGACGCCGATCACGAGATGGACCTCAGTCAAGGATCCCCGAGGCCTCTCCGGCAGCCGAGATTGCGACGTAAAGCACTATGTAACACATTGTTACAAGAGTGGTGTATAACACGCTCTGGTGCGGAATTTCGCCCCCTCAGGACCGCTCCAAGAGAGGTAAGGACCGATGGTCGACAGCTATCTGCCGGTGCTCGTTTTCATCGCGCTCGGCACGATCCTCGGGGTCGCGTTCACCACTCTGAACCGTGTCGTCGGCCCGAAGAAGCCGAGCCTGGTCAAGTCGGAGCCCTACGAGTGCGGCCTGCCGTCCGACGTCCGGCGAGGCTTTCGCTTCGGGATCAGCTTCTACCTGATCGCGATGCTCTTCATCCTGTTCGACGTCGAGGTGATCTTCCTCTATCCCGTGGCGGTGCACCTGAAGGCCGAGGGCGCGTTCGTGCTCGGTGAGATCGGCGTCTTCGTCGGGGTGCTGGCGGTCGCCTTTGTATACGTGTGGCGGCGGGAAGCGCTGGAGTGGAAGTAAAGAGGAACAAATTGCTCCCCTCGCAAGCTCGGGTCGCCTCTGCCGAGGGTCCCGGCGGCGACTTCCGGGTCCGCCAGCTGCGGGCGCGCGACCTCCTGCGGGGCGACCTCTCCGGCCCCGACCTCGAGGCCCACGTCGAGCAGAGCGTGCTCACCACCACATTGGACCGGGCTTTCAACTGGGCGCGCTCGAACGCGCTCTGGCCGGCGACCTTCGGCCTCGCCTGCTGTGCGATCGAGATGATGTCGATCGTCACCGCGCGCTACGACAGCGCCCGCTTCGGGGCCGAGGTGTTCCGCGCCTCCCCGCGGCAGGCCGACATGCTGATCCTGTCCGGCCGCGTCTCGATCAAGATGGCGCCGGTCATCCGCCGCATCTACGACCAGATGCTGGAGCCGAAGTGGGTGATCGCGATGGGCGCGTGCGCCTCGAGCGCGGGCGTTTTCAACAACTACGCGCTGGTGGCGGGGGCCGACAAGTTCCTGCCGGTGGACGTGCACGTGCCGGGCTGTCCGCCCCGCCCGGAATCGCTGATCCACGGCATCCTGAAGCTCCAGCGCCAGGTCCAGGGCAACCCGGATCAGGGGTGGCGAACGCGTTATCGGGCGGAGGGCACGGAGGAGCTCGGAGACCCGACCGTCCCGCACGGGGCCTGAGCGAGCCCGAGTGCCCGACGCCACCGGACTGGAGTTGATCGCGCACGACCTGCGTGAGCAGGTGCCCGGCTCGGTCACCGGTACCCAGCACCACCGCGGCATCGCCACGTTGATCGTCGACCCGGACCGGGTCCTCGACGCCCTTGCCTGGCTGCGCCACACGCCGAACCAGGCGTACGCCTTTCTCGCCAGCCTGCACGGCAACGACTACCTGCCGGCCACTCCGCGTTTCGGTGTGCACTACGAGCTGCTCAACATGGACCGCGTGGAGCGCCTGCACGTGAAGGTCCTGCTCGACGAGCCGGCGGACGGCGACCTGCCGGAGCTCGACTCCTGCGTGGAGCTCTTCCCGACCGCGGGCTTCCAGGAGCGCGAGACCTACGACATGTTCGGCATCCGGTTCCGGGGCCATCCCGACCTGCGCCGGATCCTGATGCCGGAGGAGTACGAGGGCTGGCCGCAGCGCCGCGACTTCCCGATGGGCGGCGAGCCGGTCATCTTCACGCACAACGAGCCGCAGACACCGGGATGGTTCGAGTGACTCACGAGCCGCGCGACGAGAGCGTGCGGGAGCTGGCCGCCGGGGTGATCCTCGAGCCGCAGCCGCCGGCCACGCCCGGCGGGGCGGACATCGAGGAAGAGCTCATGACGATCAACTTCGGGCCCCACCACCCGGCGACGCACGGGGTGCTGAGGCTCCTGTTGACGCTGCGGGGCGAGGAGGTGCTCGAAGCGCACCCGTACGTCGGCTACGTCCACACCGGCATCGAGAAGAGCTGCGAGGACAAGTCGTACTGGAAGGTGATCCCGCTGGTCGAGCGGATGGACTACCTCGCCTACTACTTCAACGCGATGACGTTCTGCATGGCCGTCGAGCGGCTGCTCGACGAGGAGGTGCCGGCGCGCGCGCAGTACCTGCGGGTGATCCACTGCGAGCTGAACCGGATCCACTCGCATCTCGTGTGGCTGGGCACGGCGGCGCTCGACCTGGGCGCGATCTCGATCTTCTGGTACTGCTTCCGCGAGCGCGACAAGGTCCTCGACCTGTTCGAGTACTCCTCCGGGCAGCGGATGCACACCCGCTACGTGCAGGTGGGTGGAGTCGCGGAGGACATCCCCGCGGACTGGGCCGACAAGGCGCTCGCCTTCACCTACGAGATGGAGGAGCGCGTCGGCCAGTACGAGGCGATCCTGGACCGCAACGAGATCTTCCTGCAGCGGACCAGGGACGTCGGCATCGTCTCCGAGCAGCGGTTGCTGGAGCTGGGCGTGACCGGTCCGCTGCTGCGCGCGACCGGCAACCCGTGGGACCTGCGCAAGGCAGACCCGTACTCGTCGTACGACCACTTCGACTTCCGCATCCCGGTCGGCACCGTCGGCGACTGCTACGACCGCTACCGCGTGCGCGTGGCCGAGATCCGGGAGTCGTGCGCCATCGTGCGCCAGGGGATCGAGGGCCTGCCGGAGGGGCCCTGGATCACGGCGAACCGCAAGGTCGCCCTCCCGCCGCGGCACGAGCTCGCCACCTCGATGGAGGCGCTGATCCATCACTTCAAGCTCGTCACCGAGGGCTTCCGGGTGCCGCCGGGAGAGGCCTATGCCCCGATCGAGGGCCCCCGCGGCGAGCTCGGGTGCTTCGTGGTCGCCGACGGGTCCGCGAAGCCGTCCCGGGTACACATGCGCGACCCCTCGTTCGTGAACCTCCAGGCCCTGCGCGAGATGGTCGTGGGGGGCTACGTGGCCGACCTGGTCACGAACCTCGCGATGCTCGACCCGATCCTGGGAGGGATCGACAGGTGACCAAGTTCGACCATTTGCGCGGGCTCGAGGGCTCACGCGACCGCCTGGCCGCACAGGTCTGGGAGGGCGCGCGGGTCGAGGCGGGGCCCGCCGGGGTGCCCGAGCCCTCGGACGTCCACGTGCCCGACGGGCTGCGGGCGACGATCGAGCATCACATGTCGCTCTACCCGGACCGCAATTCGGCGGTCCTGCCGGCGCTGTCCGCCGCGCAGGAGGAGCACGGCTGGCTCTCCCCCGAGGCGATGGCGCAGGTGGCCGCGGTGATGCAGGTGACCCCGGCCTACCTCGAGTCGATCGCGAGCTTCTACGACATGCTGGAGCTGAAGCCGGTGGGCCGCAACACGATCTACGTGTGCACGAACCTGTCCTGCCAGCTGCGCGGCGCGCGCGGACTGCTGGGCGCGATGTCCGAGGCGACCGGCGCCCCGGTCGGCGGGTCGAGCGCGGACGGGCAGGTCCACCTGAGGGCCTTCGAATGCCTGGGAGCCTGCGACCTCGCCCCGATGGCGTCCATCGAGGGGCACTACCGCGGCCCGCTCGACGCCGAGGACGCCTACACGATCGCCGCGCACCTGCGTGACGGCGGCTCCCCCGCCGACGTGCTGCCCGAAAAGCGCCTCCCCGAGGCGCGGACGAGGGACGGGGCGTGACCGGCATCCTGCTCCGGCACGCCGGCGTGCCGGACCTGAACCGCATCGACACCTACGAGCGCCTGGGCGGCTATCGCGGCCTGCGCAGAGCACTGACCGAGATGACGCCGGACCAGGTGGTCAGGGAGCTGGAGCTCTCCGGCCTGCGTGGCCGCGGCGGCGCCGGCTTCTCGATGGGCAAGAAGGCCGGCTTCCTGCCCCACGGCGACATCGACAAGTACCTGTGCTGCAACGCCGACGAGTCCGAGCCGGGGACGTTCAAGGACCGTGAGCTGATACACCGCGATCCGCACCAGCTGATCGAGGGCGTGCTGATCGGCGCCTACGCCGCCGGAGCCAACCACGCCTTCATCTACATCCGGGGCGAGTACGAGGAGCAGGCCGACATCCTCGATGCCGCTCTCACCGAGGCATACGCGCGCGGGTACGCGGGCGAAGGGATCCTCCGATCGGATTTCTCGTGCAATCTCGTCGTGCACCGCGGCGCCGGGGCCTATATCTG
>Ga0190275_10001704_pt1 | contig 16219 bp, 13 predicted proteins | sample Popmic550T_FD_133745 | JGI IMG/M metagenome (GOLD analysis project Ga0190275, IMG submission 133745) | Populus adjacent soil microbial communities from riparian zone of Yellowstone River, Montana, USA - 550 T | ecosystem: Environmental > Terrestrial > Soil > Riparian zone > Trees stand | place...
AGAACAGGTCGGCGAGCTCGGATCGGCTGGCGCACATTCGACAGTACACCCCAAGGGTTGGGGTGTGGGGGCACCGTTCACAATATGCACTTTTGCCTTCGAAAAGGCCAAAGTCGAGCTGAGAACGATCGACCGACTCACTGGAAGGCGCTGATCCGCAGGCGACTCAGATGACTCCGAAAACTATGATCTCTGCCACGCACGAACTCGAGCAGGTGTACGAGGAAGCCGCACGGTCCGGTCTGTACACGACCGAGCAGTTGGAGCGCATGCGTCGGATGCGCATCCGTCCGTCCACGCATCCTATCCGCAGCTCGGACAATCTCGTGAAGAAGCGGCCGGCTTGGCTCGCGTTCGTCCTCCGCCTGTTCTCCTGAATCGCGCCCGTGCTGTTTCTCGACACCAGCGCGCTGGTGAAGGCGTATCTCGACGAGCCCGGTAGTGACGTGGTTCGCGCGATCATCAAGGAAAGGCGCCCCTTCGTCTACGTGTCCAACCACGTCGCGCTGGAGACGCTCGCGGCGTTCGCCAGCAACCTGCGCCGGCTTCACATCCAGCCGAAGCGATACCACCGCGCGCGGGCAGAATTCTTTCGCGACTTTCCCGGCGGCTTCACGGTGGTGGAGGTGCCGGCAGAGGTAGTGGAAAACGCGATGGAGCTTGCCGACACCTACCGCGCGCTCGGCGTCGGGAGCATCGATCTCGTCCACGTGGCGACGGTGGAGCGGCTCGCATGGGCGAACGGCGGCGTGCCCACCATCGTCTGCGCGGACCGCGCGATGCGGAATTTGGCGGCGGCGGCGGGGCTGGGGGTGTTCAATCCCGAGACCGACGATCCGGCCGCGCTTCCACCCCCGGGCTGAACGGTCCGCATCGCCCGCTACGGATCGTGTAGCAGATTGAACCCCGCAGCGTTATGTGACGCAGGCGGGGTTTTGTGCGTCTTGGCTGCATCGACAGGCCAGCGGCGGCCGGCGGCGGTATCCACACGCGTCCGGCCGAGCCGTACGAATGGCGGTCTGTCGGCCAGGAGAACGCAGGCCGGGGCAGTCCCGGCGCGATACCCGTACCAGGCCAAAGACGACCATGCGCAAGATCCTTCTTCCCCTCGTGGCCGCGCTGGCGCTGGGCGCCTGCGGCGACGGGACCGGCAGCAACGGTGCCCGCACCCTCACCATCCGCCTGCACGACGCGCCGGGCGACCTGAAGGAGGCCTGGGTGAAGGTGAGCCAGGTCTCGCTCCAGGGCACCAGCTCGGCCGACAGCGCCTCGGGGAAGGTGGTGCTGCTCGACACGCCCACCGGGTGGCTGAACCTGACGCAGCTCACCGGCGCCAGCTTCGCCACGCTGGTGAACAACGCGCAGGTGCCGGCCGGCAAGTACTCGCAGCTCCGCTTCGTGGTGTGCGAGGCGTACGTGGTGACCCGTGACGACAGGGTGTACGCCACGCAGGGCGCCACCCTCCCCGCGGGGGTCGCGTCCACCGGCCAGCTCCAGGTGCCCAGCGGCTGCCAGAGCGGGCTCAAGGTGAAGCTCCCCGGCGGCGCGGTGGACCTGGCCGACGCGTCGCAGATCGTGTCGGTGGACTTCGACGTGAGCCAGAGCTTCGGGCACCAGGCCGGCAACTCGGGGCGCTGGGTGATGCACCCGGTGCTCACCGCCACCAGCGTGGGCTTCAGCGGCAGCATCGCGGGGACGGTGGCGCTGGCGCAGGGCGTGGCGCTCCCCACCTGCGGCGGCGCGGCGGTGACGCTCGCCACCTTCAGCCCGCGCGCGGTCGCCGGGGCCGACTCGGTTTCGGGGGCGGTGTCGGCGGCGGGGGCGTATTCGATGGCGGTGGCGCCGGGCACCTACACCATGACCTATGCGCCGGCGTACAGCTTCACCAACGGCGACTCGCTGTTCGTGGCGGCCACCCCGGCGCCGGCCACTGCCACGGTGGCCGGCGGCGCCACCAGCACCGTCGACTACACCGTCAACACCGCCACCTGCAAGGTGAAGCCGGCCTGATCCGGCGCGCTTCTGCAGATGGAGAAACCGGGGGCCGCTCACGCGAGCGGTCCCCGGTTTCGCGTTCGCCCTCGTCCCGGCGGGGCGCGGGTGTATCTTCCAGTCGACAGGGAAAGGCTCGCGGGGGGCGGACGGACGGCGACCGGAGGGACGATGACGCAGACGATGCGGCACAACGTGTTCGCGGGGGCGGGGTTCGACCGGGCGGCGGCGCTGCGCCGCGACCGCGCGTGGGTGGACGAGCGGCTGCGCGATCCGTCCACGCGGTTCGCGCCGGTGTGGGAGCTGAAGAACCTGTTCGTGGTGGACGGCGGCCCCCGCGTCCGCTGGCTGGGGGCGGAGGAGGCGGCGCCGCTGCTGGGCGCGGGCACCGCGGTGTTCCTGGGGATGCACGGCGGCGCCGCGCACTTCGCGCTGGAGGTGGGGCACGGCGACCCGGCCGACGTGGCCGCGCTGGCCGGCGCCGAGTTCGAGGAGCTGCGCCGCCACGGCGCCGTGCTGGACGCGCGCGACGCGGGGATGCTGGCGCTGGCGCGCGGGATGATGCACTGGCACGCGCGCCACCGCTTCTGCGGGGTGTGCGGCGAGCCGACCGAGGCGCGCGACGCGGGGCACGTGCGCGCCTGCACCTCGCCGGCGTGCGGGGCGCTGCACTTTCCCCGCACCGACCCCGCCGTGATCATGCTGGTGACGCACGACAGCCGTGCGCTGCTGGGCCGCCAGGCCGCGTGGGACCCCGGCCGCTACGCCACGCTGGCCGGCTTCGTGGAGCCCGGCGAGAGCCTGGAAGACGCGGTGGAGCGCGAGGTGATGGAGGAGACCGGCATCCCCCTGCGCTCGGTGCGCTACCACTCGTCGCAGCCTTGGCCCTTTCCCGCGTCGCTGATGGTGGGCTTCACCGCGGAGGCGGCGGACGACGCCATCACCATCGACGGCGACGAGCTGGAGGACGCGCGCTGGTTCACCCGCCACGAGTACCGCCGCCGCCTGGACGACGGCACGCTGCTCCCGTCCGGCAACCTCTCCATCTCGCACCGCCTGATCGCCGAGTGGCTGAGCGGCGACGATTGAGCCGTCCGCTGAGCTGAACCGCCGGCGACGTGCGCGCGGGCGCCGTCAAGCGCGTGGGCCCGGCCGTGGGCGACGGCTCCGTGGCCATCCGTTCATCCACGAGTACCTGGCCGACCGGTTGGGCCGCCCACTCTCAGCCGCAGTTCCCCCCCTTCTCCTGCAGTTCGGGAGAAGGGGCCGGGGGGACGAGGGCCGCGTATACCCGTTTCGGAACGGTAGATGCACACTGCTGCGCGCTTTCGGTCTCCCCGTCGTGCAGGAAAGTGACCGGAGCACCCGGAGTGGAGCGAGCGTTGAATCAGCAGAAGTACGCGCCGGACCGGCGCGACAGCCCGCAGCTGGCGGGGGTGGTGGAGCGCAACATCCGCGCGCTGCTGGCCCGGCGCCAGATCGAAGAGGCCGCCAAGCCGATGAGCGGCCGCGTGGCCGACAACGTCACGCGCTTCACCGGCAGCATGCGGTTCGTCTACATCCACCTGGTGCTGTTCGGCGCGTGGATCGTGGTGAACCTGGGGTGGACGCCGCTGCCGCGGTTCGACGAGTCGTTCGTGGTGCTGGCGATGGTCGCGTCGGTCGAGGCGATCTTCCTCTCCACCTTCGTGCTGATCAGCCAGAACCGCATGCAGGCGCTGGCCGACAAGCGCGCCGACCTGGACCTGCAGGTGAGCCTCCTCTCCGAGCACGAGATCACGCAGCTCGTCTCGCTGGTCACCCAGATCGCGGAGAAGATGGGGATCGAGCAGGCGCGCGACCCCGAGCTGGTGGAGCTGGCGCAGGACGTGGCCCCCGAGAAGGTGCTCGACGAGATGGAGGCGCACGCCCGCGACTTCCAGGCAACCCCGCGGCGGGGGAAGCACGCCGGGCCCGGCGGGATGGAGCGACGCGCCTGACGTCACCGCGCAAAACGGCCTGTAGACCTCGAGTTGTCCCTGAAGATGCAAGTGAACTCGCGGCTCGCGGCTACAACGGCACACAATCCGCCTTCGCGGCGCCTTCGCCGACTTCAATGGCGAGTGCTCGTCCACGATAGGATGAAGGCGCGGTAGCGATTTCTGAATCGAGCCGCGCTGCCGCCACCGAGATGAGGAGCCTCGCGCAGTTTGCGAGGCTTTTCGTAGTTGTTGCTGCGGCGCTGGAGAATCAGGTAGCCCCGACGGTGTCGCCCAGCGCGCGGTCGATGGCCATGTGGAACACCTCCGCCGGCTGCGCGCCCGACACGCCGAAGCGCTCGTCGAACACCGCCATCGGCACGCCGGTGATGCCGGAGCCGTCGGCCAGCGCCTGCGCGGCGTCGACCTCGGCGGAGTACGCGTCGCCGGCCAGCATCTCGCGCACGGTGGCCGCGTCCAGCCCCGCCGCCGCGCCCACCTCCACCAGCACGGCGCGGTCGGTCACGTCGCGCCCCTCCGCGAAGTAGGCCGAGAACATCGCCTCCGCCGCTTCCCACAGGCGCCCGTGGTCCTGCGCCAGCAGCAGCACGCGGTGCGCGTCGCGGGTGTTGGGGGCGCGGGTGATCGCCTCGAAGTCGAAGCGCAGCCCCTCGCTCTCGCCCGCCGCCGCCACGCTGGCGAACATCGGCCGGGCGCGCGCCCACCCGCCGAACTTCTTCTCCACCAAGTCGTTCCAGGGGATTCCCTCGGGCGGGAGCCCGCGCTGCAGCACGTACGGCCGCCAGCGGACGGTGGCCTCCACGCCGCGCTCGTCCAGCACGCGCTTCAGCCGCCGCTCTCCGATCCAGCACCACGGACACGCCACGTCCGCGAACAGGTCGATGATCATCCTCGCATCTCCCCCAAAGTGAGCAGCGCCGCGCGCAGGAATCCGGCCACCTCGGCTCCAGAAGTCCCGCTCTATCCGTATGAATCGTGTCTCCCGGGGACCGCTGGGTGTCACGAGTTGTTCGTACGATCGTATCCGGGATGCATGGCCGTCCGCCGCGGTCGCTCGTCAGCTTCGCGGGCGGTCGAGGCGGTTGCGGATGCGGGCGATCAGCTCGGGGCCCACGAAGGGCTTCGCGACGTAGTCGTCCGCGCCGGCGGCGAACACGCGGTAGACGGTCTCGGCCTCGGTGCGCGCGGTGAGGAAGACGACCGGGAGCGCGCGCCAGCGCGGGTCGGCGCGCACCACGCGGCACAGCTCGATGCCGTTCACGTGCGGCATGTCGATGTCCAGCACCAGCAGGTCGGGGCGCACCTCGCCCAGGCGCGTCCAGAAGTGCAGCGGGTCGCCGCTGGTGTGCACCTCGAGCCCGTGCGGCTCCAGCAGCGCGCGCACCGCGTCGAGCTGGTGCGGGTCGTCGTCCACGCACAGCACGCGGGCGCGGGCGTCGCGGCGCGCGGGGAGCACGTCGGCCACGGCCTGCCGCAGCGCGTCGGGCGCCACCGGCTTCTGCAGGAAGGTGCTGGCGCCGAGCTGCACCGCGCGCAGCCGGTCGGGGAGCGCCCCGCGCGCGGTGGCCACCAGGATCGGCGCGCCGGGGTAGCGCGCGCCCAGCGCCTGCAGCGCGCTCCAGTCGCTGGTCGCGTCGGCGGCGCTCACGTCCAGCAGCAGCACGTCGGGCCGCCCCGCCAGCGCGCCCGCCGCGCCGCCCACGTCCGCCGCGGTCGCGACGCGGACGGGGCCGCCTTCCATCGCCTCGCGCGCGGCGGCGGCGAGCGCCTGATCCCCCGTCACCACCAGCAGCACCGGCGTGGCGGAGGCGTTCGCGACGACCGGAGATGCCGTGGATGGGGCTGGCGGCGGCGCGGGCGCCTCGGCCGGGCGCTGCTCGATGGCGCGGCGCAGGCGGGCGACGGTGTCGGCCAGCTCGGCGCCGTCGGCCGGCTTCAGGTAGCTGCCGCCGCCGAAGCGCGCCTCGGCCTCGCGCGCCAGCCGCGTCCCCTCGGGCACGCCGAAGGTGCCCAGCGCGCCGGCCAGGCGGTGCGCCTCGGCGGTGGCCTGCTGCCGCAGCGCGCCGCTGAGACGCCCGTCCGCGGCGGCGCGGGCGGCGCGCTCCAGCACCTGCGCGCGCTCGAGCATGGCGCCGCGCGCCCGCGCCCAGAGCTGCCCCACCGCGGCGGCCACGTCCTCGCGCGGCGCGGCGGGGGCGGCGGGTCGCGGGGATTCGGCCGGCGACGCGGCTGTCGACGGCGCGGCCTCGGGCGCCACCTGCAGGCGGGCCGATACGGCGCGCAGCAGCTCGGCCCGGTCCAGCGGGTGGAAGAGGACGCGCTCCACCCCCAGCTCCTTCACCAGCCGCTCCAGCACCTGCTCGTCCACCCCGCGCTCGCCGGGCTCCAGCGTCACGATCACCGGCACGGCCGCGCCTGCCGGCTTCGCGCGCAGCGACCGCAGCGCCTCCATCGTCTCGTCGGCCCCCACGGCCAGGTCCAGCAGCAGCAGCGGCGGGCGGGGGCCGCGCGCATGGTCCACCGCCTCGCCGGCCGAGAAGGCGGCCTGCACCGTCACGCCCGGCAGGCGCTCGGCCAGCCAGGTGGCGAAATGGCCGGGAAGGCCGGCGACCACGACCGAGTTCAAGCGACGCTTCCTGTCAGTGAGATGGGGGAAGGGACACGACGGCGCACAACGGGCGGACGAATGTACGCCGCCGCCCCGCAGGCGCCAGATCCCGTCCGCCGCCCGGCGCCGACGGCTCGTCTCCCGCTTTCAGCGCTTCGCCCCCGGCCCTCCGCGGCCCGTCCTCCGAACGTGGCGCTGGACACGCGCCGCGCCGTTCATCTACCGTAGGAGAGTTGCGGATCCGACACACGCGCGGGAGACCTGGGATGATGCGCATCGGGATCGTGGGCGCGGGGCTGAGCGGCCTCGTGGCGGCCCGCACGCTGCTGGACGACGGCTGCGAGGTGACGGTTTTCGAGAAGGAGGACGAGGTCGGCGGCGTGTGGGCGCGCTCGCGGCGCTACCCCGGGCTGTGCACGCAGAATCCGCGCGACACCTACGCCTTCTCCGACTTCCCGATGCCGGCGCACTACCCCGACTGGCCCGCCGGCGAGCAGGTGCAGGCGTACCTGGCCGCCTACGCCGACCGCTTCGGGGTGACGCCGCACCTGCGGCTGCGCACCCGCGTGCTCGCCGCCGAGGCGCGCACCGACGGCCGCTCCGGCTGGCGCCTGCGCGTGGGCGACGCGGACGGCGAGCGGGCGGAGGACTTCGACTGGCTGGTGGTGTGCAACGGTGTCTTCAGCGAGCCGTTCATCCCCCCGGTGCCCGGGCGCGAGGCGTTCGAGGCGGCGGGCGGGCGCGTGCTGCACACCACGCAGGTGAACGACGCTTCGGTCCTGGACGGCAAGCAGGTGGTGGTGGTGGGGTTCGGCAAGTCGGCGGCGGACGTGGCGTGCGCGGCGGCCGGGCGCGCGGCCGCGGCCACGCTGGTCTTCCGCCGCGCGCTGTGGAAGATGCCGCAGCGCTTCTTCGGCCGCGTGCACCTCAGGTACGTGCTCACCACGCGCTTCAGCGAGGCGCTCTTCCGCTATCGCGAGCTCGCGGGCTTCGAGCGCGTGCTGCACGGGCCGGCGCGGCGCGCCGTGTGGCTGTTCTGGCGCGGCGTGGAGCGCAGCCTGCGCCGCGGCTTCGGGCTGGGCGAGCACGGGCTGCAGCCGGGCGAGCCGCTTGAGGACGGGGTGAGCTGCGGGCTGAGCCTGGCGTCGGGCGGGTTCTACGAGCACGTGCGCGCCGGGCGGATCCGGGCGGTGCGCAGCCGGCCGGCGTGGCTGCGCCCGGGGGGAATGAAGCTCGCCGACGGCGACAGCGTGCGGGCCGACGTGGTGGTGTTCGGCACCGGGTTCCGGCAGGAGGTGGCGTTCCTCCCCGAGTGGGCGCGGGCGCGCGTCCGCGGCGCCGACGGCTGCTTCCGGCTCTACCGCAACATCCTCCCGGTGGACGTGCCGCGGCTGGCGTTCGTGGGCTACAACAGCAGCCTCTACTCGCAGCTCACGTCGGAGATCGGGGCGCGCTGGCTGGCCGAGCACGTGCACGGCCGCCTGCCGCTCCCCCCGCAGCCCGAGATGCGGCGGCGGATCGAGGCGCGGCTCGACTGGCTCAAGGCCGAGCGCCCCTTCGCGCTGGCGTCGGGCACCTGCGTGGTCCCCTTCAACTTCCACTACATCAACGAGCTCCTGCGCGACATGGGCGCGCGCACCTGGCGCACCCGCAACCGCCTGCGCGAGTACCTGATGCCCGTGGACCCGTCCATCTACGCCGGCCTGGGCGCCGAGCTGAAGGCCGGGCGGCTGCGCGGCGCCGTCCCCCGCGAACCCGCGCTCGCCCTGCCGTCGGGCGCGCCCGCGGGCTGAGCGCGGGGCGAAACTCCGAACGGATATGCCTCACGCGGAGCAGCAGAGGAGCAGAGAAAAACGACGTTCTCTGCTCCTCTGCTGCTCTGCGTGAAAATCAATCCAGTTTTGGATCAGGACGGTGCCGGGCGCCGCGTCACGGGCTCGCCCGCGGCGCGGCGGCACGGCGGGCGGCGATCATCCGGTAGATGGTGTCCAGCGCGGGGTCCTCGCCCGCGAAGTAGGCGCGGGCGGTGAGCTGCACCGGCACCTCGGGGCTCATCTCGCGGCGGCGGTCGCCGGGGGCGCTGAGCTGCCACTTCACCGCCGTCAGCTCGCCCTGCACGCCGCTGTACGGCAGCGTCACGCTCACGGGATCGCCGTACAGGTTGCAGCACTCGCTGCTCGCCTCGCCCACGAAGATCGGCATCGTCAGCCGCTCCAGGTCGGTGACGAAGTTGCCGGCGGCCGAGAAGGTGCGGCGGCTCCGGCCTCGCTGACCGGAGCCCGAAAATGCGTTCCTCTGCCGAACGTCCCTGAATCCCCCGCCCGCTCAGGTTTTCCGCAGCTAGTTGCGGCTCACCGGCAGGGGATCTTCCGGTGCTCCTCCGCGAACCGCACCGGCCGGTTCCCCGCGGGGAGGCGGATCAGCGACTGCGGGAAGGTCTTCTCGGTCCCCGGGCACCCCGCGGCCAGCATGCTCCGGCGCACGAAGATGAGCAGCGTGTCGTTGCGCATCCCCGTCCCGTCGATCGTCATCCGGTCCTCGGCCGACATGCGGCGGCCCATCGAGGCGTACGCCAGCATCTCCTTGCTGAAGTCGATGTTGCCCGGGATCGGCGGCGGCGGGCACTTCCGCGTCACCTCGTACCAGTAGGTGTCCCACTCCTGCCGGCTGTGGAAGAGCATGCGCGTGGGCGGCGAGTAGCAGCGGTCCGTCACCTGCGGCGGCGCCAGGCGCGCGCCCGCGGGCACCGGCTGGATCCCGGCGGGGAGCGGGCCCGCCTGCGCGCTGCCGGACGACTCGCCCTCGTCGCCGCCGCAGGCGCCCAGCAGGATGACCAGGGCGGCGAACGCGGCCGCGAGGGGCGCGGGGGATGGACGGGTCACGGTGGGGGCTTCCGAAAAGTGTGAGCCGGCGCGGGGCGCGAGTCGCCCCGCGGCGAACGGGTCCGCCGGGATCTCCGCGGGGCCGTGCCCGGGTGGCGGAAACGTGCCGTTCTCTTCCCAAACGGGTGCCGCAGGAGCATATTCAAGGCGTTCACACGCGACAAGTGCAAGGGCGGGACGCAATCCGCCAACTCGTTGTTCCTCATCGCGTTACGCAGTTCGTATCCCCCAGCGGAAGCACCCCGCGCGCCGATGTCGTTCGTCCATCTGCACTGCCATTCCGAATACTCGCTCCTCGACGGCGCGAACCGCATCGGCGACCTCGTCAAGCGGGCCGTGGAGCTCGAGCAGCCGGCGATCGCGCTCACCGACCACGGCTGCATGTACGGCGCCTGGATGTTCCAGGAAGCGGCCAGGAAGGCGGGCGTCAAGCCGATCGTGGGGATGGAGGCCTACGTGGCCCCCAACAGCCGCCACGACCGCGGCAAGGTGAAGGGCGAGAAGGGCTACTACCACCTGGTTCTCCTCGCGCGCGACTACGAGGGCTACCGGAACCTCTCCAAGCTCACCTCCATCGGCTACACCGAGGGGTTCTACGGCAAGCCGCGCATCGACCGCGAGGTGCTGGCGCGCCACTCCGAGGGGATCATCGTCACCAGCGCCTGCCTGGCCGGCGAGGTCGCGCAGCACCTGATGGACGACCGCTGGGACGCCGCCCGCGAGGCGGTGGCGTGGCACCAGGAGCTCTTCCGCGACCGCTACTACCTCGAGGTGCAGGGGCACGACAGCGAGGGCCAGTCCGAGCTGAACCGCCGCATCTTCAAGCTGGCCGAGGAGATGGGCGCGCCTCTGGTGGCCACCAACGACGCGCACTTCCTGCGCGCGGGCGACCACCAGGCGCACGACGTCCTCCTCTGCATCGGGCTGGGGAAGGACTTCAGCGACCCCAACCGGATGAAGTACGACGGGCAGCTCTACTTCAAGAGCTCCGACGAGATGCGCGAGCGCTTCCCCGGGCGGCCGGACGTGCTGGAGAACACGCTGCGCATCGCCGACGAGTGCAACTGGAGCTACCCCAAGGGCTACCACGTCCCCGCCTTCCCCACGCAGGAGGAGGGCTTCGCCACCGAGGCCGAGATGCTCCAGGCCTGGGTGTGGAAGGGCGCGCTTGAGAAGTACGCCAGGGGCGCCCCGGCCGGCGCCGACCCGCGGCAGGTGCTTTCAGCGGACCTGGTGGAGCGCATCGAGTACGAGATCAGCGTGATCTGCAACCCGAAGATGGACTACTCGGGGTACTTCCTGATCACCGCCGACTTCATCCGCTGGGCGCGCGAGCACGACATCCCCGTCGGTCCCGGCCGCGGCTCGGCGGCGGGGAGCATCGTGGCGTACTGCATGGGGATCACCGACTGCTGCCCGATCAAGTTCGACCTCCTCTTCGAGCGCTTCCTGAACCCCGAGCGCGTGTCGATGCCCGACATCGACGTGGACTTCTGCTTCGAGCGGCGCGGCGAGGTGATCGAGTACGTGCGCGAGAAGTACGGCCGCGACGCGGTGGGGCAGATCATCACCTTCGGGACGATGAAGAGCCGGGCGGTGATCAAGGACGTGGGGCGCACCCTGGGCTTCCTCCCCGCGGAGACGGATCGCCTCGCCAAGCTGATCCCCAACGCGCCCAACTTCTCGCTTACGGTGGAAGAGGCGCGGGAGCGAATCCCCGAGATCAAGGAACTGTACGAGAAGGACGAGCGCTACCGCCAGCTCCTGGACTACTCCTCCACCCTCGAGGGGCTCAGCCGGCACTCGTCGGTGCACGCGGCCGGCGTGGTGATCGCGCCGGGGCCGCTGGACGAGTACGTCCCCATCTGCACCCAGAGCAGCAAGGGCTCCGGCGGGAGCGGCGAGTCCATCATCGTCACGCAGTACGACATGACCTGCCTGGAAAAGGCGGGGATGCTGAAGATGGACTTCCTGGGGCTGAAGACGCTCACCGTGATCTACGACGCGGTGGCGAGCATCCGCGCCCGCCACGACGCCCTCCGCCACCCGGCGACGGGTGAGGAGTACGCGCGGCCGGAAGACATCCCGCTGGACGACCCCGAGGTCTATGCCATGCTGGCGCGCGGCGGCACCGCGGGCGTCTTCCAGTTCGAATCGCAGCTGGCGACGGAAAAGCTGCGGCAGATGAAGGCCGACCGCTTCGACGACCTGGTGGCCGCCAACGCGCTCCTTCGCCCCGGCCCGCTGGACATGGGGATGGACGTCGTCTACATCCGCCGCAAGCTGGGGCAGGAGCCGGTGAAGTACCCCTTCCCCGAGCTGGAGCAGGTGCTGGAGCCCACCTACGGCGTGATCGTGTACCAGGAGCAGGTGATGCGCATCGCGCAGATCCTGGCCGGCTTCTCGCTCGCCGAGGCCGACGTGCTGCGCAAGGCAGTGGGGAAGAAGGACGCCGAGCTGATCGCCAAGGAGCTGGGCAAGTTCGTGGAGAAGGCGGTGGCGAAGGGGCAGGAGCCGAAGGCCATCAAGGAGCTCGCCGACCAGATCGAGGCGTTCGGCCGCTACGGCTTCAACAAGAGCCACAGCGCCGCGTACTCGCTGGTCGCCTACCAGACGGCGTGGCTCAAGTGCCACTACCCGGCCGAGTTCATGGCGGCGCTGATGTCGTCCGTCGTGGACAAGACCGACGACGTGGTGGCGTACATCGCCCACTGCCGCGAGATGCACAAGTACCTCCCGCGCATCCCGCGCGAGGGGATCGAGGTGCTGGCGCCCGACGTGAACGAGTCGAACTGGAAGTTCACCGTCGTCGGCGAGGACGTGGGGAAGATCCGCTTCGGCCTGGGCGCCATCCGCGGGGTGGGCGACGGGGCGGTGCGCTCGATCCTGGCCGCGCGGCTGGCCGAGGGGCGCTTCACCACGCTGTTCGAGTTCCTCAGCCGCATCGACCTGCGGCTGTGCAACAAGCGCGTGAACGAGGCGCTGATCTGCGCCGGCGCCTGCGACGACTTCGCCGAGGAGCACAACCGCAACCAGCTCCTGGCTGGGCTGGACGCCGCCTTCAACGCCGCGCAGGTGCTGCAGAAGGAGCGCGACAGCGCGCAGGACTCGCTCTTCGCCGACCTGATGGGCGGCGGCGACGGCGGCCACGCGCTGGTGCAGGCACCCCCGCTGCCGAAGGTGGAGAAGTGGGCCGAGAGCGAGCGGCTGGCGCGCGAGAAGGAGATCCTGGGCTTCTTCATCAGCGGCCACCCGCTGAACCGCTTCCGCGAGGACGTGGCGCTCTTCGAGGGGCGCACCAACACGGTGACGCTCAAGGCGCAGAAGGACCACAAGGTGGAGCTCGCCTGCGTGGTCACCGAGGCCGCCCGGCAGATCAGCAAGAAGGACGGGAGCGAGTGGGGGCGCGTGACGGTGGAAGACTTCCACGGCACCGCCACCGTCCTTGCGTTCGGCGACTCGTGGGCTAAATACAAGGACGTGCTCAAGCAGGATGCCGCCGTGGTGATCCGCGGCGCGGTGAGCAACCGCGAGCGCGACGACGAGGACCCGCCGCTCTTCCTGGACCACGCGATGGCGCTGGACGCCATCCGCACCAGCGGCGAGGTGGGGGTGGTGATCGAGATCGGCACGGCCGGCCCCGAGCCCGCCGCCTTCGAGGGCGCGAAGGCGCTGATCGCCGCCCACGCCGGCGAGGGCCCCGTCTTCGTCGTGTGGACCAACGGCGGCACCGAGGCGCAGCGGCTCAAGTCGCGCACGCTGAAGGTGACGCCGACCGACGAGGTGGTGGCCGCCCTGCGCGACCGCCTGGGCGACGAGCGCGTGCGCCTGCACCGCGACGCCCCCCCGCTGGGCCAGGTCCCCCAGCGCGACGAGCCCTGGCGCAACCGCCGCCAGAAAATCGGCGCCGGCTCGTCCGAGGAGTAGGCCGGACTCTCGGCGGAGACTTGGCCGTCCATCGAACGACGCGGTTAACCCCTCCCCCAGGCTGTTTTTGGGGGAGGGGTGGCGAGCCTCGGCGAGCCGGGGTGGGGGCCCGCGGCACCCCTCCGTTCGCACCGAATGCCGCACCCGGTGTATCGTAACGGTGGATCGCGGGATGCCCGCGCGTGCACGGCGCCGGAAACGCACTGGCGCACTCACGCACTCGCACCTGTTGGGCCCGAGACCGAACGCCGCCCCGCGCGGCGCAACCTGACTGGATCTGCGCTTCCGCCCCGCGGAGGCCTTCGAGGAAACCGGATTTGGCTACGGTCGCACACCTGGATTTCGAGCGCGTGATCGCGGAGGTCGAGGAGCAGATCGAGACGCTCCGCGGCGTGGCGCGCGAACGCGGGATGGACGTGAGCACCGAGCTGCGCTCGCTCGAGCGCAAGCTGCACGGGCTCCGGCAGGACACCTTCCGCAACCTGTCGCCGATCGAGCGGGTGCAGGTGGCCCGCCACCCGCGGCGCCCGTACACCCTCGACTACGTGGAGATGATCTTCTCCGACTGGGTCGAGCTGCACGGCGACCGCCTGTACCGCGACGACGCCAGCATCGTGGGCGGCTGGGCCCGGCTGAACGGCGACACCGTGATGCTGATCGGGCACCAGAAGGGCCGCGACATGAAGGAGAACCTCACGCGCAACTTCGGGATGCCGCACCCCGAGGGGTACCGCAAGGCGCTCCGTTTGATGAAATTGGCAGAGAAGTTCGGGCTTCCCGTGGTCACCATGATCGACACCATGGGCGCCTACCCGGGCCTGGGCGCCGAGGAGCGCGGCCAGGCCGAGGCCATCGCCCGCAACCTGCGCGAGATGGCGGGGCTGCGGGTGCCCACGGTGGCGGTGGTGATCGGCGAGGGCGGGTCGGGGGGGGCGCTGGCGATCGGCGTGGCCGACCGGGTGCTGATGCTGGAGAACAGCATCTACGCGGTGATCAGCGCCGAGGGGTGCGCCGCCATCCTGTGGAAGGACGCGGCGCACCGCGACAAGGCCGCGCGCGCCATGCGCATCACCGCCTTCGACCTGAAAGAGCTGAACGTCATCGACGGCATCGTCCCCGAGCCGCCGGGCGGCGCGCACTCCGACTGGGAGGACACCGGCGCCAACCTCAAGGAGGCGCTGCTGAAGCACCTGGGCGAGCTGAAGGCGATGGACGTGGACACGCTGCGCAAGACACGGCTGGACAAGTACCTGGCGATGGGGCAGTGGCGGAGCGGCCGCTGACCCGCGCGGGTTTCCCGATAGATCTGCTTTACTGACCGTTTTCGCGACTGCTTCGTCAGGCGCGAGAGCATAGATGTGGGGAGGGAACCGGTGCTCGAGCTCCCGGTGATCCAGCCTCTCTCGACGCCCGATGCCGAAGTCGCCTTCCTGGTGGAGGTGGCGTTCAAGGGTACGCGGAGAGGGTTCCATACCTCGCCCGACGTGACGCTCAGGGTGGGCGAGTGGGTGCTGGTGGAGGTGGACCGCGGCCGCGACGTGGGCCGCGTGAAGAGCGTGGGCGGGATCGCGCGCCGCAAGTGCGGCAGCGAGCTCCAGGCCGCCACGCCCGTGCTGCGCCGCGCCGAGCAGGGCGAGGTGCACCAGCTGCACACCGTGCGCGCCGACGAGGAGCGCGTGCGGCGCAAGACGCGCGAGCTGGTGGAGCAGCACAACCTGAAGATGAAGGTCAGCGACGCCGAGTGGCAGTGGGACCGGAACAAGCTGACGGTCTACTTCACCGCCGAGCGCCGGGTCGACTTCCGCCAGCTCGTGCGCGACCTGGCGCGCACCTTCCGCACCCGCATCGAGCTCAAGCAGATCGGGGTGCGCGACGAGGCCGCGCAGCTCGGCGGCGTGGGCCGCTGCGGCCGCCAGCTCTGCTGCGCCACCTGGCTGCGCGAGATCAAGCCGATCTCCCTGCAGCTGGCCAAGGACCAGAACCTGTCGCTGAACCCGCAGCAGATCTCGGGCACCTGCGGCCGGCTGATGTGCTGCCTGACCTACGAGCACGACGCCTACCTCACCGCCCGCAAGCGCTTCCCCCGCGAGGGGAAGACGCTGCGCACCACCGTGGGCGTCGAGCGGGTGCTGTCCATCGACATCTGGCGCAACACGCTGACGCTGCAGGACGAGAACCGGCAGCGCCGCGTGGTGACGCTCGACCAGCTCAAGGCGGAGACCGTGGTGGGCCCGCCGCCGGCCGAGCGCCCGGCCGCCGCGCCGCTCCCCACCCCGCAGACGCCGCAGCGCCCGCCGCGCCGCCCGCGCCGCGTTCCGGAGCCGAGGCCCGAGTGAGCCGCCGGTTCTACCTCACCACGGCCATCGACTACGCGAACGGCGACCCGCACCAGGGCCACGCGTACGAGAAGATCGGCGCCGACGCCATCGCCCGCTACCACCGGCTGCTGGGCGACGACGTGCGCTTCTGCATGGGGATGGACGAGCACGGGCAGAAGGTGGCCCAGGCCGCCGCCGCCAACGAGATCGCCCCGCAGGAGCAGGTGGACCGCATCTCCGCCCGCTTCGATCGGATGTGGGCGAAGCTCGGCGTCTCGAACGACCGCTGGGTGCGCACCACGCAGCCGCACCACCGGCGCGGGGTGAAGGCGCTGATCGAGCGCATCCACGAGCGGAACCCCGACGACTTCTACGAGAAGACGTACGAGGGGTGGTACTGCGTGGGGTGCGAGCTGTTCAAGCGCGAGGGCGAGATCGTGGACGGCCGCTGCGTCCTGCACCCCACCCGCGAGCTGCAGTGGACCGAGGAGCGCAACTGGTTCTTCCGGTTGA
>Ga0190275_10001705_pt1 | contig 16213 bp, 14 predicted proteins | sample Popmic550T_FD_133745 | JGI IMG/M metagenome (GOLD analysis project Ga0190275, IMG submission 133745) | Populus adjacent soil microbial communities from riparian zone of Yellowstone River, Montana, USA - 550 T | ecosystem: Environmental > Terrestrial > Soil > Riparian zone > Trees stand | place...
GAAGGCGGCCCCGATCGAGAGCAGGTTCATCAGCACCGCCTTCAGCGGCAGCACCAGCGAGCGCAGCATCACCATCAGGACGATGAAGCTGAGCGCGAGGACGAAGCCGACGATCTTCCAGAACGAGCCCGAGATCTGCAGGCGGACGTCGTTGGTGCGGGCCGTTTCGCCGCCGACGTCGACGCTCGCCGCCGCGGCCAGGGCGGTGGCCGGGACGAAGGAGTCGCGCAGGCGGTCGACCAGCGCCGTGGCGGCGTCGGTGTCGCTGGCGGCGACCGAGGTGGCCTCGATCAGGACGCCATCGCCGGCATAGACCGGCGCGGTGACGGCACTGACACCGGCCTGACCCCGCAGCTCAGCGGTGAACTCGAGGACGGCGCGGCGGTCGGCGGTGGCGACGGCTCCGGGGAAGGTGGCGACGATCTGGATCGGGTCGGCGCCGCCGCCGAGCTGCTCGGCGGCGAGCTCGTTGCCGACCCGCACGTCGCTGCCCTTGGGGAACTGCTGGATCGCGGCGCTCCCCGTCTCCATCGAGAGGACCGGCGAGGCGAGCAGCAACAGGACCGCGGCGGATCCGGTGGCGGCGAGCACGGGCCGGGCCATGACCCGGCGGGCCCAGCGGTCCCAGAAGCCGGATCCCGCGCTGGCGCTGGCCGCGGCGACGGGCTGGGGCCGGCGGAAGATCCGGTACTTGACGAAGCGCAGGACCCTGGCGACGATCCCGCCCGGCATCACCCGGTCGCCGAGCATCGCGATCAGCGCCGGCAGCAGCGTGGTCGCGGTCAGGATCGAGACCGCAACGACGGTCATCGCCCCCAGGGCCATCGAGCGCAGCGCCTGGTTGTCGACCATCCAGAGGCCGGCAAGGGAGACGATCACGGCGAGGCCGGAGAAGGCGACGGCGAGGCCGGAGGTGGCCAGCGCCTCCGAGCGCGCTTCGTCGCAGTCGCGCCCGTCGCGGCGCTCCTCGCGATAGCGGGCGAGGATGAAGAGCGAGTAGTCGACGGCGACGCCGATGCCGATCATCGAGGCCATGTTGGTGACGAAGACCGAAGTGGTCATCTGCAGGGAGATGAAGTAGATGAGGGCGCCGGTGACCATGACGCTGACGAAGCCGAGCGTCAGCGGCAGCGCCGCGGCGGCGAGCGAGCCGAAGACGACGAGCAGGATCAGCGCCACGATCGGGAAGCCGCCCGCCTCGGCCTTGGCCAGGTCTTCCTTGGAGAGCTCCTGCATCCCCGCCCAGATGGTGGGCTGTCCGGCGAGATAGGGCGTGACGCCCCCGTCCGCGGTGCCCGGATCGAGGGCTTCGCGCAGGTCGACCGCGGGGTCGACCAGCTCGTCGGGGGCAATGGCACTGGCCAGCGGCAGCAGGGCGCTGTCACCGCGCTGCAATTGCAGCGCGGCGCGGCGGGCGACTGCTGGCGGCAGCGCCACCCCTTCGACCTCGGCGACCTCGTGCCGGACCCGGTCGATCGCGGCGGCCCGCTCGGTCTGGCCAGCGCCGGGCTCGGCCCGCAGCACGATCGCGATCCCGGTCGCCTCGCGGGCAAAGACGCCCTGCATCGAGTCGGCGACCGCCTTCGACTGGCTGCCCGGGACGTCGAAACCGCCCCCGGTCAGGTGTTCGGTCTGGCGGGCGGCGAAGGGCAGGGCGCAAACGACGATCAGGATCCATATGGCCAGCACCCAGCGACGGCGCCGGCCGATAACTCCCGATAGTCGATTCATTGCGTCGCGCATTGGCTGGTTGGCCAGCCTTACGCAGCGGCGCCGCTCAGTCTGTGAGTCGCGTCACTCGAAGCCGTTTACTCGGCGACGAGCAGGTACCGGGCCGAGGCGGCGCCGGCGGCGAGGGCGGCGCGGTTGTCGCGCTCGGGATCGGAGAGGGCCTGGAGGGCGAAGCCGTCCCCGACCGCGAACAGGTAGGAGACGATCGCCTCCGGCTCGAAGCGGAGTTTCAGTACGCCCTCGCGCTGCTTCGCCTCCAGCACCTCGGCGACGTGGGAGCGGGTGCGCTCGAAGAGCTGGCCGACCTCGTGCTGGATGTCGGGGTTGCGGCGGCCGGCGCTGAACAGCTCGTAGAGGAGGAGAAAGAAGCTCGGTTCGTTCTCGATCATGTCGGTCAGGCTGGCGACCAGGACGTTGAGGACGTCGTCCGCCGACTGCGCCTTGTCCAGCCGCTCGTCGAGCCGGGAGATGCGGATCTCGGCGTCGCGGCGGACCACCTCGACCAGCAGCCGCTCCTTGGTGCCGAAGTAGTAGTGGAGGAGGCCGCGGCTGACGCCGGCCTCGCGGGCGACGTGCTCGAAAGTCGAGCCGGCGGCGCCACGGCGGGCGACGCTGTCGCGCATCGCGTCGACGATCCGCTGCGCCTTGTCCCCGCTCAGCTCCCGCTCTTTGGTTGCCGCCTCCATATGAGGATCAGTCTAGTGCCGGCCCCGACGCATTCTCGCTCCGCCCCTGACGAGTGCCTGGGGCCGGCAGGCAAGGACGCAGGGAACGCCGTGTGCTCCGCACACAAGTGACCGAGGACGCCGCCTGCCGGCCCCAGGCGCCGTCAGTCAGGAACCGTTGATGCTGGTCGTCGAGCTGTACTCGAACTCCTCTTCGGCCCCGAAGAGGGCGTCGAGCACGGTCTTGCGCGCGTCCTCGCTGACCGCCAGGGCGACGACGGCGCCGACGACGGCGAGCAGGATCAGGCGGCTGAGCTTGCTCTTCTTGCGCTTCTTGGTCCCACGCAGGCGCTCAGAGGCGTCGCGGAGGTTCTCGGTCGCGGTGCGGAGCTCTTTCTGCACCTTCTTGTCGCTGGTCACGGCCTTGACCGTGCCCTTGCCGGTCGCCCGCTCATAGGCCTTGCGGCCGGCATCGAAAGCGTCGCGAAGGTTGTCGCGCAGCTCATCGTCCTCGATCAGTCGCTGCACGTACTCGTTCTCGCGGGCGGCGGAGTACAGGTCCCCGGCGCGGTCCGCGGTCTGCGTCGCCTTCTTGGTCTTCGGCATTCCCTCTCACTCCCTCTGGTCTGCAGTTGGCAACGCAGGATATACCCGAAACGACCGAGGTCTATCCCGGCTGAGCGTGGTCAAGCAGATCAAGGACGCAGGGAGCGCCGTGTGCTCCGCACACAAGCGACCGAGGACGCCGATATACGCCGGCCACGGTCAGCCGGGGCCGATTCCGTCCAGGAGGACGCCGTTGGTGCGAAAGCCGAGCTCGGCCTCTCGCATCTCGCGCAGCCGCAGCGGCGCCAGGCCCGGCCCGGGGCGCTGGTAGCGGCGGACGTAGAGGCGCCCGACCCGCTCCAGCCCGACTTCGCGGAAACCGGGGCCCAGCAGCCGTGCGGCCGGCGGCGGTGCCTTGCCGTCGGAGACGAAGTCGACTTCGTGGACCAGCCACTCGTAGCCATCGGCGGGGGTGACCTGGATCGCCCCGGTCGACAGGTAGTAGCGCAGCGAGGCCAACCCGAGCAGCCAGGTCACGGTCGCCCGCGGCGCTTCGGGTTCGCCGATCTCGGCGGCGACGTCGTCCCAGGCCGGCCGGTGCACGCTCGTCGCCAGGCTGGCCCAGATGCAGAATCCCAGCGAGTAGACCAGCAGCGCGGCGGCGATCGCCGCCCCGAGACGACGGGCGGCCGGCAGGGTGACGCCGATCGCGACCGCGACCAGCAGCGGCACCAGGGCCGGCACCACGTTGCGGGCGAGCACGAAGTCCTTGCCCCCGGGCACCACCGCCAGCACGACGGGGATGGCGATCGACGCCAGAGCGAGGCTCAGCGGCAGCGCCGCCGCCCGGCGCTCGGCGCGGTCGCCGCGGACGGCGAGCAGGCCGAGCCCGGCCAGCGCCAGCACCAGCGGCACGAAGGCCAGCTCCGGCTGCTCCGGCCTGGCGACGATGTCGGTCGTCTCGCCGGTGACGAAGGTGGCCGCGGTTTCCCAGAGCCGGTGGCCGAGGGAGAAGTTGCCGATCCATTCGGCGTGGGCGAGCGACATCTGGTGGATCGCCAGCGGGGCCAGGGCGAGGCCGGCGGCGGCGACCAGCCAGAGCCCGGCGAGGCTGACGCGGCGGCGGCGCCAGAGCATCCAGACCGCCTCGGCGGCGATCGGGAAGATCGCGAAGTAGTGGGTGGCGAGGGCAAGCCCCGAGGCGAGGCCCCAGAGGATCGAGTCGCGGCGACCGCCGCGCTCGAGGGCGCGCAGGCAGTAGAGCAAGGAGAGCGAGCAGAGCAGGATCAGCAAGGCATAGGCCCGGCCCTCCTGCGAGTACCAGAGCAGCATCGGGTTGACCGCGACCAGCGCCGCCGCCATCAGCCCGGCGCGCCGCCCGCGCAGCTCGAGCCCGACCAGGTAGGCGACGGGAACGGTCGCCGCGCCGGCGACGGCGGAGAGCGAGCGCAGGCCGACCTCGCCGGTCCCGGTCAGCTGGGTCCAGAACCAGGCCAGCGCGTAGTACAGCGGCGGCGCCGACTCGCTGAAGCCGACGGCGTCCATCGCGTGCCCGAAGCTGCCGCGGAGAACGCGGCTGGCGGTGACGATCTCGTCGTGATGGTAGGCCTGAAGCCCGAGCGTGGCGAAGCGCAGGACGGCGGCCAGGGTGGTCAGCCCGGCGACGATCCAGAAGACCCGCGAGCGCGCCCGGGCCAGCTCGCGCAGCGTCTGCGCGTATGCCGCGGGACGTCCCCTGTCGAGAGTCGCAGCCTCCATCGCGCTTAGGAGAGGGCTACGCCGAGAGCCTTGGAGACCTCGTCGACGAAGACGAACTCGAGCCCACCGAGCTCGTGCTCGGGGATCTCCGCCACGTCGCCTTCGTTGCGCTCCGGCACGATCACCCGCTTGATCCCGGCCCGCTGCGCCGCCAGCGACTTCTCCTTCAGCCCGCCGATCGGCAGCACCTGGCCCGTCAACGTCACCTCGCCGGTCATCGCCACATCGTTGCGAACCGGCCGGCCGCCGATCAGCGAAGAGAGGGCGACGGTCATCGCCACTCCCGCCGAGGGACCGTCCTTGGGCACAGCCCCGGCCGGCACGTGGATGTGGATGTCGTGCGCGGCGAACCAGTCCTCGCCCAGCTTCGGATCGATCTCCGCCCAGTGGCCGCGGACCCAGGAAAGAGCCGCCTGCGCCGACTCCTTCATCACGTCGCCGAGCTGGCCGGTGATCGTCAGCTTGCCGCTGCCCGGCATCGCCGTCGCCTCGATGAAGAGGACGTCGCCGCCGGTCGGGGTCCAGGCGAGGCCGGTGGCGACCCCCGGATGCTTGGTGCGGCGGCGCGACTCGGCGAAGACGCGGCGGCGACCGAGCAGCGCGCGCGCCCGTTTGCCGGAGACCTTGACCTTGCCTTTGACCTTGCCCTCGGCGACGTCGCGGGCGACTTTGCGGCAGATCGTGCCGATCTGGCGCTCGAGGTTGCGGACGCCGGCCTCGCGCGTGTACTCCTCGATCACCGCGGTCAGGGCGACATCGGCGAACTCGATCTGGGACGGCTTCAGGCCGTTGGCGGCGATCTGGCGCGGGACCAGGTAGCGGCGAGCGATCTGGCGCTTCTCCTCGACCGTGTAGCCGGAGAGCTCGATCGTCTCCATCCGGTCCAGGAGCGGGCCGGGGATCGTGTCGAGGACGTTGGCGGTGGCGATGAAGACGACGTCGGAGAGGTCGAACTCGAGGTCGAGATAGTGGTCGCGGAAGGAGTCGTTCTGGGCCGGGTCCAGCACCTCGAGCATCGCCGAGGCCGGGTCGCCGCGGAAATCGGCGCCCATCTTGTCGATCTCGTCGATCATGAACACCGGGTTGCGGGTGCCGGCATCGCGCAGGGCGCGGATGATCGTCCCCGGCAGCGCCCCTATATAGGTGCGCCGGTGCCCGCGAATCTCAGCCTCGTCGCGGACGCCGCCGACCGAGATCCGCTCGAACTCGCGGCCCAGGGCCTTGGCGATCGAGCGGCCGAGGCTGGTCTTGCCGACCCCGGGCGGCCCGACGAAGCAGAGGATCGGGCCCGGTGAGTCGGGGTTGAGCTTGCGCACCGCCAGGTACTCGAGCAAGCGGTCCTTGATCTTTTCGAGGTCGTAGTGGTCGGCGTCGAGGACCTCGCGGGCGTGCTTGATGTCGAGGTTGTCCTCGGTCTCAACCGACCACGGGAGCTCCACCAGCCACTCCAGGTAGGTGCGGATAACGCCGTGCTCGGCCGCCGCCGGCGGCAGTTTCTCCAGCCGCGAGAGCTCGCGGTCGGCAGCTTTGCGGGCGTGCTCGGGCAGGCTGGCCGCCTCGATCCGCTCGCGCAGTTCGTTCGCTTCGACCTGCTGCTCGTCCTCCTCCCCCAGCTCCTGATGAATCGCTTTCAGCTGCTGGCGTAGGAAGAACTCGCGCTGGCCTTTGTCGATCTCCGACTGCACCTGGGTCTGGATCTGGGTCCCCAGCTGCACCACCTCGAGCTCGCGGGCGAGGATCCGGGCGAGGTGACGCAGCCGCTTGGGCACGTCGACCTCCTCCAGCAGTTTCTGCTTCTCCTCGGTGCCGATCCGCAGGGCGCCGGCGATCAGGTGGCCGAGGGTGGCGGGGTCCTCGATGTTGGCGACCGCCATCTGCAGCTCCTCGGGCAGGTACGGGATCTGCTCGACGATCTCGGTGAAGGTGCGCTGGACGTTGCGGGTCAGGGCCTCCAGCTCGGCGCTGGGCTCGCTGACGTCGGGCAGCTCGGCGATCCGCGCGACCATGTAGGGCCGCTCGGCGACGAAGGGGCCGAGGCGGACGCGCTGCGTCCCCTGCACGAGGACGCGGAGCGAACCGTCCGGGACCTTGATCATGCGGGCGACGACGCCGACGACGCCGACCTCGTAGAGGTCGGCCGGGCCGGGCTCCTCCACCTCCGGGTCGCGGGCGGCGACCATGACCAGCATCCGGTTGGAGCCGAGGACGTCGTCGATCAGCTTGATCGAGCGCTCCTGCCCGACCGCCAGCGGCGTCAGCGTCTCCGGGAAGGTGACGGTGTCGCGCAGCGGCAGCACCGGCAGGGCGTCCGGGAGCGGCTGGTCGGCGCGGATCGCGTCCTCGGCGTCGAGCGGCGAGTCGACAACTTCGAGGACGGGTGCCCCCTCCATCACTTGCGCCCGATCGGCACCCGGCGGGTGGTCTCGGTGGGATCGCGCAGCGGCAGCTCGATCCGCAGCACCCCGTCTTCATAGGTGGCCTTGGCGGCGCCGGCGTCGACCTCGACCTGGAGCTCGACGACGCGGCGAAACGGCCCCGAGGGAATCTCGACCTGCTGATAGACCCGGCCCTCGGTCTCCTGCACCGGCCGTTCCCCGACGATCGCCAGATGCCGCCCGCTGACCTCGATCCCGACCTCGCTCAGCTCGACCCCGGCGAGGTCGACCTTGACCACGGCCTGCTTGGGCTCGCCGCAGTAGTAGACGTCGACGTTGGGCGAGAAGCCGCTGGTGCGCCGCGTCACATAGCGGCTACGCCCCCAGGAGTCCCCCATCATCTGATCCATCTCGCGGCGCATGCGGGCGAAGTCGGCAAATAGATCCCTCTGAGGCACGGGTCAAAACATAGCTGCGGCTGAATCGGGACGGGGGTTGGCGGGGGAGGAGTCGGGGGTCCCCTCCGCTTGCTGGGATTTTCGCCGGGAGCCGGGTCTCTCTCGCCGACCGGCACTGCGAAAATCAGGACGCCGCGCGCTGCGGGGACCCCCGACTCCTCCTCATGAAACGCCGACAGCGATCCAGTGGAATGAGCCTCCAGGCAGGCTCAAGAGCAGCGTCCAAGACCGGAGCAGGCTCCAGAGCTCAAATCGAAGCTGCTCCCGGGTCGGTCGGGAGAGGTGGGGTGCCCCTGGAGCGCGCGGCGTCCTGATTTTCGCCCAGGCGGCTTGGCGAGAGCTGGCGGGCTCCCGGCGAAAATCCCAGCAAGCGGAAGGGGCACCCCACCTCTCCCCAACGCACGCGGAGAACTGAGGGCCTAGGCGGTGGGCGCCGGAGAGGCCCAGCGCGGGGCCCGCATCAGCAGCACGGGCTGTTTCGGCGGCACCAGCCCCTCGGGGCGGTTGGGGCGGAAGGTCGCGCAGGGCTCCTCCAGCTCGAGGGCGCAGAGGAGGTTCCTGTGGAAGTAGCAGTCCTCGCAGGTGGGGGGCTTTGGCTTGCGCGGCATCCGGCGGCATATTGGCAGCGGCGCGATGCTTCCGTGAGGAGCAATTCCGCAAATCGCTACCTCTTTGACACAGACTCGTCACAGGTTCCCCGCGTCTTGCGGGGGCACGGGGAGCCGTCGCTACTATTGGCGCAGATGGAGGCTCACGACCGCAGCGAGAAGCTTTCCGCCTCGCCACCCCTGTTCAAGAGCGAGTTCCTCAATTTCTTCTCCCGCGTGCACCCCGCGGTGCCCGCGGTCGTCTTCGTGCCGGTGGTCGTCGCGATGGAGTGGCTGGGGATCGACCGGGGCTACGGCGCCCTCTCGCTGATCGGGCTGACGCTGGCCGGGATCGGCATCTGGACGCTGACTGAGTACTGGTTGCACCGCCTCGTCTTCCACTGGGAGCCCGACAACGCCTTCGGGCGCCGCATGCACTTCATCATCCACGGCATCCACCACGACCATCCCAACGACAAGATGCGGCTGGTGATGCCGCCATCGGTCTCGATTCCTCTGGCGGCGCTCTTCTTCGCCGCCTTCTGGCTGATCTTCGGCAGCCCCGCCGCCTTCCCCCTCTTCGGCGGCTTCATCTTCGGCTACCTCGCCTACGACTACACCCATTACTACGTGCACCACTTCGTGCCCAAGTCCGACCTCGGCAAGAGGCTGCGCGAGCAGCACATGCGCCACCACTTCCAGGACCACCGCTTCGGCTACGGCGTCTCCTCCCCACTCTGGGACGCCGTCTTCCGCACCCTTCCCCGCAAGCGCAACCGCTAGCGAGCCAGCCGGGGAACCGGCACCCATTGGTACTCCTCAGTATTTACGCAGGGTTTCATCCAGATGGCCAGCTGCGGGAGTTTCTGACTAAATCGAGTGTCACAGTGAGTATCGCTGTGACACACTCGGTGTCAGAAGAAATTACTTTTTTACTTATGGATGGAAAGGAAACCGATGCCCAGCACGACGAACGTACTCGACGAGGCGCGGGAGCTAGTTCAGAAACGCCTCGCGGACCTCGACGAGGAGCGTAAGCGCCTCGAGCGCGCCTTGGCCGAGCTTGGCGGCAAAGCGACCCGGCGCGCCCCGGGCCGGCCGCGTGGCAGCAAAGCCACCTCAACTGCTTCGAGCGCCAGTTCCGCAACCCCGCGCAAACGCCGCAAACGCCGCGGTGGCACCCGCGCCGACCAGGCAGTAAGCCTGATCGAGGGTGCTCCCGGCATCAGCGCTTCCGATGTCGCGAAGCAGATGAAGATCAAGCCGAACTACCTCTACCGGGTTCTCGGCGACCTCGAGAAAGAGGGAAGGGTCAAGAAGGACGGCCGCAAGTACTTCCCGGGCGGCTGATCCCCGACCTCAGCTACAAGCGGCGCAGCCCGCGAGCCTGACCAGCGCTTGTGGCATGGGTCCCGGGTGGGTCCCTCAAGACACTCAGCGCGAAGCGCGTCTTGAGGGACCCACCCGGGACCCGTTTTCGTACCGCTAAACGAGCCCGAGTTGGCTGACCGCGTCGCGCTCCTCGCGCAGCTCGGTCGCGCTGGCATCGATCCGCTGGCGCGAGAAGTCGGGCACCTCGAGGCCCTCGACGATCGACCACTCGCCATCGCTGCAGGTGCAGGGATGGCCGCAGATGATTCCCTCCTCGATTCCGTAGGAGCCGTCGGAGGGCACTCCCATCGAGACCCAGTCGCCAGCCGGGGTGCCGAGCACCCAGTCGTGGACGTGGTCGATGGCGGCGTTGGCGGCGGAGGCTGCACTGGAGGAGCCGCGGGCCTCGATGATCTCGGCGCCGCGCTTGGCGACCCGGGGGATGAACTCATCGGCAATCCAGGCTTCGTCGTCGACGGCGTCCCAGGCGCTGGCGCCCTCCACCTTGGCGTTGACGAGGTCGGGGTACTGGGTGACCGAGTGGTTGCCCCAGGTGGTCATGTTGGTGACCGCGGTGACCGGCTTGCCCAGCTTGGCGGCCAGCTGGGAGATCGCCCGGTTGTGATCCAGCCGCATCATCGCGGTGAAGCGCTCGCGCGGCACGTCGGGGGCGTTCGACATCGCGATCAGGCAGTTGGTGTTGGCCGGGTTGCCGACCACCAGCACCTTGACGTCGTCGGCGGCACCGGAGTTGATCGCTTCGCCCTGCGGCTTGAAGATGCCGCCGTTGGCCTCGAGCAGGTCGGAGCGCTCCATGCCGGGACCGCGCGGGCGAGCGCCGACCAGGAGCCCGACGTTGCAGCCGTCGAAGGCCTGCTTGGGATCGTCGGTGATCTCGATCCGGCTCAGCAGCGGGAAGGCGCAGTCGTCCAGCTCCATCGCCGTGCCCTCGGCCGCCTTGATCGCGTTGGGAATCTCCAGCAGGCTGAGCTCGACGGGGGTGTCGGGGCCGAGCATCTGGCCGCTGGCAATTCGGAACAGCAGCGCGTAGCCGATCTGGCCGGCGGCGCCGGTAACAGTGACCTTGACGGGGGTGCTCACGAAATATCTCCTTTTTTCTCCGCCGACGGGCCGATCTCCCACGATATGCGTGGGAAATCGGCCCGTCGGCACTAGGTCATGGCGCGCTGCAGGTTCTCGTCGATCGAAACCAGGAACTCCTGCGTGGTCTGGAACTCCTGGCCCGCGCCGACAAGCAGCGCGAGGTCCTTGGTCATCTTGCCGCTTTCGACCGTCTCTATACAGACGCGCTCCAGCGTCTCCGCGAAGGCCGATACCTCGGGGGTCTCGTCCATCCGCCCCCGGGCCGAGAGGCCGCGGGTCCAGGCGAAGATCGAGGCGATCGGGTTGGTCGAAGTCGGTTTGCCTTCCTGGTGCTGGCGGAAGTGACGGGTAACGGTGCCGTGGGCCGCCTCGGCCTCGACGGTCTTGCCGTCGGCGCTCATCAGGACGCTGGTCATCAGCCCGAGAGAACCGAACCCCTGGGCGACGGTGTCCGACTGGACGTCGCCGTCGTAGTTCTTGCAGGCCCAGACGTAGCCGCCTTCCCACTTCAGCGCCGCCGCCACCATGTCGTCGATCAAACGGTGTTCGTAGGTGATCCCGGCGGCCTCGAAGTCGGCTTTGAACTCAGCCTCGTAGACCTCTTCGAAGAGATCCTTGAAGCGGCCGTCGTAGCGCTTCATGATCGTGTTCTTGGTCGAGAGGTAGACCGGGTAGCCGCGGTTGAGGCCGTAGCGCATCGAGGCCCGGGCGAAGTCACGGATCGAGTCGTCGAGGTTGTACATCGCCATCGCGATCCCGCTGCCGGGGAAGTCGTAGACGTCGAGCTCGACCGGCTCGCTGCCGTCCTTGGGGGTGTAGGTGAGGGTCAGCGAGCCCTCGCCGGGGACGACCAGGTCGGTGGCCCGGTACTGGTCGCCGAAGGCGTGACGGCCGATCACGATCGGCTTCGTCCAGCCCGGCACCAGGCGCGGCACATTCGAGATCACGATCGGCTCGCGGAAGATGACGCCGCCGAGGATGTTGCGAATGGTCCCGTTCGGCGAGCGGTACATCTCCTTCAGGCCGAACTCCTCGACGCGCGCCTCGTCGGGGGTGATCGTCGCACACTTGACGCCGACGCCGTGCTGCTTGATCGCGTTGGCGGCGTCGACCGTGATCTGGTCTTCGCTGGCGTCGCGGCTCTCGATCCCGAGGTCGAAGTAGACGAGGTCGAGGTCGAGGTAGGGCAGGATCAGCTGCTCCTTGATGAACGACCAGATGATGCGGGTCATCTCGTCGCCGTCGAGCTCGACCACCGGGTTCTTGACCTGGATCTTGGACACCGGCCGGCGATGCTATCGACGCAGGCCCTCCAGCAGGTCGACGATCACCGCCTCCGAGCGCTCGCGCGCCGCCGCGCGATCCGCGGCGAGGGCGATCAGCGTCGCCGCGTCGATCAGCGCGCCGAGCAGGACGATGCCCGTCGTCTCCGGGTCGCGAGGAGGCAGTTCCCCGGCCTCGATCGCCGCCCTGACCGCGGCGATGGCCAGCCCGACCCCGAGCTCGGCGCAGGCCTCGCGCCATCCCTCCCAGCCGAGGACGGCGCGGCTCTGACCCAAGCCGATGCGCCGCAGCTCCTCGTCGCTCTCGGCCGCCCGCAGGTACCCCCTGGCGAGGGCGAGGAGCGCCTCGAACGGGCTGGACGAGACGGCGGCCCGCGCGGCGATGCGGTCGATCACCCGTCGCTCGCTGGCCATGAAGACGGCCCGGAAGAGGTCGAGCTTGGCCGGGAAGTGGTGATAGAGGGCCCCCCGGCTTACCCCGGAGCGGGCCAAGATCTCCTCGGTCGAGACCCGCTCGTAGTCGCGCTCCATGAACAGCTCGTGCGCCGCCTCGATCAGCGCCTCGCGCGCGCCCTCGCTGGGGCGCCCCCGGGGTTGTCGAAGAGCGGTTTCCACAAGGCGAGTATATTTACAGACTGAATGTCGGTAAATAGTCGACAGCAACCGAAGGGCGAGAGATGAAGACCTATGTGATCCGCAGAGAGAAGGCATGGCAGAACGGCGAGGAGCTGGGTGCGGCCGCCGAGCGCTCGAAAGAGGTCGCCGCCAGTGACTTCCCCAGCGAGATCCGCTGGATCCGCAGCTACGTGATCGACGAGCCGGGCGGCACGCTCGGCACCGTCTGCATCTACCAGGCGAGCGGGCCGGAGGCGGTTCGCGCCCACGCCGAGCGGGTCGGCATGCCCGCCGACGAGATCCTCGAGGTCGCCGACACGGTGGTGATCAGGCCGGATCCGCAGTCAGAGGCCGCCTCAGCCTGACCCGGCCGCGGGTCTCCTGCGAGAATGGCCGGGTGGCAACCGTCCAGCGATCGGGTTCGCGGGAGACCCACCAGGTCTTCAACCAGGCACCCCCCCTCGTCGACTACAACGTCTACGAGGCCGACCGGCCCTTGGTCGAGTCGGTGCGGCGCGAGGGCGCGGAGTGGGCCGAGGCGCGGATCGCCGCGGTCGGCGCCTTCGCCGGCAGCGAGCACGCGCAGACCCTCGGCGCGCTCGCCAACGAGAACCCACCGAAGCTGAAGACGCACGACCGCTACGGCCACCGCGTCGACGAGGCCAGCTTCCATCCCGCCTGGCATGAGCTGCTGGGCGCGTCGGTCGAGCACGAGCTGCACTCCTCCCCCTGGAAGGACCCGCGACCGGGCGCCCACGTCGCCCGCGGCGCCGCCTTCATGTGCATGTCGCAGGCCGAGGCCGGGGTCGGCTGCCCGATCTCGATGACCTACTCGGTGATCCCGGCCCTGCGCACCCAGCCCGAGCTGGCGGCCGAGTGGGAGCCGCGCTTCCTCTCCGCCGAGTACGACCCGCGCAACGCGCCCGCGCCCGGCAAGTCCGGCGCCCTGGCCGGGATGGGGATGACCGAGAAGCAGGGCGGCACCGACGTTCGCGCCAACACCACGGTCGCCCGCCCCGTCGACGGCGGCGGCCCCGGCGCCGAGTACGAGCTGAGCGGCCACAAGTGGTTCATGTCGGCGCCGATGTGCGACGCCTTCCTCGTCCTCGCCCAGGCCGACGGCGGCATCTCCTGCTTCCTCTTCCCGCGCTGGACGCCCGACGGCGAGCGCAACCGCTTCCGCCTGCAGCGGCTGAAGGACAAGCTCGGCAACCGCTCCAACGCCTCCAGCGAGATCGAGTTCGACTCCGCCTCGGCCTGGCTCGTCGGCGAGGAGGGCGGCGGCGTGCGGACGATCATCGAGATGGTCAACCACACCCGGCTCGACTGCGTGATCGGCGGCGCCACCGGGATGCGGGCCGGGGTCGCCCAGGCGATCCATCACGCCTCCCACCGCTCGGTCTTCGGCCGCGAGCTGAGCGAGCAGCCGCTGATGCGCAACGTGCTCGCCGACCTCAGCGTCGAGTCCGAGGCGGCGACGATCGCCGCCATGCGCCTGGCCCGCGCCTACGACGAAGCGATTGCCGGCGACGAGGAGGCGGCGAACCTGAAGCGGATCGCCAACGCCGTGCTCAAGTACTGGATCTGCAAGCGCGCCCCGATGCACGCCGGCGAGGCGCTCGAGTGCCTCGGCGGCAACGGCTACGTCGAGGAGTCGGGGCTGCCCCGACTCTTCCGCGAGAGCCCCCTGAACTCGATCTGGGAGGGCTCGGGCAACGTCCAGTGCCTCGACGTGCTGCGGGCGATGATCAAGTCCCCGGCCGCGCTCGAGGCCTTCTTCGCCGAGGTGCAGGAGGGCGCGGTCGGCGAGCCACGGCTCGCCGCCTACGTGACCTCCCTCCGCGAGGAGATTCCCGGCGACGTCGAGACGATCGAGGTCCGCGCCCGCCGCGTGGTCGAGAAGATGGCCCTCGCCCTCCAAGCCTCCCTCCTGGTCCGCTACGGCGACGAAGCCGTCGCCGACGCCTTCTGCGCCTCCCGCCTCTCCGGCGACTGGGGCCAAGCCTTCGGCACCCTCTCCGCGGGAACCGACTTCGGCCGCATCATCGAACGCCACTCCCCAGCTACCTGAATCCCGAGTCGGGAGACGCGACCGGTTGGGAGGACCGGGTGGGACTCGCCAGGCCTCCCCGCAGTTCGCGCAGGCGAGTCCCACCCGGTCCTCCCGCTCAGCCCCGTCTACTGAGACGTCGCGTCCCGCAACGCCCGGCCGACCTGCTCGACCGTGATCACCCCGCTGAGCCGACCGTCGGCGTCGACGGCCATCAGCGCGCCCAGCTTGCGCAGGTTCTGGTTGCTCAGCAGCGAGTCCAGCGGGGTGTCGTCCCTGATGAAGAGACCCTGGTCGGGGTCGATCAGGTCGGCGACGTTCGAGCTCGCCCGCGAGACCTCAGGGACCTCGTCGGCGCGGTCGCGTTCGAGCAGGCCGACGAAGCGGTGGGCGGCGTCGACGACCGGGAACCAGGGCCATTGGTAGCGCAGGAAGTACTCGTCGAGCGCCCGCTCGACGCTGAGGTCGCCGGGGATCGCGACCGGTTCGCGGTCCATCACGTCGGCGACGCTGAGGCTGTCGATCCTGCCGCTGATCGCGGTCTGCATCGCGGCGCCGCGGGCGGATCCGTTGATCACCATCCCGATCAGCGCCAGCCAGACGCCGGCGAAGACGTCGCCGACGAAGATCAGGGCGAGGCCGCCGGCCATGATCGCGTAGGCGAGCACGCGGCCGAGGTTGGCGGCGAAGCGGGTGGCGGCGGTGCGGTCGCCGGTCCGCCACCAGGCGATCGCCCGCGCGACCCGGCCGCCGTCCATCGGGAAGGCCGGGATCAGATTGAAGACGAGGATCAGGAAGTTGATCATCGCCAGCCAGGCGACCATCGCGAGGACGCCGGAGACATCGGAGCGGCTGCCTTCGGTCAGGGCCGCCTCGCTGAACGCGGTCCAGCCCGCCGCGCCGACCCCGATCGCGGTCAGGATCACGACGATCGCCAGGGTCACGGCGGGGCCCGCCAGCGCCACCTTCGCCTCGGTAGCGGGGCTGTCGGATTCGCGGTCCATGCGGGCCATGCCGCCGAAGATCCAGAGCTGGATGCTGGTGATGCCGATCCCGTTGCGCATCGCCACGAAGGCGTGGCCGAGCTCGTGCAGCACGATCGCGCCGAAGAAGCCGACGGCGCTCGCGACCGCAAGCAGGAACGGCGCCGTCGCGTAGCTCGGTTCGTCGAGCAGCTCGCCGTAGGACCCCGACATCCAGAAGATCACGAAGAAGAGGACCAGGAACCAGGACCAGTCGACGCCGATCTTGATCCCGCGAATGCGGAAGAGGGTGAAAGAGCCGCCGCCGAACATCCACCCATGGTAAGTGAGGGGAGAATCCCGACTGCGGGGTCGGATTTCGGCTCTATAGCATCCGCGCTCGTGCCTACCCATGACGTTCTCGTAATTGGCGCTGGCCTGGCTGGTCAGCGCGCCGCCCTCGCGGCCGCCGAGGAAGGTGTATCGGTCGGGATCATCAGCAAGGTCCACCCGGTCCGCTCGCATTCCAATGCCGCTCAGGGAGGGATCAACGCCGCGCTCAACCCCGGCGACTCCTGGGAGTCGCACGCCTTCGACACGATCAAGGGCTCCGACTACCTCGGCGACCAGGACGCGATCGAAATCATGACCCGCGAGGCGCCGGAGGAGATCCTCCACCTCGAGCACCTCGGCGTCACCTTCCACCGC
>Ga0190275_10001706_pt1 | contig 16213 bp, 16 predicted proteins | sample Popmic550T_FD_133745 | JGI IMG/M metagenome (GOLD analysis project Ga0190275, IMG submission 133745) | Populus adjacent soil microbial communities from riparian zone of Yellowstone River, Montana, USA - 550 T | ecosystem: Environmental > Terrestrial > Soil > Riparian zone > Trees stand | place...
TACGAGGGTGCCACCGGCCAGGCCGACGAGTCCGCCGAGCTGGCGCTCGAAGAGGACCTCGCCAAGATCACCTGAGCTAGATCAGGTTCCCCACGGCCCAGGCCATGTGCTCCCGGACGGAGGACTCGGCCTGAACCGGGTCGCCAGACTCGATCGCGGCGACGATCACATCGTGGCGATCCACATCCATGTTGCCGACGGCGCGCGCCTGGCCGGCGAACATGATCGACATCCGGATCGAGCCCTCGAGCCCTTCCCAGGTGTGCAGCAGCGACTCGTTGCCGGTGAGTCGGCACAACGCGCGATGGAAGGCGAGATCGGATTCGATCCGCCGCTCGAGATCCTCCTCGGCGACCGCTCGTCCCATCTCGGCGAGCAGGCCGCGCAGCTCGGACGCGACCGTGGCTCGATCCTCCTGGTCGGCGAGCAGTCCGGCGGCCAGGGCCTCCAGCGAGGCGCGCACGGCGAAGATGTCGGTGATCTCCTTGGGCCCGAGCCGGCGGACGAACAGCCGTCCGCGGCTCCGGGCCACCAACAGCCCTTCTTGCTGAAGCTGACGCATGGCTTCGCGTAGCGTGCCGCGACTGATGCCGAGCTGGTCGGACAGCTCGGTCTCGACCATCTGGGTCTCCGGCGGGATCTGGCCGCTGGTGATGGCCGTCCGCAACGACGCGAGCGCCTGCTCGCGGAGGTTGGTCTTCGTCAACCCCGCGAGGGCAGGCGCTGCGGTCATGAAAGGGCTCCCCGACTCATCGTCGACAACTGTCTGTCGACAGACAGCCTAGGCGACGAGCGCCAACACCCGGTCGACGATGCGCTCGGTGGCTAGTCCGTACCTCTCATGGAGCGTGGGCAGTGCCCCGGCGTCGAGGAACGCGTCGGGCAGCGCGACGGGCTCGATCTTCCGGCCTAGCCCGGCCCGTGCGGCGACAGCGGCGACGGTCTCGAACAGCCCGCCGACCACGGTGTGGTTCTCGCAGGTCACCGCGAGCCGGTCGCTGTCGATCTCGGCCAGTACGGTCGCGGCGTCGAACGGCTTGATGGTGGGGGAGTGGACCACCGAGACATCGACGTGGTGCGCGGCCAGCCGCTCGGCGGCCTGCAGCGCCCGCATGGTCATCAGGCCGCTGGCGACGAGGACGACATCACGACCTGGGCGCAGCACCTTCGCCTTGCCGAGCTCGAAGGTGTAGTCGTACTCGTCGAGCACCGTCGGGACCTTGCCGCGCAGCAGCCGGAGGTAGGTCGGCCCAGGGGCGGCGGCGAGCTGGGGAACGGCCTGTTCGATGTCCACGGAGTCGCAGGGGTCGACGATCGTGAGCCCGGGGATGCCGCGGAAGATCGCGATGTCCTCGGTGGCCTGGTGGCTGGGGCCGTAGCCGGTGGTCAGGCCCGGGAGTCCACCGACCACGTTGACGTTCAGGCCGGGCTCGGCGGCATCGAGGCAGAGGAAGTCGTACGCCCGGCGGGTCGCGAAGACCGAGTACGTGGAGGCGAACGGGATCAGGCCGGCTTCCGCGAACCCAGCCGCAGCACCGAGGAGCAGCTGCTCGGCCATGCCCACCTGGAAGAAGCGTTCGGGCATGGCCTGGGCGAAGATGTGCATGTCGGTGTACTTGGCCAGGTCTGCGCTGAGTCCGACGATCCGGTCGTCGGACTGAGCCGCTTTGACCAGAGCGTGCCCGAAGGGGGCCGGCGTCGTCCTCTGGCCCGGATCCGCGAAGCTCGCGATCATGGCCGAGGTCTTGAGCTTGGGTGCTGCTGCGGCGGTGCTCATCGGTTCAGTCCTTCCGGGGCGTGGAGCGTCAGCTGGTCGCGGCAGATCTGCCACTCGTGTTCCTCGATGCGCATGAAGTGCGCTTTCTCCCGGTCCTCCAGCAGCGGTACACCGCGACCGACCTTGGTGTCGCACAGCACGACCGACGGCGGCCCGTCGAACTCGGCGGCGGCGTCGGCGGCGTCAAGGGCGCCGACCACGGCGTCGGCGTCGTTGCCGTCAACTCGCTGCACGGACCACCCGAAGGCGGCCCACTTGTCGTGGATCGGCTCGATCGACAGGACACCGGCCGTCGGCCCGTCGGCCTGCAGAGCGTTGATGTCGACGATCACGGTGAGCTGGCCGAGTCGGTGGTGGGCCGCACCCATCGCGGCCTCCCAGGTGGAGCCCTCGTTCAGCTCGCCATCGGAACAGAAGTTGTAGATCCGGGCCGGGTTGCCGCGGTGGCGCAGTCCCAGGGCGAGCCCGACAGCGACCGGCAGTCCGTGACCCAGCGAGCCACCGGAGATCTCCATCCCCGGCGTGTAGCTCGCCATCCCCGACATCGGCAGCCGCGAGTCGTCCGACCCGTACGTGGCCAGTTCGGCGACCGGCACGATGCCGGCCTCGGCCAGGGCGGCATAGAGGCCGATGGCGTAGTGACCGGTGGAGAGCAGGAACCGGTCGCGGCCGTCCCAGTGCGGGTCGTCGGCCCGGTACCGGAGCCGGTTGGCGTACACGGCGGCGAGGACGTCGGCCGCTCCCAGGGCCTGGCCGACGTAGCCCTGTCCCTGCTCCTCGCCCATGCTCAGCACGTCGTGCCGCATGCGGTACGCGAACTGGCGGACCTGCTCGACCCGATCTGTCGGGTCGGCCGCGATCTGGCGGCCAGGGGTGGTTTGCGTGCTCACTGGACGTCCTTCGTGGTGATCGTGGTCGGTTCGGGCAGCGGGTGGTCGACGGAGACGTGGACCGGGGCATCTGTCGCGGCGGCGGCCAGAGCCCGCTCCGCCCGTCCGAAGGTCTCTCGCGTGACGAGGGCGGCGATCAGTCCGATCAGCGCGTACGTGCTGAACAGCAGCGCCGGTCCGACCCAGCCGAACTTCAGGTACAGCAGGGTGGTGATGAACGGGGTGAACCCAGACACCATCGCCGAGATCTGGTAGGCGAGCGAGGCGCCGGAGGCGCGGCGGGCCGCGGTGAACAGCTCCGGGAACCAGGCACCCTGCGCGCCGGCCAGGGCGTTCTGGGAGACGGTGTAGGAGATCACCACCGCGAGTCCGATCAACAGCACGATCCCGGTGTTCGCCAGCACGAACATCAGCACGCCCCACACCACACCGAATGCCGTCACGGCCAGATAGACGGGGCGGCGGCCGACCTTGTCGGTCAACGCGGCCCAGCCGAGGGTGGCCCCGATGCCGAGACCGGCGGCGATGCACAAGGCGGTGAGGGTCTGGATGCGGGTGGTGAGCTCGTTGGTGTTCAGGTAGCTGATCATGTACGTGATCGACACCGCGTAGCCGGCGGTCTCGGCGATCCGCAGGCCGATGCCGCGCAGGATGTTGCGCCAGTCGTAGCGGATCGAGTCCATGATCGGCGACTTGGCCACCGCACCCGCCTCCTTGACCTCCTCGAACACCGGCGACTCCGGCACCTTGGAGCGGATCACCAGGCCGACCGCCACCAGGACGATGCTGGCCAGGAACGGCACCCGCCAGGCCAGGGAATCTCCCAGATGCACGCTGAACAAGAAGACCAGGTTGGCGAGCAGCAGCCCGACCGGGAAGCCGGCCTGCACGATGCCGGTGTAGCGACCTTTCGCCCGCCACGGCGCGTGCTCGTACGCCATCAAGATCGCGCCGCCCCACTCGGCCCCGAACGCCAAGCCCTGGATGATCCGGACCACCACCAGCAGCACGGGCGCCAACACCCCGACGGTGGCGTAGGTGGGCAGCAGGCCGATGGCGAAGGTGGCCAGGCCCATCACGATCAGCGAGGCGACCAGGACCGGCTTGCGTCCGACCCGGTCGCCGAGGTGTCCACCCAGGATGCCGCCGATCGGTCGAGCAGCGAAGCCGACGCCCAACGTCGCGAACGCGGCCAGGGTGCCAGTGACCGGGTTGTCACTGGGGAAGAACGCGGTGCCGAAGTAGAGCGCGGCCGCCGTTCCGAATCCGATGAAGTCGTAGGTCTCGATCACGGCGCCGACCGAGGACCCTACGGCGACCTTCTTGGCGTCGGTGGTCCCACCGACCGGGCCTCGCATCTGCAGAGCTGCATCGCTCATCTGCACTCCCATGTGGACAGTCCCGAGCATCGGTGCATCGGGGCGTGTTGTCGATAGTGGGGCAAACTCTGGTCATTGTCAACAGTCGACGTATGACGTTGACAGTTTGACCCGGATTCCGTAAGGTCGCTGCCATCGAAAGCCACCGCCGGTTTCGCCGGCACCAGACCGAGGAGCAGGGCGATGACGCCACAGCGCACAGCAGTCGTGACCGGAGCGGGTTCAGAGCGGGGCATCGGTCGGGCGACGGCCCGACGACTGGCAGAAGACGGCTGGGGCATCGTCGCGCTCGACCTCGATGCTGACGCCGCGACCAAAGCGGCTGACGAGATCGCCCGTGACTACGGCGTGCCCACCGACGGCCTCGCCGTCGACGTCGCCGACGAAGAGTCGGTGGACGCGGCCCGGCGGAGTGTCGACGCCCGCATCGCCGCCGGCGAGCTAGCCGGGATCGGCGCCGTGATCAACATCGCCGGCATCACCTCGCCGGTGCCCTTCCTGGACACCGATCTGGCCCTGTGGAACAAGGTGATGGCGGTGAACGCGACCGGCACCTACCTGGTCACCAAGGCGTTCCTCCCCGCGATGATCGACGCCGGCTGGGGTCGGATCGTCACCATGTCCTCGGTATCCGCGCAGCGCGGTGGCGGCGTCTTCGGTCGCGTTCCCTACTCCTCGGCCAAGGCCGCGATCCTAGGTTTCACCAAGGCCCTGGCCCGCGAGCTCGGCGACAGCGGCGTCACCATCAACGCCGTCGCCCCCGGAGCGGTCGACACCGACATCCGGGTCGGCAGCACCGACGAGCAGGAGGCCGCGATCCGGCGCGACATCCCGGTCGGTCGCACCGCCACCACACGCGAGGTCGCCTCAGCGATCGCGTACCTGTGCAGCGAGGACGCCGGGTACCTGACCGGCACCACCCTCGACATCAACGGCGGCAGCCACCTCCACTGATCCGTCAGGTCAGGTGGTCGTAGTCGCCCCGCACCCAGGCCGCGTGTCGGTCCGCCGAGAACCGCACCATCGCCTTGGCGTTCTGGTCGATGATCCCGCCGAAGTTGTTGTACAACCGGTCGAACTCGAGTCGGTCGGTTGCGTCGGCCAGGCGCTGGACCACAGCACCCGACAGCGGGATGCGGTTCGGATAGCTACGCATGAAGGACGCCGTGCCGTCCGGGTTGGCGAAGATCGTGTCGCCGGCGAGCAGCACACCCCGGCCGCCCGCGCCCGCGCTCCAGAGGGCGGCGCAGCTGCCCGGGAAGTGGCCGCCGAACTCGAGCAAGATGATCGTGGACGTGATCACCCGTTCACCGGACCACAGCTCGATCGCGTCGCCGCGTCGTTGCAGCCAGTCGGCGTCCTTGGCGTTCACCAGCACCGGCGCGTTCAGCACCTCGGCCCAGGCGAGCTGGACGCCGAACATGTGCGGGTGGCTGGCGGCGATCGCGAGGGTGCGGCCGAGTCGACGGACGTGGTCGACCCCCTCGTTGGTGATCAAGCCCGGCGGATCCCAGAGCAGGTTGCCCTCCGGGGTGCGCGCGATCATGGTCTGCTGGCCGATGCCGACGCCCGGTTTCGTGGTCAGGGCGACCAGGTCGGGCTCGACCTCGAACCACTCCAGGGTGTGGCCACGCGCGATCAGCTCGTCGACCGTGGTCCAGCGTTGCCCGCCCTTGGGCAGATACTGACGCTCGTCTGCACAGATCGGGCAGACCCGGTCAGCGTCTGGGGGACCGTTGGTCTCGACGGCGCAGGTGGCGCACAGAGCGATCATGAGTCGCCATCGTGCCACGCGGACGCGGCGATCGCATCATCCGGCAGGGACGTCGTCGAGGTGCCCGCCACGATCAGGTCGGACCGCTCCCAGGGTCGGTCCCTGGTGAAGAACGGCAGCTCCTCGGCCATCCAGGTGTGCCAGAAGGCGATCGTGGCCTCGGCGTCGCCGTTGACGCCCGAGGCGATGTCCCGGGCCAGGCCACGACGTTCGGCCTCGGCGAAGTCCGACTGGACCCAGATGGCGGCATCCAGCCACGGAACGAGCTCGGTGCGCGACGCACCCACGCCTTCGATGATCAACACCCGGGTGGTGCCCGGAACCTCTATGGCACCCGCCCGCTGGCCACGATCCCAAGCCGGCGGGCGGTACCTGACAGCCTCGCCGGCGCGGTAGGAACGCAGCACGCCGTCGACCAGCAGGTGCGACCAGCCGAAGATCGACTCGTTCCAGGCGATGTCGTCGGTGGCGACGACCGCCGCCTCGGGTAGCCGGTGGGCCAGGCGAAGGGCCATGGTCGTCTTGCCTCCGCCACCACGTCCGTCGACGGCCACCACGCGTCGACCTGGCCCTCGTCGGTCGAGGCGTCTCAACAGCTCGCCGGCAACGGAGTCGAAGGGCTGTACCCGCCAGTCGGTGACCGCAGGCTCATCCGGTCCAGGTGTGATCATCACGTCGTCATCATGCCCGCCGGCAGTCACCGCATCCCCCTCGCTATCGTCCGATCGTGACCGTACTGAATGTCGCGCTCCGCGCTCCGCGGTCCCGAGCTCCGCGAGATCTCGCTCGTTCGTCGCGATTCAGTACGACGATGAAGCGTGTCGCCCTGAATCGCTCCTGCACTCCCGAGAGGCTCCGCTCGTGACCAACTCACTGCTTGTCGTCCACGTCGACATCGCCGTCGTCGCCGACCACTTCGACGACTTCCTGGCGGCGACCGAGGCCAACGCCGTAGCCAGCCGACAGGAGCCCGGCATCCTGCGCTTCGACCTGCTGACCGACCGCTCGAACCCGACGCACGTCGTGCTGGTGGAGGTCTACCGCGACGAGGCTGCGGCCGCAGCCCACAAGGAGACGGCGCACTACGCGACCTGGCGCGACACCGTGGCGCCGATGATGGCCCGGCCCCGGGCGGGCGTCAAGTACGTCAACACCTCACCGAGCGACGACGCGTGGTGAGATTCGACCTCGCCATCCCGTCCGACATCCGGCTCGGCGCCGGTCGGGTAGCGGAGGTCCCTGACGTCGTCGCCGGCTGGGATGTCGATCAGGTGTTGCTGATCACCGGTCGCTCACCGAGCCGCGCCGAGGGGTTGGTCGACGCGTTGAGCGCGCGGAGGATCGCCGTGACCACCTACCCGGTCGACGGCGAGCCCAGCATCCAGGTCGTTCGCGACGGGGTCGCCGCGGCGGACGGTTGCCGTGCGGTGATCGGCTTCGGCGGTGGGAGCGCCCTCGACGTCGCCAAGGCGGTGGCGATCCTGGCACCTACCGGAACGGATCCGCTGGTTCATCTGGAGGTGATCGGCGAGGCCCGCCCGATCACGATGCCCGGCCTGCCGTGCGTCGCCATCCCGACCACGGCGGGCACCGGTTCGGAGGTCACCCGGAACGCTGTCCTCTCAGGCCACGGGGTCAAGGCCAGCCTGCGCAGCCCGCTGATGCTGCCCGAGCTGGCAGTCGTCGATCCCGATCTGCTGGAGGGCGTACCGGCCGCCACCATAGCCGCCAGCGGGATGGACGCGCTTGCGCAGGTGATCGAGCCTTTCCTGTCCAGCAAGGCGAATCCGTTCACCGATGCCCTGGCCCGGGATGGCATCGTCCGCTCAGCCCGGTCGTTGCGCCGCGCCCACCGGGACGGGATGGTGGATGCCACGGTGCGTGAGGACCTGGCGATCACCAGCCTGTTCGGTGGCCTCTGCCTGGCCAACGCCGGACTCGGTGCGGTGCACGGCTTCGCCTCGGCCCTGGGGGCGAGACTCGGGGCGCCGCACGGCGCCGTGTGCGCGGCGGTGCTGGCCCAGGCGGTCGAGGTCAATCTCCGCGCCGTACGAGAACGAGCAGCGGACGGCCCGACACTGCCCCGGCTGTCCGAGCTCGCCGTGCTGCTCACCGGCAACCCGACCGCACAGCCGGAGGCTGCCACCGGCTGGCTCGCGGACCTGACTGCAGACCTGCAGATCCCAGGCCTGGGGACGTACGGGCTCACCGACGCACAGACCGGCGAGGTGGTGGCCGCGACCCAGCGGGCCAGCAGCATGAGGGGCAACCCGATCGACCTGACCGACGACGAGCTCGCGGAGGTTCTCTACCGATCTCGTCAGTAGCCGGTATCAGAGACGCCTGCGCTCGCTCCTCCCCGTAACCGCCGACCGCGGAGTCGAACGTCACAGGAGGGGTCATGGCGACCACAACACGGCTAGGGCGCATGGACGGACAGCAGCGGCGCATCGAGATCGCCCAGCCGCAGGACGTGGACCTGGGTCCGCTGGCGCAGCTTCCCGGCACCTGGGACGGAGTGGGTACTGGCTGGAACGCGATAGCCCTGCCCTTTGCCGGACCGGGTCCGGCTGACTACCGGCTGCTGCTGAACCAGTACAACGAGACGCTGATCTTCTCGCTCGTCGACAAGGGCGTACCCAATCGCGGACTGAGCGCCGATCACCTCGTCCAGCGCGACCAGTTCCTGGTGGCGCTCGACTACGAGCAGTCAATCCACCAGGTGGCCGTGGTCGACGAGCCGGCCAGCACCGTCCGTGGGGCCATCGACGCCGCCATCCACCACGAGCCGGGTCTGTTCCTCAACATGCTGAACGAGATCCCGGACGGCTTCGACATCGCGCGGCTGGCGACCATCCCGCACGGCGACTCGGTGCTGGCCCTCGGCCGCAGCTCCCGCCATCCCGGACCGCCGGTCATCGGCGCGGTCAACGGCCTCCCGGTCGGGGTCCGAGCAGACGTGGACAACAACCCGTATCTCGCGCCGTACAAGGTGTTCCGCGACACGCCGTTCGTCGGCAACGTGACCTTCCCCGGCTTCCCGGGCTTCGATCCGGTCGAGCCGGAGAAGCTGCTGCAGCTCGCCAACACCGGCGTCGACATCACGCGGACCACCGTGCTCGAGCTCGACACCACGTTCGCGACCGGCGGCGTGCACAACATCCCGTTCGTGGTGCGCCAGGCGAATGCGGTGTCGATGAAGTCGACGTTCTGGATCTCTGAGATCGCGCCGGAGAACGAGGGCGACGAGCCGACCCTGCAGCTGCAGTACCTGCAGGTCGTCATGCTGGACTTCTTCGATCGCAGGGATGGACAGCCGGGACGGATCGGCTGGCCGCACGTCAGCATCAACACCCTGCGCAAGACGGCCAGCACGCCGGTCGATCCAGTGGCACTCACGACCGCGGAGCCGTCGAACGCCTGACTCACCATGCCGTCGACGCCCAGAGCTGGAAGGTCGCGTACGCCCGGTCCGGTCGCCAACGCTGCATGACCGGGCCGACGTCGCGGTCCTTCGGCACCCCGAGGGCGCGGCGCAGCACCAGATCGCCGACCGGGACGGCGTCCGGGTCGCCGAACAGTCGCATCCGGAGATAGGCCAGGGTCCACGGCCCGATGCCCGGTAAGGCCAGCAGCTGGGCGGATCGGGCGGCCCAGTCGGACTCCGGGACGGGCACCGGCCAGTCACCGGTCTCGGTGAACAACTCAGCAACGGCCTGCACGGTCCTGGCTCTTGCACCGGTGATCCCGATGGTGCTCCGCAGCCCGGACTCGGCGCCTGTCGCGAGCTGCTCGGGCCGCGGAAACGCCCGCAGGCCCAGCGGCGCATCCGACCCGTACGCCGCCACGAGCCGGCCCGCGAAGGTGCGGGCCGCGGCGAGCGACACCTGCTGGCCGAGCACGGTCGAGACCACTGCCTCGAACGCCTCCGGGTAGCCGATCCGACGCAACCCGGGTCGCTCGTGGACGAGGGGCCCCAGCGTCGGGTCGTCGGCGAACCGGGAGATCTGTGCGGCCGGATCCAGCTTCAGGTCCAGCCAGTGCGCTACCCGCTGAGCCACACCATCGCCAGGGCCCTCGAGCTGTGCGAGGATCGTGTGCCGCTCAGGACGAACCGTCACGGCCGTCGTGGCCGTGCCGACGGTCAGCACCCGGCTGTACGTGTGCCCGTCCGGCTCCAGGCGTTCGGCACCTGGCACCGCATGGGCCCCGATCATCCGCAGCGCCAACGGCCAGTCGTACCCGCCGACGAACGGCAGCCGCAGCATCACTCGACCTTTCTACCAAGGACACCCGCCTACCAGGCGTACGCAATCACCTCACCCAGCAGCGCCTCGCCGTCGACCTCCAACCCTCGTGCGGTGAACCAGGTCGCGACGTTGCGGCAGTCCCTGGTCAGGAAGTCCACGCCCTGCGGGTTGCCGACGATGTCGACCATCTGCGGCAGGTCGATGATCACGATGCGATCTTCGGTCGCGAGCACGTTGAACGCCGACAGGTCACCGTGCGCGAGACCCAGTCGGGCCATCGTGCACAGCGCCTCCCGCAGCTGCTCGAAGTAGACCTCCAGCAGCTCGCGTGGCGGCCGGCTCTGCGCCAACCGCGGCGCACCGGACCCGTCCGCCAGGGTGATCAGCTCCATCAAGATCTCGGTGCCGTCCAGCTGGACCGGATAGGGCACCGGCAGCCCTGCCGTCCACAGATCGACCAGATAGCCGAACTCGGCCAGAGCCCACTGGCCGGCCTCGACCTGACGACCCCAACGGGTGCCTCTGGCCATGGCCCGTCGGTCGCGGCTGTTGCGGATCCGGCGGCCCTCCGTGTAGCCGGTGTCGCGGTGGAACAGCCGGTGGTCGGTCGAGCGATACCGCTTCGCCGCCATGATCACCGACTCCTCGTCGGTGGCTCGCTCGAGCAGGATGACGTCGGCTTCCTTGCCGGTCTTGAGGATGCCGAGGTCGGTGTCGATGGCGGCGTCCGCGGTGATCAACCAGTCGGGCCAGGGCTCTGGCCCGGCGGAGATACCGATGTCGTCCCAGGTCGACCAGCGCTGCCCTGGGGGCAGCTCGTCGTCGACGGGAGAGAAGTAGTCAGGAAACGACCCGCTGGGGTCGGGAGAGAACGATGCAGACATGAGGGGTGAGAACTCCCGAGAAGAGAACGGATGAGGGCGCACGAAACGCCCGGACAGTGGTGGACACCTCAACGCCTCCTCTGCTCTCGGGGGTCGGGATCTCCCGACCACACGTACGCGGACAAGGATGGACACGACAACTAGGACATGCAAGTTCTTTTCCGCAGACCGCAACGGTGGCGGTACGTTGTTGCCACTTCGCTCAGCACGACCCCGCAGGCGGCGATCCCGTGGTCGGGGGCCGGTGGCGCACCCACCGGGAACCAGTCGGACGCAAACCGTGCGTCCCACGACGAGAGGACGCATGAGTGAGCAACGGTGATCCCGAACTCGTTCAGCTGCTGACTCCCGAAGGCGTCCGGATCGATCATCCGGAGTACGCCTTCGTCGGAGACGACGAGTCGATCAAGGGCCTCTACCGAGACATGGTGATGACCCGCCGGCTGGACACCGAGGCGACAGCCCTGCAGCGTCAGGGCGAGCTGGGTCTCTGGGCCTCGTGTCTGGGGCAGGAAGGTGCCCAGATCGGTTCCGGACGGGCCATGAACGCCTCGGACGTGGTGTTCCCGACCTACCGCGAGCACGGCGTGGCGTGGACCCTCGGCGTCGACCCGCTGCAGCTCCTGGGACTGTTCCGTGGCGTCGATCTCGGCGGCTGGGACTCGCTGCAGACGCGGTTCCACCTCTACACGATCGTGATCGGCGCGCAGGCCCTGCACGCCACCGGATACGCCATGGGCATCGAGCGGGACGGTCTGGTCGGCACCGGCGACCCGGAGCGGGACGCCGCGGTGATCGGCTACTTCGGCGACGGCGCCACCAGCCAGGGTGATGTGAACGAGGCCTTCATCTTCGCCTCGTCGTACAACGCCCCGATCGTCTTCTTCTGCCAGAACAACCAGTGGGCGATCTCGGAGCCGATCGAGCGGCAGTCCCGGATCCCGCTCTACCGGCGTGCCTCGGGCTTCGGCTTCCCCGGCGTCCGCGTCGACGGCAACGACGTGCTCGCCGTGCACGCGGTGACCTCGCACGCCCTCGAACGCGCGCGGTCCGGAAACGGTCCGACGCTCATCGAGGCGTACACGTACCGGATGGGGGCTCACACCACCTCCGACGACCCGACCAAGTACCGGCTCGCCGACGAGCTCGAGCACTGGCGGCTGAAGGACCCGATCGCCCGGGTCCGCGCCCACCTGACCCGCACGGGGGCGGCCGACGAAGCCTTCTTCGCCGACGTCGAGAGCGAGGCCGACGAGCTCGCCGCACGAATCCGCGAGGGTCTGCTGTCACTGGCCGACCCCGACCTGGTCCAGCTGTTCGACAACGTCTACGTGGAGCAGACGCCGTACCTGGCGGAGCAGCAGCGCTGGTACGCCGACTACTCCACCAGCTTCGAGTCCGGTGACCACGACGTCGCGGCGGGGAGGCAGTGATGGGAACCGAAGCGCCCGGCAAGACCAGCAAGATCACCTTGGCCAAGGCGCTGAACGCCGGACTGCGGCGGGCCCTGGAGGCCGACCCGAAGGTGGTGCTGGCCGGCGAGGACATCGGCAAGCTGGGTGGGGTCTTCCGCGTCACCGAAGGGCTGCAGAAGGACTTCGGCGAGCATCGAGTGATCGACTCGCCGCTGGCCGAGTCAGGCATCATCGGCACGGCCGTCGGGATGGCGTTGCGCGGCTACCGGCCCGTGTGCGAGATCCAGTTCGACGGGTTCGTGTATCCGGCCTTCGACCAGATCGTCAGCCAGGTCGCGAAGTTCCACTTCCGCTCGGCCGGTCGACAGAAGATGCCGATCGTGATCCGGATCCCGTCCGGTGGCGGCATCGGGGCGGTGGAGCACCACAGCGAGTCGCCGGAGACCTACTTCGCTCACACCCCCGGACTCAAGGTCGTGATCTGCTCCAACCCGATCGACGCCTACTGGATGATCCAGCAGGCCATCGCCTCCGACGACCCGGTGATCTTCTTCGAGCCCAAGCGGCGCTATCACGAGAAGGCCGAGCTCGACACCACGATCCCGCCGATTCCCTTGCACAGTGCGAGAGTCGTCCGGCCGGGCACCGATCTGACGATGCTCTGCTACGGCCCGATGGTGAAGACCTGCCTCGACGCCGCGGCCGCGGCGGCGGAGGAGGGCCGGTCGGTCGAGGTGATCGACCTGCGGACGCTGTCGCCGATCGACACCGCCACCATCGTCGAGTCTGTGCGCAAGACCGGTCACGCGGTGGTCGTGCACGAGGCGCCGACCAACCTCGGACTGGGCGCGGAGCTGGCCGCGCGGATCACCGAGCAGTGCTTCTACTCCCTCGAGGCCCCGGTGCTGCGGGTCGGCGGGTTCGACATCCCCTATCCGCCCAGCCGGGTCGAGGACGAGTATCTTCCGGACCTGGACCGGGTGCTCGACGCGGTGGACCGGTCTCTGGCGTACTGAGTCTCGAGGAGGAGCTGAGCGCGTGGCGATCAAGGAGTTCCGACTGCCCGACCCCGGCGAGGGACTGGTCGAGGCCGACATCGTGACCTGGCGGGTGGCCGTCGGCGACGAGATCAAGGTCAACGACATCCTGGTGGAGATCGAGACCAGCAAGTCGCTGGTCGAGCTGCCGAGCCCGTACCAGGGCACGGTGACCGGGTTGCTGGTCTCCGAAGGTGACACCGTCGACGTCGGCGTGCCGATCATCGCCATCGACGACGGCAGCGGTGCCGCTGCCGCCCCGTCCGCTGCTGGGCCGGACGCCGGCGCGTCGGCGGACGGTGACCGGGTCGCGAACCTGGTCGGCTACGGTCCCAAGCAGTCCGAGAGCCGCAGGCGTCCGCGCAAGGCGGTAGCCACCGAATCTGATCCGGGCGAGGCACACGAGCAGGTGAACAGCACGTTCGCGGTCACGTCACCGGTGTCGCGGCGCGCCGACCATCGCGAACCGCTGCAGCCCGCGACGGCCGAGGCGCAGGGGAGTCCGCTGCCGCCGCCTGGTCCGGCCGCGGCCGAGACCGTACCGCCGTCGACCGGGGCGGTGCTCGCCAAACCTCCCGTACGCAAGCTGGCGCGCGACCTCGGCGTCGACCTGACGTCCTTGACCGGTACCGGGACCGGTGGGGTGATCACCCGTTCCGACGTGGAGTCGGCCGCCGATCGAGCGGCCGCTCCGGCGGTGATCGAGGCGGGTCAGGGTCCGGTGGCCGGGGTAGCGGACCAGCGGATCCCGATCAAGGGCATCCGCAAGGCCACGGCGGCGGCTATGGTGCAGTCGGCGTTCACCGCGCCGCACGTGACCGTCTGGGTCGATGCCGATGTGAGCGCCACGATGGCGTTGGTGCAGGGAGTACGAGCGCGGCGTGAGTTCGCCGACGTCAAGGTCTCACCGCTGCTGATCGTGGCCAAGGCGGTCCTCATCGCGCTGCGGCGCCATCCCGAGCTGAACTCGTCCTGGGACGACCAGGCGCAGGAGATCGTGCTGAAGGGCAGCGTGAATCTCGGCATCGCCGCAGCGACTCCACGGGGCCTGATCGTGCCCAACATCAAGAACGCCGATCGACTGTCCTTGCTGGAGCTCGCGCAGGCCTTCGGCTCACTGGTCGCCTCGGCCCGGTCGGGAAGGACGCCGCCGGAGGACATGGCTCGCGGCAGCTTCACGATCACCAACATCGGCGTCTTCGGGGTGGACGGTGGCCTGCCGATCCTCAACCCCGGCGAGGCCGGCATCCTCGCCATCGGACAGATCGCCCGCAAGCCCTGGGTCGTCGGCTCGGGCGACGGCGAGCGGATCGAGCCACGCTGGGTCACCACCATCGCGGTGTCGTTCGACCACCGGCTCGCCGACGGTCAGCAAGGATCGCAGTTCCTGGCCGACGTGGCTCAGATCCTCTCTGATCCCGGCCTGGCGCTCGTCCTCGGCTGACGAACCCGATCGGCGTCAGCGCACCGTGTGCTGACGGACGAAAGGCACCATCTGGGCCGCCATCGCAGCGCTCCATCGGCTTCGGTGGGGGAGCAGTAGGTCGGTCGGGCGGCGGGCCAGCAGGTGCAGCGCGGCGGCCAGTCCGGCGATCACGCAGATCAGCAGCTCGGGGTCGTACTGGCCAGTGATCGGGTGACTCCGCCACACGCTCAGCACGTCGATCGGGCCACCGGTGCTGACGTCGGAGCCCGAGCCCACCACGTCCGCCAGCAGCAGGGCGTAGTCCACCCAGCGTGCGGCGAGCCCGGCATGGGCCCAGTCGACGAACCAGACCCGGTCCCCCGAGGAGTCGACGAGGATGTTGTCGGCGCGCAGGTCGAGATGGGAGAGCACCGCCGGATCGTGCTCGGATCCACCGACCAGCTCGAGCAGCCGCGCCTCGCGGTCGAGCCAGCTGGTGACCAGCGGCTGCCATGGGTCGGCTCGGTCGGCGGCGAGGGCGCTCCAGGCGGTGAAGAACGGTGCTGGCCGTGAGGTGCTCTCCCAGGCAGTCTGCCGGAGGACGACGGCGACGTCCTCCCAGTCGCGCAGCACCCGACTCAGGTCGGTCGGCTGCCAGGGATGTCCCACGGCGAGTCCACCGGCGGCCGGGGTGGTCATCACCCACCAGCGGTCGCCCTCCGACGTCGTCACCGAGCCGGCGTCGAGGATCCGCGGCGTATGCGGCAGCAGAGGCAGCCGGGAGGCCAGCTCGGTCTCGCGGACCGCGAGCTCCAGGGCGAACGGGTTCTCGGTACCGTTGACGGCTTTCACGAACCGGGAGATACCGGTCGCGGTGGTGACCACGGAGGCGATGCCGATCGACATGCCGCCCACCCGGTCGTGCCAGTCGGCAACCGGAGCGTCGAGCGTGGCTTCGACCCACGCGGCGATCGCCGGCGGCGCCGAGGCCCAGGAGGTCCGTCGGCCGTGCAGGAACGTGCTCGGCGGTACCACGACGACGTCATCCATAGCGGACATGGTCCGGATCTGTGTGCCGTGGAGGCAACAGGATATCTTTACTTGTCAAGACAAAGTGACAAGCGCTAGCGTGAATTCGTGACCGTACGTATCGGAGTGATCGGCACCGGCAACATGGGAGCGGACCACATCCGCAACCTGCAGCGGTTCGTCGCCGGGACCGGAGTCACTGTCGTCGCCGACCACCACCGTCCCACGGCCGAGGCGGTGGCCGCGTGGTCAGGAGCGCGGGTCGCCGACGACGGCCACGCACTGATCGCCGATGCGGAGGTCGACGCCATCGTCATCGCCTCCCACGACTCGACCCACCACGAGTACGCGATGGCGGCTGTGGCTGCCGGCA
>Ga0190275_10001707_pt1 | contig 16206 bp, 31 predicted proteins | sample Popmic550T_FD_133745 | JGI IMG/M metagenome (GOLD analysis project Ga0190275, IMG submission 133745) | Populus adjacent soil microbial communities from riparian zone of Yellowstone River, Montana, USA - 550 T | ecosystem: Environmental > Terrestrial > Soil > Riparian zone > Trees stand | place...
CTCGGGGAAGGTGAGCTGGCTCTGGTACGCGCCCCCGAGACCTATGGCAGTGATGCCTTCTTGCGCAGCTGCTACCAGCGCGCACTGCCCTACTCGGGGCTCCAGGTCAAGATCGGGCACGCTCACCAGGACCAGATCCTGACCCTGGAGCGGCTGCTGATCCACCTCTACGACCCGCCGTGGAACCACCCGACCTACAGCAGGCAGCGCCGCATCTTCGACCCACCCGCGCAAGCACGTGCGAGGGATGAGGGATGAGGACCCGATGACTGTCCGAGTGCCCCACGACTACAGCGCCACCGAGTGGGAAGCGCTGAGCACCGAGCAGAAGCTCGACTCGAAGTGGGCGGAGTACGCCGATGAGCTTGCCGGGGACATGAACGTTCCGATCGAAGCGATCGTCCGGGCAGCTGAGAGGGAGGTGGAGAGCCGATGAAGTACCCCGGTGACATCAGCGGCGAGGAGTACGCCGCGATGGAGGAGGGCTACGAGCAGGGCTACGAGCAGGGTGTCACCGCCGCACGCGCGGCTCATGCGCGCCGCAGGACCCAGTCTGCAGAGGTCACCGCCGTGCTGGCACGACTGAGGACACGTGGAAGTGCCCAGGTCACGGTGGACGGCACGGTCTACGAGATCCGCTGCCTGCTGCTGCGACACGACCCGAGCGATCCCTCGATCGAGGAGCCGGTGCTGAGGTTGGGCGACGTCGAGCTGCTGCTGGCCGCGTTCGCCACTCCATCCGATCCGATTTGACGCTAGGGTTGGCGAAGTTGCAATGAAGCAAGGACGAAGCGATGAGTGTTGACCCGCCGGAGGTACCGGAGGAGCGCGAACCGGACCCCGAGGAGCCCGGCTACTCGCCGGCGCCCCTGGGGGGTCGGGCGATCCCGCCGGACCCTCCGCCGGATCTCTCGGCGACCCTGGAGGAGGTGCGTGACTGGCTGCGGGCGCGGGTCGACAAGGGGGTGCGCTGCCCGGCCTGTGAGCAGCGCTCCCAGGTGTATCGGAGGCAGATCTACGCCGGGATGGTGCGCGCACTGGTGCTGATGTACCGCGAAGGCGACTTCAGCCGGCGGCTGTACGTGCACGTGCCCTCGATCGACCCGGCGCGCGGCGGCGACGTCGCCAAGCTGGAGTTCTGGGGGCTGATCGAGGAGGAGCGCGTCAAGCGCGAGGACGGCGGGAGGGCGGGCTACTGGCGAGTCACCGCGCGCGGTGAGGACTTCCTGAACCGCCGTGTCTCGGTGCCCAAGTACGCCAGGGTCTACGACGGTCGGCTGCTGAACTTGATCGGAGTCTTGGTGGACGTGGACGACGCCCTGGGCACCAAGTTCCGGCTCGACGAACTGATGGAGGGATTCTGATGAACGAGAGCGAGAGCGAGAGCGAGAACGAGAACGAGCGGACCTTCACTCGACGCGAGTGGCTGACCAGGCGGGCGATCATGAACGGCGCGCCGGCGACGATGGCGATCGAGGCCGTCTCCTCGGTGGCGATCTCGCACGACTGGGACATGGACACCGAGCGCAAGACGATGCATGAGTGGGACATGATGGAGCACAACAAGTGACGCAGGTGACGCGGCAAGACAGGGACTCCCCATGAGCGATCCGGTGGTCTACGAGTACGACAGCGGTCACAAGACTCGGCTCTCTACGGTGACCATGACGATCAACGCAGCAAAGGCAGCAGGGCCAGACGGCATCACGGCTCGCGAACTCGGGCGGATCCTGTGGCCGAACGACACCAGTGGCAAGTCTCGCGCCGGGTCACCGCTGACCAAGCTGCACAAGGAGGGCGAACTCGTAGCGCTGACCGACCAGCGCGAGGGACACCACATCTACGTGCTTCCTGGGAACGTCAAGGGTCGTGAGACGTGGCCCGGTTACCGTCACCGTGGGCACTGCGCTACGTGCACGTGTGAAGAAGAATGACGACGCAGGAGACTCGGGGGTTGAAGCGTGTCGACACAGTGGAGTCCGGAGGAGCCGGAGGAGACTCGGGAACCTCGGACGCGGATCCTGCCGCCCGACCCCGGACTGCAGCCGAGCACACGGCGCGCACGGCGCACACGGCGCGCCCGTCACCGCGGTGTCGGCCGATGGGCGCGGCTGTGGCGACGTTGGCGCTGGAGGGAAGGTGACTGATGCCCGCGATCGGTGACATGCAGGTCTACAGCGGGGCGGGCTGGGTCCGGATCCCGGCGACGACGGTGGTGGACGTGGAGACAATGGGGTGGCCGCCGTCGATGCCAAACCCGATGAGGTGGAATCCGGCCGACCACGGTGAGGACCCGGAAGCCGAGCCCGAGGACGACCCGATCTGGCGCGAGCTGTGCGAGGTGCTGCTGTGCCCCAACTGCGACCTGGAGCTGAGCACACCGGCGTGCACAGCGCAGCACGCCTACCTGGCCGACAACCCGGCCGAGCACCGGCTGCTGGCCCCGCTGCTGGTCGGCTACCTGCGGCAGATGCGCTTTGATGCCGGGCGGCTGTGTGGAGCCTGCTCAGGGGTGCTGGAGCGGGACGTGGTGCTCGCCACCGGCGAGTGCCCCCACGTCGACGTCCGCGAGGACCAGGTGCTGATGAGCGCCGTGCAGTGGCAGGCGCTGGCCGACGAGATCGTCGGCACCCGCGCGGCCCTGTCCGGCCTGGAGGACAGGCTGACCGACTACGAGGAGAAGCTCGAAGAGATCGTGCTGATCAAGAAACTGAAGATGGAGACGACATGAGTGACGAGACGACTGGCTACGACGAGCACCTGCGTGAGCGCGCCCAGACGCTGCTGAACGGAGTCACCCCCGGCGGGGTGCCGCCGGCGGTGGCCGAGCAGTTCCTGCGCGAGCTGGAGCAGATCATCACCGAGCGCCGCGAGATGGAGATGTGGAGCCAGCACGGGCTGAGCGGGTCGCAGTGGGTGGCGACCTACCCCAGCCAGGAGGCGGCTGCCGAGGCGGTGCAGTACCTGGCCTCGGACGGGCACGGGCACCACTTCGCGGTGCTCGGCGAGGGGGCTTCGCTGGTGATCTCCAAGCAGGGCACCGAGTGCCTGCAGAACTTCCACCAGGCGGAGAAGGAGCGGGCCGAGCGGCTGGACCCGGACCGTGCTGACTGGGGATCACCGTGACCGGGATCGTGCTGGTGTGCTTCGTGCTGGGGCTGGCCGTGTACTGGGCCAACCGGTGATCGGGGCGTGATCTGGTTCCACGAGAAGGTGCTGCGGCACACGCTGCGGCGCACCAAGATGATCACGGTGCCGATGGGGGACCCGGCGGCGCGGGGGCTGCTGGTGACGTGCTCGTGCGGGAAGAGCTGGGCCAGATGAGCAGGGTGAACGGGACGAGGGAGAACTTCCGCGAGTTCGACGACGTGCTGACCTGCGCGACACCGGACGCGGTCGACGAGAGCGACCCGGAGTCGATGGAGGCGTGGAGGCGACAGGCAGTCGGGCTCGCCAAGCAGTACGTGTGGAGGCAGTACCGGGTCCCGCCCTACGAGCTGCTGTTCGGGCGCGCCGACGTGCTGGTCACCGGCGACCCCGCCGAGGTGGAGAGGTTCCATCCCGGTGACGGCTGCGCGACCTGCCAGGAAGGCACCGAGGTCGCGGTGGCCTACCTGCGCGAGCACCCGGAGACCTCGATCACCCAGGTGAACATCGCGGTCACCGAGGTCTGGTAGAAAGCACGGCTGGACCGGGGAGTGTTTAGCTAAATCAGGAGGAGAATGAGGGGGGAAGGGGGGAAATGTGATGACGACGATGAATCCAGAGCCGGAGCAGGCTGATGCCGGATCCGAGAACGAGATCCTGGGCGCGGAAGTTGACTCGCAAGGGTGGGAATGATCCGCCTGTGGCTGCAGCTGTTCGTGTGCAGCAGGAAAGGCCACGTGGAGTGGCCCGAGAGCGCTGCCAACCCGCTGTGCGACCGCTGCGGGAAATGGCTGCCGGGGACTGAGCCGACACCGCTGTCGAGGCTGAACCTGTAGGAGGACTGACCAGGCTCGGAAGCGCACACTGTGGTTATGCAACCACGCCCGCGCAAGCGACTGGTCTACGTGGGACTGAACGACCTGGTGCTGCGCTACCGAGCCCGGTTCGGTGTCTGCCGGCGGAACGGTCACGAGCCGTTCTGGTATGCAGACCTGGGCATCTTCTGCTACCGATGCCATCGACGGGTGGATGTGGCAACGACGTAGGGACGTTGAGGGTGCATGGATCGGCTGGAGACCGGTGAGCTGGCCTACCTGGCCGGGGTGCTGGACACGCGGGCGATCGTCCGGACGCGGTTGATCCCGCAGTCCGGGGCGGTGCTGCCCTACATCGCGATCTCGTGCGGGGACACCGAGCTGCTGAAGTGGCTCTCGGCGATCACCGGGGTGCGCTGGATCGCGACGACGCGCGCCTACGACAAGCACCGCTGCCTGGAGCACTGCGAGGAGGCCCACGACCACATCACCTCGGTCTCGGGGCGGTGGTCGCTGACCGGCGTACGGGCCACCGTGGTGCTGCTCGGGACCCGGCCGTGGGTGCGGTTCCATGCCGAAGCGTGGGACCACGGGATCGTGGCCGGCCTGGAGGCGCCGCACAAGGAGGGGGTGGTGCGGAAAATGGAGCAGCTGGGGTGGCCGTTGCCGGTAGCCTGGGCCGCGCAATGACGGTGATGACAGCGACGACGAGACGAACCAGACCGGGCCTGAACATCCTGGGACCGGGTATGGATGAGGCGCGGGCGGAGCGGGCGGCTCGTCCGGAGGCCGGGGTCGGGACGCTCGGGTTCAACTTCGACGAGTGGCGGGTCGGGAAGACCTACTGGACCGCGGACTGGCACCTGGGCCACGAGCGGATCATCGAGCTGTGCAACCGGCCCTTCAAGTCGGTGAGCGAGATGAACCGGGAGATCATCGAACGGGTGAACGCGGTGGTCACCGGCCGGGACACGCTGGTGATCCTCGGCGACGTGATCATGGGCAAGTTCGAGGAGACCGTGAAGCTCCTCGCGCAGCTGCGCGCGAAGCGAGTGTGGATCATCCCCGGCAACCACGACCGGTTCTCCCACGCCTACAGGCACCACGGTGCAACGGAGACCCAGCGGACCAAGCGCGAGCTGTGGCGCGCGGAGTACGAGTCGAGCCGCGAGCGAGGCGGGAAGCTGGTCCGGGCCGAGCCGGACCGGGTGCCCTCGGTGTGGCAGCACGAGATCGCGATGCAGCAGGTGGTGCTGAGTCACTACCCGTACGTCGGTGACTCCGGTGAGACCGAGCGGCACGGGTGGCTGCGACCCGTGGACACCGGGCTGCCGCTGATCCACGGGCACGTGCACACCCGGTGGCAGACCAACGGGCGGATGTTCAACGTCGGCGTGGACGTCAACGACTTCGCGCCGGTCCCCGAGCAGGAGCTGGCGACGTGGCTGGGCCGGCTGCGGGTGGGGACCGGGTCTGGCGGTTAGGTTGGTAAATCCATATAGTGGAAACCTCATTGCTACGCCCGAGGGGGACCTATGGAAGCCAGCGCGTCAACCCGTACGCCGATCAGGTCGATCCGTCTGGCGCTGGCGCTGGTGCTTGCGCTGGGGCTGGTGCTGGGAGGCGGGACAGGACGAGCCGATGCCGCCGGCGGGTCGTGCACCGGCTACGTCAAACGAGCCCACGACATCCGCTGGAACGCCTTCGTCGGGCACCGGGTGGTCCTGGACTTCACCGAGTGCGGCTACCGGCGGACGGGGATGGTCGGGCCGGTAGTCCCAGGGATCCGCGGGATGCGCCGCCCGGTGCTGGCGCTGCAGAACCGGATCCCGTTCGCGGGTGGGGAGACGCTGCGGGTCTCGACGCCGGTCTACCACTACAGCAGCACGCGCGGGACCTTCAAGTACCGCTGGGTGCTGGTCCAGGGGCACGTCGCGACGCCCCGGCTGACCCAGAACTGGCACATGGAGCTGCAGGTCCGGCGGCTGAACAGCCCGATCGCGCGGATCTGCTTCGTGGGGCGCGCGTGCAGCGCCTGGCAGAACTAGTGAGCGTGAGAGCGAGTGAACGAGCGAGTGAGCGAGAGGGAAGGCGAGATGGCTGAGCGGCGAGCCGGAGGATGGGTCGGGTGGGCCGTGGTGGTCGGCGTGATCGGGACGGTGGCGGCGGTGTGGCTGCTGGCGCACCCCGAGTCGCCGGTGCTGGTCTACGCGGCGATGGTCGGGTTCGCGGTGTTCGCGCTGCTCGCGGTGGTGATGAGCGTGGTGTGGGTGGTCCAGCAGGTACGGGACCGGGCTGGATCGTAGGTTGGAGAATCTGTATAGTGTCAACGTACTCGGGCCATTCCGCTCCGGCAGGTGGCTCAGGTAGCGCCGGCGGACTTGCTCATGCGGGGGAGGTCCGTCGGCGCGGGGCCAGTGCCGTGACTGCGGGGTGCGGTCTGGTCCGGTCTAGCGCGCGGGTTGGAGAATCCCTAGGGTGACAATCTCGGCGCCGCACCGTGGTGCCAGTCACCTATCCCTTGGGGGAATCATGCGTGTGTCCCGAGTGTCCCGAGTGTCCCGATCCCGATCCCGCACCAGAGTGACCGCCGTGCTCAGCGGCCTGCTGCTCATCCTCAGTCTCCTCAGCATCGGACTCGGGGGTGGCGCGGCGGTGGCAGCCCCGACCTACCCGACGATCGCGCCGGACGCGGTGAAGTTCACACCGGCCGTGACCCAGTTCAACGACGCCTCGTCCGGGTGGTCGGCCTCCGTGGAGGTCGACGTCCCCGGCGACTGGGCGTTCGTCTCGGGCTCGATGACGGTCTATGACCCGAAGGGAGTCGCGCACACCGACTGGCTCAAGCTCTCGGACGCATCTCGGCGGGTCGGACAGCTGCACACCCTGACGTTCACCGGGTCGATCCCCAACGAGGTCGGCGGCGGACTCAACCGCGGCTACGTGCGGGCCTACCCGCAGATCTACTACCGCAGCACCAACGGATCCCTGTACTACGCCTCTTCCAGCGGCTACGGCTGGTACCACCAGGTCGTCGGCGACACCCGCGCGTCGCTGGTCGCGCCCGCCTCGGTGACGTCCGGGTCCGCGCTGCGGTTGAGTGGGGAAGTCACCTGCTTCGGTGCCGCCGGGTACCGGGCCGTCGACGGCGGCTGGGTGGAGATCTACTACTCCGAGCCCGGATCAGGGAGCTGGACCTACGTCGGCGGCGAGCCGATCAGCCGAGCCACCGGAGGCTGGTCGCACACCGTGCTCTCGGTCGGGGCGACGCTGGACTGGCAGGTGCGCTCCTACCCGAACAGCAACGGCTGCGACAACGCGGTGAGCCCGACCCGTCGCGTCACCGCCGGATCCGGGGAGCCGCCGGCTCCGCCGCCAGGACCAGGCATCCCCGGACTCTCGGTCGGCACGGTCACCCAGCACACCGTCGCGCTGGACTGGTCCCCGCCGACCGAGAACACCGCCGGGATCATCGGCTACCGGTTCGGCTGGGAGTCCGAGTCCGGACTGCCGCAGCCCTCGTGGAGCCAGGTGTACGGGGTTGGGATCGACGACCCGTTCGTGATGACCAACCTGTGCGCCGGCTGCACCTACTCGATGTGGGTCGAGGCGGTCACCGCCAACGGCTCCGGTGACCGGGCGCGGGTCTCGGTGACCACCACCGCGGCCGGGACACCACCCCGGCCCCCGGCGGTACGTCGTCCGTCACCGCCGCGAGCGCTGTACGGGCGCGGAGGCAACCGGAAGGCCGTGCTGAGGTGGACGGCGCCGGCGCGCACGTACGGGGCGCGGGTGAACTGGTACTGCGTGCACCAGTACGGTCGCAGGGCTGACCGCTGTGTGTCCGGGAGCCGCCGATCGCTGGTGGCCTACGGGCTGTCGAACGGGCGCGTGTACTCCTTCCGGGTCCGCGCGCACACCGTGGCCGGCTGGTCGGGCTGGTCGAACCTGGCCCACGCCCGGCCGCACCGGTAGACCGCGCCGGGGGTAGGTAGCTGGGGGTAGGTAGCTGTAGCAGGGGTCGTCCCGTCGGCCATGAGGCGGGGCGGCCCCTGTTGCTTTGCCTGTTTGCTCGGTCCGGGTCAGGGCCAGTCCGGGTGGGGCGCGATCTCCTCGCGCAGCCGGCGGGAGGCGTCGGGCGGGAGGATGTCCTCGGGACCGAGCATGAGGGCGTCGTGCAGGAGCCGGGGCAGGCCACAGGTGAACACCAGGAGCCAGCCCAGGGAGAAGACCGGGATGACCCAGAAGACGGCCGCAGTGGGGAGGTGGCGGGCCAGGTAGACGGTGGTCCCGGCGACCGCGGCCAGGCCCAGGTAGGCGAGCACCTCGCGCAGGTAGCGGGCGCGGCGCGTACGGGGGGAGGAGGGGGAGGGGGAGGGTAGGGGGAGGGTGGTCGGGCGGCGGGGCGGGCGACGAGCCGGGTGTGGTCGCAGAAGCCGAAGCGGGCCGCGTCGCGGATGCACTGGTCGGTGTGCTGGGCGGGCTGCATGAGAGCAGTCTCCTGCGGCGGGCTCGGGTGGGGAAGAGGAGAACCCCAACCGGGGGAAATCGGGGTCGGGCGGATCAGGGGGTGCGGGGTCGGGAGAGGGTGGCGAAATCGAGTTCGCCAAGGCGGGGGAGGCGGGGCTAGGGGTGGGAGCTGAAAGTGCGCTATCTCCACGCCCCACCGGGATCGTTTCGGCGCATCGGCCCAAGGCCGCATCGGCATGCGCCGGAACCGGCATCCGGGATGCCTCCTGGGGCACTACCAGGGCTCACACAGTGGGCTTGAAGGCTGAGCACAGAGATGGGCTGACGTTTAGGCATGAGCACGAGCAAGCACAGGCCAACCTCGAAGGAACACTGCCTCTTCAAGGAGGGAGCAAGGCAGTGTCTGGGAGGTCGAGGTTGGCCTGTGCTCTACCTAGGTTGTACCCACCTGCCTCTGCCCAACACTGGTCTCTGCCTCTTGCCCACTGATGGGAAGGTGTGCTAGTCTGTTCTCACACGCACACCAACGACGAAGGACACACTGACATGCGCACCATCCTGGCCACCCTCACCCTCCTCGGCGCCACCCTCGCCGCACTCCTCGGCACCGGCATGCCGAACGCCACTGCCGCTGCACAGCCCTACGGCGGCTGTGACGAGGCGTACCGCTACAGCAACAGCGCTGGCGCGCAGGACTGCCGCGACGCTGGCTGGACGATCCGCCCTCGGCTGGTGGTCGGACCGCATGGTGTGGTGCACATGAGCCGCCTACCGCATTGTCGGAGCGAGGACTCCTCCGGTGGCACCGCATGCTCGTGGAACATCGGCAGCCGCATCGACGGCAACGGCATCGGCCTCGCCTACTGGCTCGACCGCAACGACCGCACCCACTACGTGTGGAACCGCAACCCAATCCGCACCGGCTGGCACTGGGCCAACCGCAACGACCGCACGGCACGCGACCTCGACCGCACCTGCATCGTCCGCAACGGCACGACCGTAGCCTCCGGTCTGGTCGCCCGCTGCCCGAGCGGCAACAACTGAGCCGCACCGCACCGCAGCGCTCCGCAGCGCTCGGTCCCGCACGGGGCCGGGCGCTGCTGCATTCCCGCGCGGCACGGCACGCAGCTGACGTTTACGCAGGCCGGCACCGCGCACCCGCCCGGCACACACGGCCCGCGGCACCCGCCCGGCATCGGCGACACCCGGATCGGGACCCGGCTTGCGCGTGTCGCAACGGTGGTGTATGCTTACGCAGGTAAGCAAACGACGAAGGGACACATCATGACCCGCACCGCCATCACCTTCCACAACGGCCACCTCTCCATCCGCGAGCACGCCACCCGCGAGGCAGCGTTCGCCTATGCGGCGGACGAGCGCGCCGCGCTCGCCTACGCCATCCGCTCGGTGGTCGTGGACGGGAGGCTGGTGTGAGCACCCGCAAGGTGATCGGTCGCGACCTGCCGAACGGCGACTACATCGAGATCGAGGCGGAGGAGCGCGACGACTCCGGCATCCTGTCGCCCGGCTTCACCGTCACGCTGACCGGCTGGGAGAAGCGCGGCACCTGGTCCGGTCGGGCTGCCAAGCGCAACGGGCGCGAGGCAACCTTCGCCGGATCCGCCCCCGAGGTCATCCTCGCCGTCGCGCCCGAACTCGCGCCGCTGGTGGCTGCGCACGGCGCCGACCCGGACGGCACGCCGATGCACGCGCAGGCGAACGGCTGGTACTTCTACACCGGCGACGCTCGGCGCTACGAGGACGAGCGCTACGGTCCGGCGTACGCCGCGCGGATGGGCACCGACCACGAGCGCGCCGCGCAGGCGCTGCACGTCGCTCCGGCTGACCTGCCCACCGGGCTGGGCCGTGACGACTTCGCCGGGTTCGTGCGATCCCTCTCATCGCGCTGGTTCTCACAGGCGCAGGCAGCACGCGCTGCACTCGCCGCGATGGTCGATGGGGAGGGGGTCGAGGACTGATCGAGCAACACAGCACGCGCCCCGGATACCGCAAGGGTCCGGGGCGTTCGTGCGTCCTGATCGCCTCCGCGCCAGGGGCCAGCTACTGACGTTTACGCAGGCCGGCACTCGCCGCCACCGTCCCAACCCGCGCGGCTGCTGGTGTCTGTCGGGACAGTGTGGTACGCTTACGGCACGTAAGCGACACAGCGACGAAGGGACACACCATGACCAGCACCGAGAGCATCCGGATCATCAGCACCCACCGCGGCAGCGCGACCGACACCATCGTGGTCGAGGTCGACGGCGAGCGTCTCGGTGGTCTCACCGACCGGGCACTGGCCGACGCGGTGGGCTTCTCTGAGTCCCACTTCGGCTTCACCGTGGACCGCACGTCGATCGACGCGAACCGCGCCACGGTCCGACTGCACAAGGACTGAGCGCCCTGTCCCTACGCTCCTGAGCGCAGCACGACGCGCCGTACCCCCTCAAGCGGGGTGCGGCGCGTTCGTGCGTTCAGCTGGAACTCAGGGCCTGAGGTCCTTGCGCTCGTGCTCGCCCTTCTTGACAGGGCTCGACTCGTCCTGCAGGTAGTACTCCTGCTCCTTGGCGTTCTTGTGCTCCTTGCTCGGAGCGGCCGTCTTGGTGCCCGGCAGGTCGTCCCAGGAGTCGGGGTAGGTGCTGGCTTCACTCGATCCGGTGGTCATCGCGGGTCCTCTCGGGGATGTTCCCTGTCCAGTCAGGGTACCGCTCCTCGGCGTGGTTAGCGATACACCAGGCATTGACGTTTACGCAGGCCGGCCCGCGCGCCAGGCTCCGACGATCGGGAGCGTAGGGACCCGACGATCGGTAGCGGACGCAATGGTGTGGTATGCTTACGCAGTCAGCAAACGACGACACGACGAAGGACATCACGATGGATCACGACCACCACTTCACCGGTGACGAGCAGGCGCAGTACGACTCGCTCAAGCACCGCGGTCGCAGCATGTACGACGACCTCCGGTGGCACCACGGCAAGAGCCACGATGAGGCGTACGCCGAAGCGCTGGCCACCCACGGCAGCAAGCCGGTCTTCTCATGAGCACCGTCACCGGCCCGGTGGCCGACAAGCACGGCAACCTGCTCGCCCGCGAGGGCCAGGATCGCTGCGGCTGCGGCGCGAAGTACTGGGAGCACGACGTCTGTGTGGACTGCGGGACGCACGTGCGGCACGCGCTTCAGCCCGAACTGCCCGAGACCGACAACCCGATCATCGCGCTGATGCGCGAGGACGACGTAGAGCACGACCCGTTCGGCACCGCGATGGGCTGGGCGTGGGCGGTCGCCGAGAACCTGCACTTCCGCGCCGGTGAGACCGTGCCGGACGAACTGGGCTACAGCCCCGGCATGGGCGCGAGCGATATCGAGGCCGAGGACTACGCCTCGCAGATGATCGCCGCGGAGGGCTTCCGTGCTGGCACGATGACCGAGGCCGCGCTGATCCTGCACCATTTCATTGACGAGTGCAGGCGACTTGGCAAGGATTACTGAGGGGCTCCCCGAACTTCGCCCCCCGACCCGCCGGTGTGCTTCCCCCGAGGCCACCGGCGGAGTCGTTTCGTCATCAACTTGGGCGGAGCGCGACGTCACTGACGTTTACGCAGCTGAGCACCTGGCCCGCCTGGCGGACGCGCGGGATGGTCGGGAGGGTGTGGTAAACTTACTTCAGTAAGTTAGCGACGAAAGGACAGCACATGGCAACGCAGGGACTCCCCAACTTCCCCAGCAAGGCAAGCCTGGCCGCGAAGGTCAAGCGGTACCACGCCGCTGCTGACGCGCACCGGCGCGGAGAGCACACTGCGCCGAAGCGGGGCTGCGCGCTGTGTGCAAGGGGCGAGCGATGAGCGACACGAACGAGCAGATGGGCCGGATGGTCACCGTGCTGCGCGCGGAGCGACGGATGCAACGCAAGGCACTCGCGGAGCAGACGGGACTGTCCTACGCCTTCCTCTGCGATATCGAGGCAGGCAAGCGCGGCATGTCGGCAACGACCCTGCGCACGATCGCGGACGTGTTCGGGATCTGGCCCTCCGAGTTGATGCGCCGCGCCGAGTGCCTGCCCGTGCTGGTGACGTCGTGAGCCCCGATCAACCGGCCCGGTGGCTGACAAGCACGAAACCCCGGTAGAGACACGAGGTGCCTACCGGGGTTTCGCTCTGCCTTCACCACTTTGGTCTGGGCCGAAGCCCGTCACATCGTGGATCTGACGATCGCCTTCGCCTTCACGCTCAAGTCCCCCGAAGGGAACGAGTGCTTTCCGGCTCTGGCAGGCCACGACCATATCCAGCTGCGGCGGCGGCGCGCAAGCCCCCACTGACGTTTACGCATACACCACGCTGGGGACTGCCGCGCGGCTGGCGCATGTCTGGACAGTGTGGTACGCTTTCTCTTGAAAGCGAACGACAACGACGAAGGGACACACCATGCGCGAGGACCACTACACCCACACGGTCGAGGACGCGGCCCGCTACGAGCAGGCTCGCGGCGAGGACCACGACACCGTGGACACCGTGGACCGTCCCTCACGCGGCGAGGCTCAGGCTGAGGCTGACGAGCGCTACGCCGAGATGTACCACGCCGGTCCGGCCAACGTGGCCGAGGGCATCCGCTGCGCACACTGCAAGGCTCGCCACGAGACGGTGGCCGAGATTCGCTGGTGCGCCGACCTGCACGCCGAGGCCCGCGCCGAGGCGCTGGCCGAGCAGGCCGCTGAGGCCCGCGCCGAGCGCTACTTCGAGGAGGGTCCCGAGTCCTTCGCGATGCTGCGCGCCGCCGAAGAGGACTTCGACCGTGCCCGTGCGTGGAATGACCCGTGGGCATGATCCGCCGCCTCACGCTGGAAGAGCACGCCGCACGGGTCGAGAAAGCCGCCGAGCGGGTCGCCCGGTCCGCCGAGCGCGTGGCCATGGCTGCCGATCTGGTCGAACTCAACCGCGCCAAGATGGAGGCTCTCGGACCACCGGAGCCGTTCCCCTTCTGGCCGTGGAACCGCCGTCGCCGGACCACCTGAAATCCCACACCCACCGCCGCCCGTCCCTCCTTCTGGAGAGGCGGGCGGCTCTGGCTACCTGGTCGCCGAGCGCCGGCGGCCAGGCTCCGGCCGCCGGGCTAACGTCACTGACGTTTACGCAGAGCTGCCGGCGCCGGCGAGCCCCGGCTCCTTGGTTCGTCGACGCAGGTGTGTACGGGAGATGGTGGGATGGTGTGGTAGACTCTCCTTGTACGCAAACGACGAAGGGACATCCCCATGAAGATCCACTCCGACTCGATCGAGTCGCTCGACATCCGCAAGGCCGCGCGCTTCGCCGCCGTGGGCTTCACCCGCTTCGATCTCGCAGGCAGCCGCTCACGCGAGCAAGCCTTCGACATCCTCTTGACCGGTGACTCCGGACGTCGCCAGAACGGCGGGCAGGATGAGGCCGCGTCGTGGGACCAGTGGGGGATCTTCCTGGGTCACCTCTACCGGCTCGACCCGAACCTGAAGACGCCCTACTACGGGAGCGACGAGCACTTCGTCTGGGCCACGGGTGGACGGTTCACTCCCGATTTCACTGCGGTCGACTGCCACCGCCAGCACAAGTGGGGCTTCGGGCTCCAGAGCGTGACGGGCGCGTACTCGGTCGCCGAGTGCGAAGGGAACACGCGCCATGAAGGGTGCGGCGCAGTCCAACGGTGGATGCTGCACGGCCACGAGTTCGCCGACCTCAGCCTGTAGCCAGCCAACGCCAGAGCCGTCGACGGGGAGACCCGCCGACGGCTTTGCTGCGTCTCAGGTGCGGCGGACGAAGAACAGGATCGCCACGATCAGCAGCACCACAAGCAGAACCCAGATGATCCACGACATGCCTGGAGCCTACGCCCACTGACGTTTACGCAGCTTCCCCACCGTGGGCGGGCGCGGCGGTCTAGTCCCGACTCGCTTCTGTTCAAGCAATGGTGTATTGTTCTTCTTGTAGGACAACGACGGAAATACATACCGACCAAAGGACAACCCATGGACACCAGCGATTACCTCGCCCTCGTTGAGGGTGGCACCGGCCACTTCACGGTCGAGTTCCACAGCGACACCAAGCCCGCCGCCGCGCACAAGGCGCGTCGTCTCCGCAAGGTCGTCACGGCGGTCGTCATGACCGGCGCCTCCTACGCCGACCTGCGGGTCAACAAGGGCGTCGAGACGGGTCCCCTGCCGTGGGGCGAATGGAAGGACGGCTGCGAGCCGTTCGTCATCCAGCACAAGGGCAACGACTACGCGAGGCTGTACGTGATCGAGCACGGCGTCAAGGCCGTCTACACGGTGGACGGCGAGGTCGTGACCCGCGACGAGTACGAGGGCTACCTGACGCCCTCGCAGCGCAACGCGCCCCGGCCCAACGGCGGCTGCATCACCGTCAAGATGGACGGCGTGCGGCTCGTCGGGGAACCGGCGTTCGCGTGAGCGCCCCGGTGGCCGTCCGCGCCGACAGCATCAAGGTGGGCGAGCAGGTGATCGAGCAGGGCGAGGCGTACCGCGTCGAGGCGCGCATCGACCGCGCTGGGATGGTGGTGCTGGTCCTGCTGAATCAGGGCTACCCCTACGACGCTGCCGAGATGGTGGAGGTGCTGCGCTGATCCGAGGTCCCCAACGCCCCGGCCCGCAAGGGTCGGGGCGTTCTGCGTTCTCCGGCTGGGGCGAGCTACTGACGTTTACGCACGCCGGCGCCTGGCCCGCCCACCTGGTCCGCCTGGTGGAACGTCACTGACGTTTACGCACGCCGGCAACCCTCCAGCTGGCCTTCAGCGTTGGGCACTGTTGCGATGGCGGGACAGTGTGCTATGATCTCTTTACACAACGACGCACGACGAAGGGACACCCCCATGGCCACCGATGCCAAGACCGCCGCCCGCGAGGAGCGCCTCGAAGCGCTGCACGAGATGCTGGTCAAGAAGACCGCCGAACTGACCACCTCCGAGGGCTGGATGGCGTACCTGAACTTCGCCTCGAAGTTCCGTCAGTACAGCCTCAACAACACCTTGCTGATCTTGTGCCAGCGCCCGGACGCGACGCACGTCGCGTCCTACAAGAAGTGGGCCGAACTCGGACGGCAGGTCCGCAAGGGCGAGCGCTCGATGGCGATTTTCGCGCCGATGACGCGCCGCAAGGAGGACGCGGACGGCAAGGAGCGCACCTACGTCTCCGGCTTCAGGGCTGTCCCTTTCTTCGACATCGCCCAGACCGACGGCGACCCCGTGCCCGAGCCGGTGCTGCCCGCGCTGCTCGACGGTGAGGCTCCCGCAGGCTTGTGGGAGTCGCTGAGCACGATCGTGGACGCCTCCGGCTACCACATTGAGCGTGGCGACTGCCACGGCGCCAACGGATTCACGCGGCCGAGCGAGCGACTCATCATGGTCCGCGATGACGTCAGCGATGCGCAGGCCGTGAAGACGCTGGCCCACGAGACCGCGCACATGTTGATGCACTGCGGCGAGGAGGGTGGACTCACCGCCGACGCGATGCTGCACCGCTCGATCGCTGAGGTCGAGGCCGAGAGCGTCGCGCACATCGTCGCCACCGTGCACGGGCTGCCGACCGAGGACTACTCACTGCCCTACATCAGCGGCTGGAGCGACGGCAAGCCCGAGGCCGTCGCTGCGACCGCCGACCGCGTGCTGCGCACCGCCAAGCAGATCCTGGCGATCACCGAGCCCGCCGACGAGGAGGTGAGCGTCCCTGCCTGACTCGAACGCCCGGCATAAGAGCCCCGGTCCCCTAGTGGGGGCCGGGGCTCTTCCGCGCC
>Ga0190275_10001708_pt1 | contig 16202 bp, 13 predicted proteins | sample Popmic550T_FD_133745 | JGI IMG/M metagenome (GOLD analysis project Ga0190275, IMG submission 133745) | Populus adjacent soil microbial communities from riparian zone of Yellowstone River, Montana, USA - 550 T | ecosystem: Environmental > Terrestrial > Soil > Riparian zone > Trees stand | place...
GCACCTCGGTCTACATCGGTGGCGCCTTCAGGAACGTCAACGGCGCGCCCCGCTCCACACTGGCGAAGCTGGACCTCGCGACCGGTCAGGTGGACCCGAACTTCCGGCCGCCGTTCACGGGTGGCCGGGTCTCGGACATCGCCATGGTCAACGGCCAGCTGATCGTCTCCGGCACGTTCAAGGCACGGATCGTGTCGCTGAACCCGGACACGGGCAAGATCACGACCTACCTGAACCACGCGATCGGCGGGCGGCTGCCCAACAGCGACTCGGCGCAGGTCTTCCACTTCGACGTGAGCCCCGATGGCCAGCACCTGGTGGGGGTCGGCAACTTCCTGACCGTCGACGGCCAGCCGCGGCCGCGGGCGTTCATGCTGGACCTCGGTCCGACGACGTCGACGCTCTCGTCGTGGAACTACGAGCCGCTGGGCCTGGCGTGCTCGTCCGGTCGCCAGAACGCGCAGGCCTACGTGCTCGACGTCGACTTCGCGCCGGACAGCTCGTACTTCGCCTTCGCGGCGTTCGGGTTCATGTACCAGACCGGGCAGCGCGGCTACCAGCTGTGTGACTCAGCGTCGCGGTTCGAGACCGACAACCTGAACCCGACCCAGCCGACATGGATCAACTACACCGGTGGTGACTCGCTGAAGTCGGTCGCCGTGACCGGCGCAGCGGTCTACGTCCAGGGTCACAGCCGGTGGCTGGACAACCCGTTCGGCCGCGACAGCGCAGGCGCCGGTGCGGTCTCGCGGCCCGGCGGTGGCGCGATCAACCCGGTGACCGGCCTGGCGCTGCCGTGGAACCCGGTCATGCCGCAGCAGGCCGGCGGGTTCCAGATCCTGCCGACCGCCACGGGTGTCTGGTTCGCCACCGACGGGATCCGGTTCGGCGGCAAGTACCGGCGAGGCATCCGCTTCGCGCCGCTCCCCTAGGGACGACGCGACGCGGTTCGGGTGAGGGCGTACCCCTGGCGCCCGAACGGGTGGGGTCGGTCCCGGCGACCCCACCCTCCCGAGTTGCGAGCTGGGTCCGGTCAGACCCTTGGCCCTGAAGCCGGTCAGACCGGGCCCAGCTCGACCACGGTCACACCGGGCTGGCGCACACCTCTTCGTAGGTCTGTTCGAGGCGGACCAGGTCGGCAGCCGGCGAGTAGGTGTCGACGTAGGTGTCGCGGCAGCGCTTGCGCAGGTCAGCGGCCAGTTCTGGGCGTTGGACCAGGTCGGTGAGACGCGCGGCGAGGCTACGGGCGTTCCCGGTCTCGAACGTCCAGCCGCACCCGGCCGCCATGACGTCCTCGCAGATGTTCTCGAGGTCGGAGGTGAGCAGCGGCGTTCCGACGGCGAGGCTGCGCAGCATCACCAGCGGCTGGCCCTCGTACCACTCGGACGGGACGAGCACGACCTCGGCGTCCCGCATCCGGCTGGTGACGGTGTCCTCGTCGACCCAGCCGAGGAACTCGATGGAGCTGTCCTGGGCGGCGGCCTCCTCGACGACCGGACGCAGCTCGCCGTCGCCGGCGATGACCAGCTTCATGCCGGTCGGGACGCGCTTCCAGGCGTCCAGCAGGGTCAGGACTCCCTTGATCGGGATCAGCCGGGCGGCGAAGACGAGCTCTCGCGGCCCGCCCTCGCGGCGTCCCTCGATCCCGGGGTCGGGCACGGAGTTCGGCTTCACGAAGATCCGGTCGGCGGGGTAGCCGTCGCGCACCATCAGCCGGCGTGCGAAGTCGGTCAGCGTCAGGTAGCGGGTCACCGACTTGTGGAAGGTGCCGGCGGCTCGGTGGATGGTGAGGCCGAGCGTGAGCGCGGTGGTCGCCGCCCGGCTGTCGTGGTAGCACGCGTGGCGGATCCCCGGCAGCTTGAGCTTCGAGCCGACGCAGTCCTCGCAGATCTTGCCGTCGCGGACACAGGTCCCGACCACGCACGAGTAGCGGTAGGAGTGGAGGGTGGTCACCGCGGGCACGCCGGCCGCGTGTGCGGCTCGGAACACCGACGGCGAGAGCAGCGGGAACGGCGTGTGCACGTGCACGACGTCGGGCTTGAAGGCTGCGATCCGCGAGCTCACGTCGCGGGCGGCCTCCACGTTCCAGACGGCCTTGGCGCCCGCCCGCCAGGCCGGGAGGCCGAGCTCCTCGGCGGCCGGCAGCGTGTACTGCTCCACGTCGTGCCCGGCGGCCGCGAGGATCGTGCCCTCGTGCGCGAGCACCTCCATCGCGCCGCCCAGCGACGCGTGGTGGTTGTGCAGCTGCAGAACCCTCACGTCGTACCCCCTGCCGTCAGCCACTCCGGCCACTGTTGCCTGTCCTGGGCGAGCATCGCACGCAGCCGCGCCAGGTCGTCGGCGAACAGTGGCTCCAGCTGGTCGCGAGCCGCCTGCGGCAGTACGTCCTGCCGCAGCAGGGTGCGCCGGATCCGCTCCCGGAAGCGGTACGACGTGCGGTTCTTGACGAACGTGCGGACCCGCTCATGGCCGACCGCCCAGCCCAGCACGGCATGTGCGGCGGCGAACCGCGGCCGGCCGGAGATGTTGACGCGCGGGACGTCCCGTCCGGCCCCGGCCGCGTCGGGGACGCCGAGGAATTCGAGCACCCGGCCGAGCGTGCCCTCGTAGTCGCTCTCGAGATCGTCGAAGAAGAACACCCCGACCTGCTCGCGGGGGAACGCATCGAGCAGGGCCGCCACCTGGTCGGCGTACCGGCTCTGCGAGGTGTAGTGCCAGATGTGGTGCCAGCCGGCCGCCTTGCGCTCCTCCTCGAGCGCCACGGCGTCGAGGAGGTCGGCCTCGGTCTCGAAGCCCCGGGCCCGCATGTACTGATGGCTCGACCAGGCCCGGGCCACCGGCTCACGCAGCATCACGACCAGCTTCATGTCCGGGTTCATGGCCTTGATCTCGGGGATCGACTCCTCGGGGTAGTACATGGTCGACACCGAGGCGTCGCCCAGGGCGACGTAGTCGTGCTGGGCGGGGTACAGCGCGAGGTAGGCCTCGCGGTCGGTGACCGCCACGCGGTTGATCGTGTGCGCGTCGCCCGGCGCCGTGAAAGCGGCTCCGGTCCGGTGCAGCGCGAAGTAGTGCGGCTCCTTCGGGTCCGTGACGAACACTCGCGGGTGCGAGCGCAGGCCCTCCACGAGCCCCGTCGTACCGCAGCGCGCTGCGCCGACTACCAAGAACGTGGGCGTGGTCATCCTGGGTTCCCCCCTCGATCCGCGATCGCCGCCCGGTAGGCGGCCTCGAGTCGTCCGGCGACCAGGTCCGGGGCGAACCGGGTCTGCGCGCGTTCGACACCGGCCGCGCCGTGGGCGCTGGCCAGCTCCGGCTCCCGGCGCAGCCGGTCGACGGCTTCCACCAGGAGGTCCGGTCGGCCGAGTGGGATCACCGTCCCGGCTGGGGGTTCGTCCCCCTCGAGCAGCACCTCGGAAGGCCCATCGACGTCGGTGGCCACGACGGGAAGCCGGCAGGCCATCGCCTCGGCGATGACGAGCGCGACCGTCTCGTAGCGCGAGCTCAAGAGCAGCGCGTCGACGGCCCACAGCCACGGCCGGACGTCGTTGGTGCCGCCGATGAAGCGGATCGACCGGTCCCACGTCGACGGCGCCGCGGCCGCGAGGTCGGCCGCCTCGCCGGGTCCGACGAGGTAGAGGACCATGCCGTCGGGCTGGCGCGCCTCCCAGGCGGGGACCAGCAGGTCCTGTCCCTTCTGGAAGGCGATCCGGCCCAGCACCAGCACCGCGAACTCGTCGCCGAGCCCCAGCGCATCCCTGGCCTCGAGCCGCTCGTCGTAGGTGGGCGGCCGCAGGTGGTCGAGGTCCACGGCGACGCTGAGCACGTCGCCCGGCACCCGCACGCCGATCTCGTGGCCGCGATCGAGCTCGGCCTGGCAGTTCGTCACCAGCCGGTCGGTACGCCGAGCCGCGGCCCGCTCCGCCAGCCGGACCGCGGCCGCCGGGGCCGCCCGGGCGAACAGCCGGTCGGACCAGGCGTGGGCCTGGTAGACGACCGGGACGTCGAGCCCCCTCAGGGCGAGCGGCGCCCGGCCGAGCTGGCCGGCGACGAAGGAGTGAAGGTGGATGACGTCGGGGCGGATCTGCCTGACCGCGCGGCGCAGCTCACGGATCGCGGCGGGGTATCCGTTCGGTCGGCTGCGTCGTACCGGCCAGGGATGACGGACTACGCCGGGCACGTCGGTGGGGTAGGCGTCCGGTGTGAGCAGGTGCACCCGGTGACCGGCTCGCACCTGCTCGGCGGTGAAGTGGTCGACGAGCGTCACGACACCGCCCCACGTCACCTCGCTCACGTGGAGGACGGTCAGGGGAGCGGCGCTCATGACTCCGCCCCAGTGAGCCGCTCGACCAACGGGCGTGCCCAGCCCTGGCGGTCGGTCGGGCCGGCCGGGTCGTCCACGCGGTCGGCGACGAACCGGAGGTTGATGGCGATGAGGTAGGCCGCGATGGTCACCTCGCCCTGCTGCGGGGTGAGGCCCCAGTCGGAGGCGAGCGCGTGGCGCGCGTCGACCAGCCACGCGTCCTCGGCGGCGGCGTCGGTGCCCTCGCGCAGCCGCCGGGTCTGGGCGAGGTAGTGGACGTGGTCGAACCCGGAGAGCACGTCGTCCTCGTGGTGCTCCCAGTCCCAGAGCAGCACGTCGTTGCCATCGCGCACCATGTTCCACGGCACCCAGTCACCGTGCCAGGACGAGGTCGTCACCGGCTCCGCGCCGTTGACCGCCACCAGCCGCTGGAGGTGCTCGACGATCCACTCGGCGTCCGGCGTCACGGCCGCCAGCGCGGCCGCCTCGGCGGAGAGCCGCCGGATCAGGGGCGTCTCCGCGAGGGGAAGGTCAGGCCCGGACCCGGTCCGCGTCGCGAGGGCGCGCATGGCGGTGAGCGGAACGCCCTCGGAGGAGGGTGCCGCGGTCGGGGTGAGGGCCCCGAGGCACAGCACGGCGGCATCGTCCTCGACGGCCCAGCCGAGCACCGGCGGCGGCGTGATGCCGGGCACCGGTCGGTCGGCCAGCTCGTGCAGCCGGTCGCGCTCGGCCGAGAGCCTCCCGGCACCGTCGCCGCGGGCGCACTTGGCGAACGCGAGCGTGCGGCCCTCGGCGTCGAGCGGCTGGATCACGACCGCGCGGCCGTGCCGGCGGCGGCCGAGCCGGACCACCACGGCGTCGGTCTCCGGCACCAGCCGGCGCACGATCGCCACCAGCCCCTCGGTGCCGGGCACCGCCACTCGCGTGACGCCGGGTGCTCGCTGCAGCAGGCCACGCCGGTGGGCGGCCCCGAGGGCCCGGGCGAGCACCGGGGCCCGCTGGCCGTCGTCGGAGCGCACGAGAGCACCGGCGGCACCGGGGCTGTCGGCGGGGATCAGGAACACCGGGCGCGACCTGGTGGGCAGCACGAGGTACTCCTCGGACTCGTCGGCGTGCCGGTGTGGCGCGCGGCTGAGGCCGATCGGGATCGGGTCGGGCCACACCGTGCGGAGTCGAGCGGTGAGCTGGTCCCTGGGTGAGCGCCCGCTCATGCAGGGACCCCGGGCAGCCGCACCACGGGGCACTCCTCGTCCCAGGCGGCCGACCACTCCAATCCGCGCCGCTGATCCTGCTCGACCAGCGCCGTGCGCATCGCGAGCCGGGCGTCGTCGTACAACCGCTGCAGCCGCTCGAGCTGTTCGGGGCTGCAGCTGGCGAGTGCGTCGGCGAGCTGCTCGGCCGGTACCGGCCGGGTCAGCAGCGAACGCACCGCGCGGATCCGTTCGCTGCCCGCGGTCCGGCGCAGCCACGGGTAGAGGCCGGCCCGGCGCACCGAGCGGCGGGCGACGCGGACCAGCGGGTGCCGGTAGGCCACGACCGCGTTGCGGTGGGCTCCGGCGTCCTCGGGCTCCCCGATCAGTCCTGGGTCGAGGCCGATTGCCTCGCACACCAGGCCGGCAACCAGCCGCGAGTCCGCCTTGAGGACCGGGAACGGCACGAGCAGCAGCCGTTCGGCCGGTAGGTGCTCGGTCAGTGCCTGCCACCATCGGCCGTAGTCGCTGGCGCCGCTGTAGACGTCGGAGGACGTGAGCGCCTCGCCGAGCGTCGCGGCCGGCTCGTTGGTGAAGTAGTCGCGGTGCAGCTGGAAGTGGGACACCAGCCGGGTGATGGGGTGCCGGACGGCGTAGACGACCACCGGCTGGGCGTCGTTCGCCAGCCGCGGGATGGCCTCGGGGAAGTGCGCGAACGTGTACGACATGCTCCCGTCGAGCCGCAGCAGGCCCGGCTGGCGGGCGTCGTAGAGGCTGTCGTACCACGCGGGGCCGCGGTCGTACTCGCGGCTGAAGTAGTTGGACTCCTTGACGGCGCCGGGATCGATGCCGGGGTGGGTCGCCAGCAGGGCAGACAGGAACGACGTCCCGGACCTGGCCGCGCCTGCGACCACGACGTCCGGACCAATTGTTGTCGGTCCGGTCACTTCTCCCCCTGAGTGCGCACCCGTGCGAGACACTTACTCGCACGGACAGTTTAGAGTCGGGTCGCTGGGTCTGACTCGGCGCGTCCGACGTCGGCGTGCAGTCTGCACGCCCACCGACTTGGGAGCGTAACGGGGGAGAGGCACATGGATCAGCCGATCGGCGGTATGAGGCGATCGCGAGTCAGCAATCTGGTGCGCAGGGGGCTGCCGGGACCGGTGGCGAACGTCGGCAAGAGCGCGGCACGGCTGGTCGGGACGGCGACCTCGTCGCGTCGCCCGCTGCCCGACTTCCTGGTCATCGGCACCAAGAAGGGCGGCACCACGTCGGTCGCGAACTGGCTGGTCCAGCACCCGCAGGTGGTGCCGATGTTCCCGCGGTTCCAGCGCCACAAGAGCCCGCACTACTTCGACATCAACTACCACCGCGGCGAGTCCTGGTACCGCTCGCACTTCCCGACCGAGGCCGCGCGGGAGCGGCGGGCCCGTCAGGTCGGCCCGGTCCGCGTCGGCGAGGCGTCGCCGTACTACATGTTCCACCCGGCGGCGGCCGACCGGATCGCCGAGACGGTGCCGGAGGTCCGGCTGGTCGCGGTGCTGCGCGAGCCGGTGTCGCGTGCCCACTCCAACTACTACGACCGGGTCGTGGCCGGCACGGAGCCGCTCCCCACGTTCGAGGCGGCGCTGGCCGCCGAGGAGTCGCGGCTGACCGGGGTCACCGACGAGTGGCTGGCCAAGCCCGGGCACTACAGCTTCTCGCACGACCACCACACCTACCTCGCCCGAGGGCGGTACGCCGAGCAGCTGCGCCGGTTCTTCGACCTGCTGGGTCGCGAGGCGCTGCTGGTCCTGCCGCTGGAGGCGCTCAAGCGCGAGCCCGACAAGACGTTCCGCCAGATCGAGGAGCACCTCGGTCTGGACCACCACGACGTCGTGCTCGAGGAGCGCAACGTCCGGCAGGGCAACCCGACGATCGACCCCGCAACCCGGGAGCGCCTCTCCGCCTACTACGAGCCGTACAACCAGGAGCTCGCGGACCTCCTGGGTGAGGACTACGGGTGGTAGGACGCGTCCACGTCGTCTGCCGCGCCAACCAGGGTCGGAGCCCGGTGTTCGCGGAGCTGCTCCGCGAACAGGCTGCAGCGCGACGCGTCGAGGCGCAGGTGACCAGCAGTGGCCTGGACGCCAGGCCGGGCGTGATGCTGCTCCCGGCGATGTCGCACGCGTGGTACCGCCGGAGCCGCACGGTGCTCGACCACCGCTCGCGGGTCTTCGACCCGGCTGACGTGGAGACCGCGGAGGTGACCCTCGTCTTCGAGGTGTCCCAGCGCTCTCGCATCGTCAACCAGCTGCCGGAGCTCGTCGACCGCGTCTACACGGTCAGGGAGGCGACCCGGCTGGTCAGCAGCCCTCGCTGGGACGCCGACTGGTCCGGCAGCTCCTTCGTGATGACTCGCCTCCACCGGATGCGTGGGTACGTCGAGCCGGGGGATGACGACACCCCCGACCCGGCGCGGATGCGGCGGTCGGCGTGCCGGCGGCTGCTGGGCGAGCTCGAGGCGTCGGCCGACCTGCTCGGCGAGGCTTTCTTCGGCCCAGGCCCGGACTAGGGCCAGAGCCCTACTCGTCCTCGGGCAGCGGCTCGCCGTACCCGTAGTAGGACTGCACGTCGCCGGTGAGACCGGACCACACGACGCCGGTGATCGGGGAACCGACCCGGTGCAGCCGCTCCAGCGCGCTGAGCAGCTGGTGCTCACGGCTCTGCCGGTTGCGCACGGTCAGCAGCACCCAGTCGGCATGGTGGGTGATCTCGAGCGCGTCGGCCACGCTGAGCACCGGGGGCGTGTCGACCACGACCAGGTCGGCCTGCTGTCGCAGCTGCTGCCACATGGTCGCGGCGCGCGGCGACGCGAGCAGCTCGGCCGGGTTGGGCGGGATGGTTCCCGCACCGACGATGCGGAGGTTGGGCTCAGCGGTATCGACCCGGACCTTGAGCTTCTGGCCGGCCAGCAGGTGGGCCAGGCCCCGCGGGGTCTCGACGCCGAACAGGGCACTGATGGAGGGCTTGCGAAGATCGGCGTCGACCAGCAGCACGCGCAGCCCGGTCCGGGCGGCCGTCACCGCGAGGTTGCCCGCCACGGTGGTCTTGCCCTCCGAGGTCAGGGCCGAGGTCACGACGAGGATCTCGCCCATCTCGCTCGGTCGTCCCTGAGAGCGCGCGGCCGCGAGGAACCGGAGGTTCGTGTTCAGGGCGCGGAAGGCCTCGCTGACCGGTGACCTGGGCTCGACCAGTGATGCTGGACGGGCCGGTTGCTTGCGGGTGTCGAAGGGGATCCGCCCGAGCACCGGGATGTCGCCGAGGAGCGACTTGAGCCGCGCCTCGTCCCGGATCCGGTCATCGAGCCGATCGCGGCCATAGCCCAGCACCGCGCCGAGGATCAGCCCGATCACCCCGCCGAGCATCGCAGCGCGCACCGGTTTGGGCTCCGCCGGCTGGTTCGGCACCTTCGCGGTCTCGAGGACCACGCCGCCGGCCCGGCCGCTGCCGGGATCGGTCAACTGGGTCAGCGAGATCTCCGTCGTGAGCTCGGCCGATCGCACCCGCAAGCTCTGCGCCTGGGCCTGGAGCTCAGGCCGTTCTTCGGGACTGGCGCCGTCGAGCTGCACCTCGACCTCGGCCAGCTGCTCGTCCACGACCGTCCGCTCCTCGATCAGGTTGGCGGTCGTCGCTGCGAGGACATCCCCTGCCGACTCGGCCTGGTACGCGATGTACTGAGTGGCGAAGCTGTCGGTGATGGCGGCCGCCTCCTCGGCGTCCGGCCACAGCGCACTGACCACGACGACCCGGGTCTGCTCCACGGTCGCGACGTCGACAGCCGCGAGCAGGTCGGCCGGCTCGACGTCCAGGCTGAGGTCCTCGATCACCAGGTCGGCGATCGCCCGCGACTCCACCAGCTGCGCGAGGGTCGAGACCTCGGTCGGGTCCATCACTCGGCCGCCCGACGACTCGGTCGTGGTCGGTTCGATGAGGAGCCGGGTCTCCGCGGCGTACATCGTCTCGGCGCGCAGGCTGAGGCCGAACCCCACGGCTGCCCCGAGGATCATCAGGACGACGGCGAGCCGCCACTGGCGGCGCAGGATCGCGACGTGGTCGCTCAAGCGCGTCACGTCGGTGTCACCCAGCTGGCTCATGGCGCGGCTGTCCCCCTCTTCTGCTCCCGTTGGCGTCCGGCAGGGCCCACGTGCATGTCAGAATGTGCCGGACCGGCGGCCCCATCGTAGGTGACCGGTCAGGGTCGATGGGGCCGAAGGGTCACAACCGTGCGGCGAGGGGGAAGGTGGGTCCGATGCGGTGGCTGTTCTTGCTGCTCATGGCCCTGCTCCCGCTGCAGTGGTTCGTGGTCGGGGCCGGGCTGCGGCTGCACATGGCCGCGATCCTGCTGTTCGGCGCCGTCGTCCTCGCCACACACGGCCCTCACCTGGCGGTGCGGGTGGTCCGGCTGGCCGAGCCGTTCATCATCGCGAACTTCGCCCTGACGGTCATCTGGGTGTTCGCGAACCGCTATCACAGCTTCGGGGTGCGTCAGCCGGCCGAGCAGATGCTCCTGCTCGGCGCCTTCGTGGCGGTGGCCGTCGCGACCCTGGCGGTGCTGCGTGAGCCCGGAGGTCGCGGGGTCGAGGCGCTGCGGTGGTCGACCTGGGTCTGCATGGTCTCGTTGCTCGCGGCCATGGCCTGGTCGCTGACGGTCAACGGCGTCAACCCCGCCGAGGTGTTCGCCCGCACCATCGCGTCCGGTGACCCGGAGATCCTCCAGCGCGAGCTCTTCCGCTCGGCGTTCGGCGGGTTCGGCCTCGCCGAGGAGTCGGTGATGGGCAACATCCGGCACGAGGTCTTCGGAGCACTGCTCCTGGCACTGTGCGTGTCGTCGGCCTGCCGGCTGCTGCGACCGTTCGCGAGCCGTGCCGCGTGGGCCCTCTACCTCCTCGGCCAGGGCCTCGCGGTCCTGCTCCTGCTGCTGTCGATGAGCCGGTCGGTGATCCTCGCGCTCGCCGTCTGGCCGATGCTCGGGCTGCTGCGCCAGGTGCTGGCCGGGCGCGTCACTCCGCGCGGTGCCGGCGCCGGGCTGCTGTTGGCCGGCACGGCCGGCGTCCTCACCGCGATCGGCGTGCTCCAGGTGCTGTGGGTCCGCTTCACCGAGGACACCGGGTCGTACGAGGCTCGCGACAACCTGCTGCAGGCGGCGTACGACAATCTCGGACGGAGCCTCGCGACGGGCGGTGTGTCGACGGCGTCGGCGAGCTCCCACAACTTCGTGATCGACACCTGGCTCCGGGCGGGGATCGTCGCCTCGCTGGCCGCCCTCGTCGTCGTCGTGCTGGTCTGCGGGCTGTTCGTCGCGCTCGCGTTCACCCTGCCGCAGGAGCCGGCGTGGATGCTGCCGGTGGTGGCGATGCTCGCGCTCCCGGTGATCCGCTTCTTCACCGCCGGCGGCGGCCTCATCCCGCCGGTGCAGTGGATCGCCCTCGGGGTCGTCACCGGCTTCCTCGCCTACCGCGCCTATCTCCTTGAGACCCCGCAGCCCGTCCGCGACTCGGTGCCGGTCGCGGGCGTCACCGCATGAGACGTCCCGACGCGGTGTCCGTGGCCCGGGCACTCATCTGGTTCGCCGCGGCCTACGGTCTGGCCCTGGTCGGCTACCTGGTCATCAACGCGGTGTCGAGCCGGTGGCTGGGCACCGCAGAGTACGGCTACTTCGTGATCGCGGTGACCACCTCGCTCGTGATCGGTCAGCTCGGGTTGGTGGGGGCGCACCGGGGTGGGCTGCGCGAGGCCGCGGTCATGGGCGACACCGACGACCCCGAGCGGCTGGCCCGGCTCCGTGCCGATGTCCGGGTCGCGCTGCTGCTGACCCTGCCGCTGGCGGCCGCCATCTCCGGCTTCGTGATCAGCCTGATCACCGGCGACACCACCGGCACCAGGGTCGTCGCCGGCGCCGGGTTCGCCGCGCTGGTGTGGCTCGGCGGGGTGCAGAAGCTCTGGGCGAACCTGCTGCGCGGACTCGGCGCGATTCGGTTCGCCAGCCTGCTCGAGGGACGCTCGGGCGGCGGGCTGGTCAGCCTGGGCCAGGCGCTCGCGCTCCTGCTCGTCTGGCGCCTCTTCCCCGACACCGGACTCACGGGTGCACTGGTCGCGATGGCGTTGGGGTTCGCGGGTCCGGTCGTGGTGGCCGGCCTGATGGTGCGGCGGCGCTGGGCGCACGTGCCGGGGCGGACCACGCTGTGGCGGGCCGCGCGCAGCTCGGTGTCCCGCAACTGGCGGTTCGCCGTGAACCAGTTCGCGGTGTACGCCGCACTGACGGTCGAGCTGTGGGTGGCAGGCCTGGTGTTCGACGCGGTCGACGCGTCGCACTACTCCGCGGCCCAGCGGATGTCGCTGCTGCTCATGATCCCGATGACCGCGGTCCAGGTCGTCTTCGCGCCGGTCGCTGCCCGGATGCTGCACCAGGGCCGGACCGCGGACCTGCAGGCCGTGCTGCGGACGGGCGCGACCGCCGCCGGGGTCGTCACCTCGTTCGTCTGGCTCCCGATGCTGGTGGCGCCCGGCTTCGTGCTGGCCGTCGTGCTCGGCGAGCCGTTCCGCGGGGCGGCCGCCCCGCTGGTGGTCCTGACGATCGGCGGCCTCGCCAACGTGGTGGTCGGTCTCGCGGGTACGGCGCTGACGATGTCGCACCGCGAGGGCGTGGTCGCTGCCGTGCAGACCGGTTCGGTCGTCGCGCGGGCGGCGCTGGGCCTCGGCGCCGCGATCCTCTGGGGCCCGGTGGGACTGGCCGCCAGCGCCGCGCTGGTGTCGGTCATCACCTACGGCCTGATGTGGTGGCAGGCCTGGCGGCTGCTCGGCGTACGCACCGACATGACACTGCGGCCCCGGCTCGGCCTGTTCAAGCAGACCACTGCCTGAGGACGCGCGCCGAGGTCATCCAGGGGTCATCTAGGGTGGCCCGCGTGACCAGGACCGACATGGACGACCACGAGTTCGCGGTCTTCGCCGCCGAGGCCGCCGGGGCCCGGCTGCTCGAGGTGCGGGAGCAGGGGCTGGAGGGCCGGGCGCTCAAGGACGCCGGGGACGCCGCGGCGCAGGAGGTGCTGGCCGCGCTGCTGGCCGAGCACCGCCCCGGCGACTCCGTGCTGAGCGAGGAGGCGAGCGACGACAAGTCGCGGCTCGACGCCGACCGGGTCTGGATCATCGACCCGCTCGACGGCACCCGTGAGTTCTCCGAGCCGCCGCGCGAGGACTGGGCGGTGCACGTCGCGCTGTGGGAGCGCACCGCGGCGGAGCTGACCGCCGGGGCGGTCGCGCAGCCGGCGCTCGGAGAGACGTTCAACACCGGGACCCCGGCCCAGGTGCCCCCACGGACCAGTGACCGGCCTCGGATCGCGGTGTCCCGGACCCGGCCGCCGGAGTTCGTGAAGGCGCTGGCCGAGGAGATCGGCGCCGAGCTGGTCCCGATGGGCTCCGCCGGCGTGAAGGTGATGAGCGTCGTGCGCGACGTCGCCGACGCCTACGTGCACGCCGGTGGCCAGTACCAGTGGGACAACGCCGCGCCGGTCGTGGTCGCCCGCGCGGCCGGACTCCACTGCTCGCGGGTCGACGGCTCGCCGCTGGTCTACAACGAGGACGACACCTCGCTGCCAGACCTGGTGGTGTGCCGGCCCGAGCTGGCCGAGGAGATCCTTGGCTTCGTTCGCCGCCACGGCACCGACTGACCGGCCCGGTGATCCAGCACGCACTCGTCGACGCCGACGGCGTCCTCCAGCACCTGCCCGGCGGGTGGGTCGCCGCCCTCGAGCCTTTCCTCGGTCAGCGCGCCGAGGAGTTCCTCCTCGAGACCGTGACCGCCGAACAGCCGTGCCTGGTCGGTGACGGCGACTTCCTCTCGCTGCTGACCGACCAGGTCACTCGCTGGGGGCTGGCGCTCGATCCGGTCGCCGTCTACCGCGCCGTGTGGCACCGGATCGAGGTGCACGCCGACACGCTCGCGCTGGTGCAGCAGCTCCGCTCGGCCGGCATCGGCGTGCACCTCGCGAGCACCCAGGAAGCGGGCCGGGCGGCCGTGATGCGGCAGCTCTACGACGGAGCGGTCGACGCGGCGTACTTCTCCTGCGACCTCGGCATCGTGAAGCCCGACCCCGAGTTCTTCCGCCGGATCCTGGCCGGCCTCGGCGCCGAGCCGGACGAGGTCTTCTTCGTCGACGACACCCCGGCGAACGTCGAGGGTGCGCGGACCGCCGGGCTGCGCGCGATGCACTGGCGACACGAGGAGGGGCTCGACCGGCTGCGGGCCGGTGCAGCGGCGCTCGGGCTGCCAGTGGGAACCTAGCCAGGTGAAGGGAGACGCATGAGCAGCATCCCGGTGCCTGACGAGCAGACTCACTACTCGTCCCGGCGGCAGGACGATGTCGATGCGCTGGCTTGGCCGGTCTTCAGCCAACCAGCTCTCGACCTGTTGCGGTCGTCCGGTGAGGTGCTGCATCCCGAGGCCGGCGAGCTGTTGTGGGACGCGGGTGACCCCTACGACCTGTACCTGGTCCTGGCTGGCGGCGTGCTCCTGTTGGACCGCCGGGAGGACCGCGTGGTCTTCGTCATCGAGGAGGGCGACTTCGTCGGCGAGCTGGGCATGTTGATGGGTCAGCGGGCCTTCCTGCCGGGTGCAGCCATGGAGGACACGGTGGTGCTCCGCGTGCGCGTCGAGGAGCTGCGCCGGCTCGTGGAGATCTCAGGGGAGCTGAGCGATGTCCTGCTCGCCGCGTTCGACGCCCGCCGGCGGATGCTGAAGCGACTGGGGGAGGGGGGTCTCGTGCTCGCTGGGGACGACGACCGCGACCTGCACCGGCTGCAGGAGTTCGCCGAGCGCAACCAGCTCCCCTACCGGACTGTGCTGCGCTCGGACACCGCAGCGTGGTCAGAGCTGGCGAAGGCGACGGCACTGCCTGAAGAGGGCACCGTCGTGGTGACCGGAGACCGGCGGGTCATGACCTCACCGACGACGCGCGACCTGGCGACCGCGCTGGGGATCGACCTGTGGTGCCTGTCCGACGAGTCCCGGTGTGACCTGCTCGTGGTGGGCGCCGGTCCAGCCGGGCTGGCGGCCGCCGTCTACGGCGCCTCGGAGGGGCTCGACGTGATCCTCGTCGAGGACGTGGCCATCGGAGGGCAGGCCGGCAGCTCGTCGCGGATCGAGAACTACCTCGGCTTCCCCGGGGGTGTGTCCGGGGCAGAGCTGGCCCGCGCTGCGATGCTGCAGGCCGTGAAGTTCGGGACGAGGCTGGTGTCCCCTCGCTCCGTCACGGGACTGTCGCGCGTGCCCGGAGGCTTCCGCGTCCGGCTCGACGATGAGCACGACATCGAGGCGTGCGCCGTGATCATCGCCAGTGGTGTCCGGTATCGGCGCCTGGACGTGCCTGGTCTGGCCGACCTCGAAGGACGTGGCGTCTACTACGCCGCGGGCGACCTCGAGGCCAAGGTGGTGTCCGGCCGGAACGCCGTCGTGGTGGGGGGCGCCAACTCGGCCGGCCAAGCCGCCCTGTTCCTGGCCCGGCACGCGGGCCAGGTCCACGTCCTGATCCGCCGTGACGACCTCAGCGACACCATGTCGAACTACCTGGCGCAGCGCCTCACCCACCACGAACGGATCACCGTCCACCCTCGGTCGGAGCTGTCGGCGGTCCATGGCACCACCCGCCTGAGCGCCCTGAGCTGGCGGGACCACGTCCTCGAAGACGACGTCCGGATCGATGCAGACGGTCTCTTCCTGATGATCGGCGCGGACCCCGGTACGACCTGGCTGCAGGAGGTAGGCGTCGAGCTCGACGACAAGGGGTTCGTCGTCACCCGCGACGGCTTCGTCACCTCGGTGCCCGGAGTGTTCGCTGCCGGCGACGTGCGCGCTGGGTCGGTCAAGCGGGTGGCCTCGGCGGTCGGCGAGGGGTCCGTGGTGATCTCCGCCGTCCACTCCTACCTGGCCGACGCCGACCCGTCCTGACCGAGGCGCCGGCCGAGATCCTGAACTGCACTGTCTCGTCCTGCGACTGTGTGAGACTGCGATGAAGCCGCAACGAAAGTACGGGGAACCTCATGCCTTCGATGACTCGGGTCTGCGTCGTCATGCTCGTCGGGTGGTCGGCCCTCCTGCCGCCGCCCGCCGCGGCCGAGGAGGCCGTGGATCCCTGTGGCGCTCCCACGTTCGTCGGCACTGATGCAGATGACCACCTCACCGGGACGGAGGGGCAGGACGTCATCGCCGCGTTGGGCGGAGACGACGTCGTCGAGGGACTCGGTGGGGATGACGTCATCTGCGGCGGGGGCGGTGGCGACTCGCTGATCGGCGGAGGCGGGAACGACCGACTCTACGGTCAGGCGCACGTGACTGTGATTGGCATGGAAGCCGTCCTGGAGTGGCGGCCCGACATCCTGAACGGCGGCGCCGGTGACGACTACCTCAACGGTGGTGGTTTCGACGGCGGCGCGTACGACGGAGGTGACTACATCACCTTCGAGGACGCTCCACAGGGCGTCACCATCGACCTCGCAGATGGGCTCGCCACCGGCGACGGCACCGACACCATCGCGAAGTTCAGTGACGTGGTGTGGCCGGATACGCAGCGGTGGAACATCGTGGGATCGCCGTATGCAGACACCGTGAGGGGCGACGAGAACCGAAACACCTTCGTGGGCGGCGAAGGTGACGACGAGCTCTCGGGTGAGGA
>Ga0190275_10001709_pt1 | contig 16194 bp, 10 predicted proteins | sample Popmic550T_FD_133745 | JGI IMG/M metagenome (GOLD analysis project Ga0190275, IMG submission 133745) | Populus adjacent soil microbial communities from riparian zone of Yellowstone River, Montana, USA - 550 T | ecosystem: Environmental > Terrestrial > Soil > Riparian zone > Trees stand | place...
TTCCCGCTCTCGCTCAAAACGTGCCGCCCACGGTCACGAATCCGATCGCGGATTTCACCGTTTATGCCGCCACGCCCGCGCGTTCGATCGATCTCGCAACCGTGTTTACTGATCCGGACGTGAGCAACGCGGTTCGGATGTCGACTGTCCTGGGCACGTTCGATATCGCGCTGTTCGGCCAGCAAAAGCCGATCACGGTGGCGAATTTTCTGAAGTATGTGAATGAAGGCAGATATTTTAAATTCGACCCGAACAACGGCCAGACCGCTTCGAGCTTCATCCATCGCTCAATCCCAGGGTTCATCATTCAAGGCGGCGGCTTTCTCGGCACCGTCAACGGAGGGAACACCCAAATTGAACCCACCGCAGTGCTTACATTCCCGCCTATCCAAAACGAACCCGGTATCTCGAACACGAGGGGTACGATCGCGATGGCGCAATTCGGCCCTGATGCCAATAGTGCGACAAGCCAATGGTTCATCAATTTGGCAAATAACACCCCGCTCGATGTGCGAAGCGGCGGAATGAATCCCGCCGGACCGTACACGGTTTTCGGGCGAGTCGTGAACAATGGCATGACCGTGGTTGACGCCATCGCAGCTGAGCCGCGTTACAATTTCTCGGGCGCGGGACCGGACTTCGCCAATCTGCCTCTGCGAAATTATAACGGTAGCAGTGCAGTGCAGGTATCGAACCTCGTTTCCATTCCTGGCATTGCCCAGATTTCGCCCCTCGCTTTTTCGGCTTCGAGCGATAACGCCAATGTGACCGTGACGGTGAGCGGAACAAAGTTGCTCGTGGGCGGCAATCAGGTCGGCTCCGCGAACATCACGGTCACGGGGACCGACTTCGATGGCGCAACGATCCAGGATACTTTCGCCGTCAACGTCATCGCCGCGCCGGGCCGCCTCATCCAGCTCTCGACCCGCATGCAGGTTGGAATCGGCGACAACGCGCTCATCGGCGGATTCATCATGCAAGGGTCAGCACCCAAGCGGCTCATGATTCGCGGCATCGGGCCGTCGAGCGGATTGCAGGGGGCGCTGGTTGATCCAATTTTGGAATTGCGGGACGGGACTGGTGCAATTGTCGCGAGCAACGACAACTGGGGCGACGCCGCGAACCAGCAAGACATGATCGATAGCGGCGTGGCGCCGACTTCCGCCACCGAGTCGGGCATTCTCCTGACGGTGCCCTCCGACGTGAACAACGCCTTTTATACCGCGATCGTCCGCGGCGTGAACAACGCCACCGGGCTTGGCCTGGTGGAAGTTTACGATCTCGATAGCGGGCCGGGCTCGACCTTGCTCAACATCTCGACCCGGGGCGAGGTGAACGTCGATCCGAATGCGCTGATTGGCGGGTTCTTTGTCGGCGGCACCGATTCGAAAACCATTGTCGTGCGCGCAATCGGCCCGTCCCTCTCCGCGCTCGGCGTCTCGGGCGCGCTGGCCGATCCGACGCTCGAGTTCTTCAACGGCCAGGGCACAAAGCTCGACGAAAATAACGATTGGGAAACAAGCGCGAACAAGGCGCAGATCCAGAACAGCGGCCTGGCGCCGTCGAACATGAAAGAATCAGCCGTGCTCCAGACGCTTGCCGCCGGTCCTTACACCGCCGTCGTCCGCGGGGTGAACAGTGGGACTGGGATCGGTTCGGTGGAGGTGTACCAGCTGCCGTAGGTTTCTGCTGTAGCGGCGGTCTATGATCGCCGATCGATCGTCGCCGGTCCTGCGTTTTCGGCGGTCATAGGCCGCCGCTCCTCGCTAAAAGGCGTGTCTTCTGCAGGAACGCGAATGTGGCGTTACATTAAGTGCTCGACTAACCGAGATGGCCCAGCCAGAATCGCGAGCCTAGAGACAAAGGACACGCCCCCATGAGCTGCTGGTTGGCAGAGATGTGATCCACGAAGATCCCCCTCCGGCCGACGACAATGCATGGCTGCATTGCCCCAGAATAAGAAACCCTACAGGGAGACTCGTACCATGATCGCTCGAAGGACTAATTCCCCACGTCGCATCGTTCCACGCCGCTGCTCCAAACCGAGAGCGGCGTTTTTCTGCCTCGCCTTTTTGATATCCGGCCAGGCGCGAGCTCAAGATCCCGTTTTCGGTGGGAAAGTGGATATCGACCAGCAAAAGTTGCTGGAGGGAAAATATGCGGTCGGAGATGTGCTCCAGAAGGGAGGGCAATTCTGGACTACGCCGTTCACCCGATACAATGCGACGACGAAAATCGGGGACGGCTACGGAGAGGGTGGCGCGAATGCGCCGCGAGCGGCCCAGCGAAAAGCGTTTAATCCATCGGGATTCCCCACCTACCCGTTTCTGCGTCTCAACGGGCTTGATTCGCAAAGCTGTTATGAATGCCACAACTCGATCGGGAGTGCCGCGGGTTATGGGGCCGGCAGCCCGTTGATTCGCAAACAGCCAAGCTCGGTCGGCGGCTCCGCCGGCTCTAATAGTAATGCCTTCATCAACCCCTGTTTTCCGAATCCGGCCACCCTGTTCATCCGCCAGCCGCCCCACGTCTTTGGCTCCGGTTATGTCCAGACGATTGCAGAGGAGATTACGAGTGAACTCTACGCCCTTAGAGCCCAGGCGAGGACCCTGGCGCAGGCCAGCCCGGGCAAGGCGCAGTCAATCCCGCTGCTCGATACGAAACATAACTTGGATTACGGGACGTTCACCACGACCTACACCGCGCCTCCCCCCGGCAAGCCTCCACAACGCTGGGTCGGTTTGAAGAACCAAAGCACCTGTGCTGTGCCGCTTTTCCCGTGCGCGCCGCCAAAAGAGCAAACTTCAAATGCATCCAAGGCATCGCCCGCCCAGAGCAAAACGGCTCCCAAGGCGCCGAGCGATGTCAGCAACGCTGCGGTGAATAACGACATAGGCGCAATTATGCAGCCCGGCTTCACGGACGATTTGAGTCAGATCAAGGGAGTTTCCTCCGACCTAATCGTTCGTCCGTTTCAGTGGAAGGGAATCTCTTCGAGCATTCGCCATTTTGTCGAGGGCGCGCTCGACTTTCATTTTAGCATGCAGCCAGCGGAGACCGTCCCGGATTGCGATTGCGATAAGGACGGCAAAATAAACGAAGTCTCCGTCGGTAATGTCTCTGCCATTTCGGCCTTTGTGGGAATGACGCGTCCGCCGCAGCAGATTGTGCCGCCGGGCATCTCTCAAGACAGCGTCCAGCGCGGCTATCAGATCTTCACCGGAACGGCCCGCGATCTAAAGCTCCCCCAACAAATGTGCGCGACGTGCCATACGCCGGCGCTCCCGATTACAGACCCCAATCCGCAGTTCACCGTGGATGGACCCGAACCTGATCCGAATTTCAACTGTCCGGACAGTTGCCCCGGCGAAACGGCGGCCTATTCCGGAAGCCTGATCAATCCGCGCCCATCGCACGCGCGGCTTGCGGTGCTGAAGAGGATTAAGGCGGCGCCAGCCGCCCTGCGTGCGGCCGCGGCGCCGACCACCTACAATATACCTCTAAACAGCGCGGCCGTTCCGGCGAGTTCGCTCCCGCGTCTGACGCAGACGGCGCCCTTCTTCCTGCCGTTTTTGCCTCAGCCCCCGGCAGGCGCACTCTATGTCCCGTTGTTCAGCGACCTGCACACTCACGATATGGGCGTGGGCCTGGTGGACTTGGGGAATCAACCGACAGACGTAGCGACAGTCTGCGTTCAGCCGAGGTTTTTCATGACCCGGCCGCTCTGGGGCGTGGCCGATACAGGGCCATGGCTCCATGACGGACGCGCCACGAGTCTGATGGAAGCCATCGTGCTTCACGGAGATTCGAGCGTGCCAAACCCGGCCAACCGCAGCGAAGCCGCGCCAGTCATAGATGCCTTCCAGAAATTATCGCCTGATGACCAGCAAGCTATCGTGAACTTCCTTTTGTCGCTGCGCCTGCCCGTCGAAGAGAACTCTTCCCTGGTAACATCGCGTTAGCACGAAGTTCCGGACGAATCCAAATAGCGGATGACCAAAAGGCTCACGCGAAAATGAAAAAGAAATATGATGTCATAGTCATTGGCGGTGGACCCATGGGGTTGTCCACTACCTACCATTTGAGCAAGCGGAAGGTTAAGACGCTCTTACTGGAGCAATTCACTTTCTTTAATCAATTGGGAAGTTCTGCCGGGGTATCACGACAGTTCCGTATTCCCTATCCAGAAGAGTATATGGTGAAAATGGTGAAGGAATCCGTTCCATTCTGGGACGAGCTTCAGTCGCACACCTCCACCCGACTGAGGGAAAAAGTCGGCACCCTGTGGTTTGGGGACCCGGCCGTCCACTCAACCGAAGGAAATATCGGGCAGGCCGAAAAGGCCCTAAAGGCGCAGAACGTCCCCTACACGCAGCTTTCCGCTTCGGATATAGAGAAAGAGTATCATTTCAAAGATCTGCCCTCCACCTATACCGGTTTGTTCCAACCGGATGGAGCGAGTATCGACTTGAAGGCCACTCTTCAGACTTTGCATGACTGGAACGCTGCATCTCCCCTCGTCACAATGAAGGATGAGGCTCCCGTGACGCGCATCGCGCAAAAACAGAAGACATTTGAAGTGACGACGCGCCAAGGAACCTTCACCTCGGAACGACTTGTCATCGTGCCTGGACCCTATGTGGACAGCGTCATCAATTTGCTCGGCTTCAACATCAAAGCCACCTACTGGAACATGGCTTCGGCCTATTACAAGAAAACGACGCCCGGCATCCAGTATCCAACTTGGTTTGTTTTTCAGAATCCTGAAGGAGAAAATGGCAATGAGTTCTACGGCTTCCCGGAAGTGGCCTGGGATCGTCCCGGGTACATCCGTGTAGCATCCGACTTCGTCATTCAGCCTCTCACTTCGCCGGCGCAACGCACATCCGTTCCCAACCCCAAAGAACTGGCTTACACCGCAACGTGGGTGAAAGACCACATGACCGGGCTGCAACCGGTGCCGGAGTTCACCTCCACTTGTCTCGTGGCTCTGAGCAAGATTCCCAACAAGGAGTTGCTGATAGACTTCGCTCCAGACTATGTGCCCAACCATAAACGCATCGTGATCTATGCCACAGGATGGGCCGGAAAATTCGTCCCGCTTCTCGGCAGAATTCTGTCAGATTTGACCCTCGACGGACACACTTCCTTTGATGTTTCGCACTTCGCATTGGGCAGCACCTATTTCAGGCGGCTAAAAAAGGCCCGTTAATCCAAGCCCTTCGCACCCCTATGAAACAGAAAACCTATTCAATATTCGGCGCTGGCGCCGCCGGGCTTTATACAGCATGGCGGCTGCTCGATGGCAAAGCCAAAGCCGCGAAGGACGAGGCAAAACAACTCGCTAAAGGGGATGTCCTCGAGCTGTATGACTGGGGACGATACGATTTCTCCAAGGCACACGCCGGGAGTCGTGAACCGGGCGCCCGCGTTTGTACCTGGCATTATAAGAACGACAAGACCAAGTCCTATGTTGAGTTGGGGGGCATGCGCTATTCCGCATGGGACACGAAACCGTCAAAGCTGTTTCCAAACCCTAATGATGGTAAAGCACCCGGACATCGCCTGGTCACGACGGTCATTTCACGCCTTGATCTCGAGAAATATTCGGTGCCGTTCAACGAATCGACCAACCCCTTGTTTTACCTGCGCACGAAGAACCTGTATCTGGCTGACATTTCCTCAAGCAACCCGGCCCCTTATAATGTCGATCATTTTGGCGCTGCAGCTTCACCGGACCAGGGTTTCGCAATTGTGGAAAACCTCGCCGTGACGGGTACCACAGGCCCGCAAACGCGTGCCGAATGGAATGCGTTTTATCGGAATGGCCGCATCACTTTGGAACTCCCCGAAACCTCGGTCTTTCAGCAAGGCGATTTCCTGAAGGATATCGGCTACTGGAATCTGATGTATGACCAGCTCGGTTCGGACGGTTACAGCTATTGCTCCGACGGAAACGGATACACCTCAAACGTCATCAATTGGAATTCGGCCGTAGCCTTTGACACAAACAATGAGTTCACGCCTGGGAATCAGTACAATACGCTCACCACTGGCTATTCAGGCATGTTCAATGCGCTCTTTGATGCCATCGAGAAGCTTGCGCAAAAGAAGGGTGTGATTTTTAAATATGTTCCCAACACCCGCCTCCATTCAGTTCTCGAAAAGAATGGAGTGATTCATTACACGTATGCCACGCGCGCGAAGCCCTGGAAAAAAGCAGGGTCAAAGACCGCCGACGCCGCCTGGCTGGCCATGCCGCGCCACGCCCTTGAGCTCGTGGCGCAGTCGACCCGCTTTGAGCAAGCTGGCCTGGACGTTTTGAATCATCAGAAGGTAAGATTGTATTTGGAGTCCGCGGTTATGCAGCCTTCCTATAAAGTAGGGATGTTTTTCGACAGTCCGTGGTGGACCGCTCAGGGAAATCCGGTCCCCACTTACCCCGCTCAACTCACCGGCTATGTGGTTACCAAAAGCGTGATCCTGGCGCTGGAGAAATCTGGTTTTCCAAAGAAATATCTTAAGACGTTTCCCGAGATCGCCGGGATCCCCTACACTTCAGGCGTTGACATTATCAACTCGGTTCAAGAGCTCACTCAGGAACGGCTTACCGTAAAACAGGAAGAGCAGTTGCTGACCGCGGCCCAGCGCAACACCATCGGGCCTAGCGTGACCGACACGCCTATTCGTCAGGTCGTTTACTTCGGAAATAATGCGCGGGATCAAAGCGGAGAGCCCGTGTACGGAATGCTCGCCAGTTATGACGACGAGCAATTCACCAGCTTCTGGCAGGGGTTGGAGCTGGGGCCGGGAGAAGAGCGGCACATTCCGATCTCGGAAGACACGCAGCCCTTGAAAGGTCCCCGTAAAGTGCCGCCCAGAATGATTAAGATGCTGCGCCGGCAACTGGCCGAATTGCATTTCGGGCCAAACTCAGACTACAGCAATGTGCCGGAACCTAAAGAAGCGGCCTACATGGATTGGTCGTTGCCGCCTTTCAATGCGGGATACCATGCCTGGGCGGCGCACTATGACATCGCGGATGTTCAACAGAAAATCAGGAAACCATCCCAATTGATCGAAGGAGCGGACGCAAACATTTTCATCGTGGGCGAAGCGTATTCCAACGATCAGGCCTGGGTTGAGGGGGCCTACTGCACGGCCGAGTCGGTGTTGAATGATTTTTTTGGCATTACGCCAATTATCGACAACAAGGAATATCCGTTCATTTGTTCCAGTCGGTAGCGACTGCCTGGACGGTTGAGAAGGAGAGCCAGGTCACACTGCCGGGGTGGCGTACCAAACCTCTCGAAACAGTCCTGCGACGGCTATGCACCGCCCACCGGCTCTTCCCCTGCGCCCTGCACAATCTGGGCGAAGCTGCGCGGATCGAGGCTTGCGCCGCCGACGAGCGCGCCATCGATGTCGGGCTGGGACATGAGAGTGCGGGCGTTGTCGGGCTTCACGCTGCCGCCATATTGGATGCGGATTTTATCGGCGGTCGCTTCATCGCAGATTCCTCCGAGGGTCTGTCGGATAAACGCGTGCGCTTCCTGGGCCTGCTCGGCCGAGGCTGTCTTGCCAGTGCCGATGGCCCAGACCGGCTCATAGGCAATCACCGTTTCCTGCAATTCCTTCGCGCCTAATTCCGCGAGGCTGCCGCGAAGTTGCGTGCCCAGGACTTTCTCTACGTCGCCGCGCTCGCGTTGCTCGAGAGTTTCGCCGACACAAACGATCGGGCGCAACATCGCTTCATGCGCGGCGCGCACCTTTCGATTCACGATTTCATCCGTTTCGCCGAAAAGCGTGCGGCGCTCGCTGTGGCCGAGGACGACATAACGCACAAAGAGATCGCGCAGCATCGCGGGGCTGATCTCGCCGGTAAAAGCGCCCGCCCGTTCCCAATGCATGTTTTGCGCGCCGACCTTGATGTGCTGGGCCTGTCCCAGCGCTGTGTTTACCGCCGCGATGGCGGTGAACGGCGGGACGATGACGATCTCGACGTCGGTTGATTCGTTGACCTCAACCAGAAACGTCTCCACGAAACTGGCGGCCTCCGCCTGGGTCAGGTTCATCTTCCAATTCGCGGCGATGATTTTTTTGCGCATGGCTTGGAGGGTTGCTAAAACTGGAAGTAAATAAACGGCGCGTAGTGCGGGGGAATAAATAAGAGCACGATGGCCGCGGCGCAACCGTAGCCTGCCGCGAAAGCCGGAGCCGGCAGCCGGCGCCACCACTGCGAAAACCAACCGGCTGAATTGAGCCAGTGCACGAGCCCAAGCGCGGCGACGATCCAAAGCATCCATGTGCCGAGATCTTCCGTGCCCGGGCTTTGGAAAAGGACGAAGCTTTGCAGTGCCGGAATGGCGTGTTTCAGATCAACCGCGCGGAAGAATATCCAGGCGACACAAACCCAATAGATCGTTAGCGGCCAGGCCAGCCAGCGCATGAGGACGCGCGCCGCAGGCCGATGCGCCATCGAGCGGGCCCATTCGCGATGGACGATCAGCGCCAGGCCATGCAGCCCGCCCCAGATCACGAAAGTCCACGCACCGCCGTGCCAGAGCCCGCCGAGGAGCATCGTGATCATGATGTTGCGATAGACAAACCAGCCCGGCCCGCGGTTTCCGCCGAGCGGAATGTAAAGGTAATCGCGCAGCCAGGTGGAGAGGCTGATGTGCCAGCGATGCCAGAAATCGGAGATGTTTCGCGCGAAATAGGGAAAGCGGAAATTAACCGGGAGCTCATAGCCGAGCAGTTGGGCGGAGGCGATCGCCATGTCGGTGTAACCGGAAAAATCGCAGTAGATCTGGATTGCGTAAAAGAGCACGCCGACCCAGGCGCTGCCTGCGGTGAAATTCCAGGGCGCCTCGAAATAGCGATCCACAAAGGGCGCGACCGCGTCGGCGATGCAGGCTTTCTTGATGAAGCCGCCGAGAAACAAGATGAGCGCGCCGCGCACATCGACGTCGGCAAATCTTCGCGACGTTCGCAGTTGCGGCAGAAACGCGAAGGCGCGGACAATGGGGCCGGCCACCATCTGGGGGAAGAAGCCGATGAAGCAAGCCAGATCGAGGATGTTGGTGACCGGGCGCAGTTTGCCGCGATACACATCGATCGTGTAGCTCATCGAGTGAAACGTGTAGAAGCTCACGCCGACCGGGATGATGATGTTCAGCGTGTGCACGCTCGCGGGCAGACCGAGCCATTCGAGAAGCGCCGCGGCTGAGGTGACGAAAAAATTGTAGTACTTGAAGAACGCGATCGTGCCGAGATTGGCGACCAGGCTCAGAATCAGCCAACCGCGCCGGGCCCGCGCGTCCGTCGTCCGCGCCAGGGCCGCGCCCACGAAATAGTCGAGCGCGGTGGAGGCCATGATGAGGAAAAGGAATTTCCAATTCCAGCAGGCGTAGAAAAAATAGCTCGAGATCAGCAGCCAGAATTTTCGCGAGTCGTTCCGGCGCAGCGACCAATAGACGGCGAAGACCGCGAGGAAAAACCAGAAGAAGCGAAACTCGACGAAAAGCATGCGCTTTACGGTTGGCGCACGCGCCGGACAAATTCCTGGGCCAGGAGGCGCGTGAACTCTTCCGCGCCTTCTTTGGTCAGGTGCGCATCATCGATGCGGAACTGGGTGTCGAAGAGCATCGGATAGGCCCTGACGTCGTTGAATGAGAGCAGCGGTCCCGGCGCCGGGGGAGGCTCGCGGAAGCCCACGGGCGATTGAAAAATCAGCGGCGGGACCACAAAAAGCGGCGTGGCGCCGATTGCGCGGATGCGTTGCGCGTAATCGCGATACGCCTCGTCGGCCACAGGATCGAGAGGCTTCGGCCGCGCCTGGGCGATTTCCTGGGCGAGCTGCTTCTCGAAACTGGCGGCCTGCTCTGCCGACATCGCGTGGCCGGCCAGCCGGTAGCCGTCGCGCCTGGGTCCCAGCTCCAGCTCCGCCTCATTCGTCCGATCGTTCTTCTTGGGAAAAATCAGTTCCATCCCTCGGCCGGCGCAAACGAATCGCTGCGCAAAAAGCTTCAGATGCGCGGTGAGATCGCGCCGCGCCACCCAGAGCCGCGAAATCCTGATGTACCACCTGGCGTCGCCGCGCGGATTGAGCGCCTTGCGCAAGGCGAGCTTGGTGCGCGGCCAGTCATGCCAGTAAACGGCCCGTTCGGTGCCGAGCACCTTGTGCAATTTTGTTTCGATGTCGGCTGTTTCGAGAAAGACCCATTTCAGATTGCGCGGTTGCGTCCTCAGGATCTGGTCGAGCACATAGAAATTTTCGGGCGGATGCATGGCATCGATCCCGAAATTGAAAGCGCGTGTCGGCAGGCCGCTCTCATTCGTTGTCCGATCGAAAATCTCGGGCGAGACCGAGTAATAAATGCTGCTGGTCCCGACCAGAAGAGTGTCGAACGCGTCTTTGTTTTGGGCGAAGAATTCCAGCTTCGCCGCCACCCCCTTGGGAATGATCGGCGGCAAAAGGGCGTGGAAGAGGGCGCTTGTCGCAACAAAGGCGGCAAGGGCCATCGCTGCGCAGAAGAAGTAATTAAGGAGTGTTTTCCTCACCTGGCTCGTAATCGTGCTCGTGCTCCTGCTCGTGATCGATCTTTCAGCCGACTCTTTCGAGCACGATCACGAGCATGAGCACGATTACGATTGGAAACTACTTGTCCCTCAGCGCCGCGATGCCGGGCAGCTCTTTCCCCTCGATCAATTCGAGCGAAGCGCCCCCGCCCGTGGAAATGAAGGTCATCTTCTCCGCCAGCCCCGCCTGTTTCACGGCCGTGACGGAATCGCCGCCACCGATGATCGTGGTCGCTTTCGAACGCGCGAGAGCTTCCGCGATCGCGATCGTGCCCGTGGCGAACGCCGGAATTTCGAAAACGCCGACCGGCCCGTTCCACAGGATCGTCTTCGCTTTGGCAATCTCATCTTCGTAAAGGGCGACCGTGGCGTGGCCAATATCGACGGCCTGCCAGCCATCCGTGATCGCATGCGTTGGCGTGACCCGGCTGGTGTTGCGGAACGGAGCGCCGGCTTCGACTTTCTGCGCTTCCACCGCGTCGACCGGCAGCAGCAATCGCACGCTTTTTTGCTTCGCGAGATCCACGATCTCGCGCGCCAGGTCGAGCTTGTCTGCTTCGACGCGGCTGGCCCCAATGGGAACGTCCTGCGCTTTCCAGAACGTGTTCGCCATGGCGCCGCCGATCAAAATGGCGTCGGCCTTTTCCATAAGCGCTTTGATCACGCCAATTTTGTCCGAGACCTTGGAGCCCCCAAGAATGACCACAAACGGCTTCGCCGGTTTCGCGAGCTCATGGGAAAGATACTGGATCTCCTTTTCCATGAGGAATCCCATGGCCGATTGCTTGACGAACTTCGTGATCCCCGCCGTGCTGGCATGGGCCCGATGCGCCGCGCCAAAGGCGTCGTTCACGTAGAGATCGCCAAGCCTGGCGAGCGCTTCGGCGAAGGCGGGATCGTTGGCTTCCTCACCCGAGTGAAAGCGAACATTCTCGAGGAGCGTGACATCGCCCTCGTTCATGTGCGCGATGATTTCTTCCGGAATTTCCCCGATCGTGTCGTGGCTGAAACCGACCGGATGGTTGATGAGAGTGTGTAAATAATCGCCGACTGGCCGGAGCGAAAATTTCTCGACCGGCTTCCCTTTCGGCCGCCCGAAGTGCGCCATCAGGATCGTCTTCGCTCCGTTTTCCCGGAGGTAATTGATGGTCGGCAGACTCTCGCGGATGCGAGTGTCGTCCGTGATGGCGATCTGGCCGTCGCGCTCTTCCGTGGGCACGTTGAAATCGACGCGGACCAGCACGCGTTGCCCACGCACTTCGAGATCGCGGAGGGTGAGCTTATTCATGCTTTCCCCTCCTGCTCATGATCCTGATCATGCTCCTGATCCTGATCATGCTCCTGATCCTGTTGATACCCGTAGGAGCCACCTTCTTCGTGGAGCACATCCGCCCGCTCCGAGAATCGCTTTAGTAAGCCGATCATCATCCGAACGATCACTGCTAGGTCCGCCTTCGCGCCCGCAATTTGTTCGAAAGTTGCGAGTTTTCGAGCAACGAGAACATCCAGACACGCCGCACATTCGAGCGCTGAACCTTGAGCCATTTCCAAAAATCGGGCCCGATCCTTAACCGAAAACTTTCCATTTCCTTCGGCAATGTTCAGCGGAATGCTGGTCGAGGCGCGATCAAGCTGGTCTTTCGCGGCCGTCTTCTGCGTGATTGACGGCAGGAAATCACCCACCCACGCACAAAAGGCGATGGAGTTGCGGTAAACGTCGAGTTTCTCGTGATCGAAATATGGTGGAGGGGTCATATCAAAGGATCATGAGCAGGATCATGATCAAGAGCACGAGTGGAATTACTTTCCAAGTAATTCCAGCATTTGGACGCAGCGGTTGCTGTAGCCCCATTCGTTGTCGTACCAGCCGACGATCTTCACGAACTTGCCGCCGTGGGTCATCGTCAGTTTGCTGTCGAAAATGCAGGAGTGCGGGTTGCCGACGATGTCGATCGAGACCAGCGGCTCGTCGCTGTATTCGAGAATGTTTTTGTAACGCTTGCTCGCGGCCGCTTCCTGGAAGGCGCTGTTGATCGAATCAACCGTGGCGTCCTTCTCCAGGATCGCGGTGAAATCGGTCACGGAGCCGTCCGGCGTGGGAACGCGAAAGGCGCCGCCGTTCAGCTTCCCGTTCAATGCCGGAATCACTTCGCCGATCGCCTTCGCCGCTCCGGTGCTCGACGGGATAATGCTCACCGCGCCCGCCCGCGCGCGGCGCAAATCTTCATGCGGCAAATCGAGGATGCGCTGGTCGTTCGTGTAACTGTGGATCGTGCTCATGAATCCGTTCACGATGCCGAAATTGTCGTGCAACACCTTGGCCAGGGAGGCGAGGCAGTTCGTGGTGCAGCTGGCGTTTGAGATGACGAAATGCTTGCTGCCATCGTAGAGCTCGTCGTTGATGCCCATGCACAAGGTCAGGTCCGGGTTTTTCGCCGGCGCGCTGATGAGGACGCGTTTCGCGCCGCCTTTGCTCAAATGCAGCTCGGCCTTATCGCGGCTGGTGAAAAATCCGGTGGACTCCAGGACGACATCCACGCCGAGATCTTTCCAGGGCAAATTGCCGGGGTCGCGTTCCTTCAGGACCTTAATCTTGTGCCCGCGCACGATGATGTTTTCGGCATCGTGGCCGATCTCGCCGTCGAATTTGCCGTGGACCGAATCCCATTTGAGCAAATGCGCCAGGGTGAGCGTGTCCGTGAGATCGTTGATCGCCGCGATGCGTTTGACGTCGCTTTGGTCCATCGCGCGGAGGACGTTGCGTCCAATTCTGCCGAAGCCGTTGATGCCGTAATTAGCCATAGAAAGGGTGGTTGAGTTGATCCGCGCCGTTGCGGAGCGGGTAAGTTACTAATTGCGGCGAAACGGGAACGCAAATGGGAAACGGGCCGCGAGTCGAATGCACGCTGATTGAACAAGCGAACCAGTGTCCTCGCCTGAAGTCTGCCGCATCCCGCCTTGAGCCTCTCCTCAAATCCGTTGCCGAGAAAGCGCTTGGCACAGCGGAGTCTATCGTCATACTGGGCGACAACGATTCGACCCCCGTGACCCCGTCGCAAGCCAAGCTCATTCCCGGAAACCTGCCCCCTGGAGCAGCGGACGCCCCCAATTCATTTTCACTTCATCCGCAACATCCCGTCCCATCATTGAAATTTGCACTGCCATGAAAATCGTCCGCCCCGGTGACCCCGGTTACAACGACGATCGCATCAACTCGAATGCGCGCTTCGATTACCGCCCCTGGGCGATCTATTACTGCGCGAATGCCCGGGACGTCAAGCGGGCCATCGCCGATGCGCGCGCCAACGGCGTGGGCGTGCGGATTCGATCCGGCGGCCATCAGCATGAGGGCATGTGCAGCGCCAACGGCGTGCTCCTCATCGATGTCTCCGCCATCCGCTCGTATCAATTCGTGGGAGGGAATCCGGGGATCGCCTGGATCGGCGCGGGGGCGGCGCTGGCCGATGTGTACGTCGAGTTGTGGCGGCGCGGCTACTACTTTCCGGGGGGCGCGTGCGGCGACGTGCATGTCGGCGGACTGACGCAGGGGGGCGGCTGGGGTTTCGGATTGCGTCAGTTCGGTCTGACGTGCGACAGCCTGATCGGCGCCGAGATCGTCACTGCGGGCGGCGATATTCACCAGATCCCCCGGCCGGGATACCCCGAGGACCAGCGCCTGCTCCAGGCGTTGCGCGGCGGCGGCGGCGGCAACTTCTGCGTGGTCACGCAATTCTGCTTCCGCCCCCATCGGATGACGTACGGGTACGTTGACGTGTCCGTCACGTGGGGCGATGCCCAGCTCCCCGGGGACAGCCTCGATCGCCTCCTGAAGCGCTGGATGACCGTCTTCCCGCGCGACGAGGACCACAGGCTGACCACCTTCATGCGTCTGCTCGTAGCGCCTTCCGGCACCAACGATCGCCTGCTCCTCGCCGGACGATATCTCGGCAGCATTCTCAACGCGCAGCGCACGTTGGACAAGCTCCTGAAGGGACAACCGCCGCCACGTGTCATCACGTACACGCTGACTCCTCCCCGGCCTCCCAAGCGGAAGGTCGCCCTTCGGCTCGACCGGCGCGAGCGGGAGCGATTGCGCGAACACCTGGGGACGCACCCCGGGTACCAACCGGGTCCGGTGCTCTCTGACGCCGCGGCCGGCGCCCTGACCAGCACCTGTGCGGGGGTTCCGTTTCGGCACAAGATCTCCTCGGCCTTCGTTCGCCGGCAGGTGAACCCGAACCTCGTTCCGGCGCTGAACGCTGTCATTCGGAAAACCACGCCCGTGCTGCCCTCCAATGTCGCCCGCCAGTATGTGAGTCTGCACTGCCTCGGCGGCGCCGCCTTCGACGAGCGGCTGCCCAGCGCCTACGCGTTTCGCGATCGCGCCGTCCTCTTGCAGTACCAGGCGTGGTGGCAGGCAGGCGACACGCGTCACGACAAGCCGTGCATCGCCTGGATCGAGAACTTCCGCAAAACCATGACGCCGTACACCGACGGCGCGTTTATCAACTTCGTCGATCGCGACATCCCGCTCGCGGAGTACTACAAAGACAAGCTGCCGCTCCTCGTCGAGGTGAAGCGGCAGTGGGACCCCGGGGATTTTTTCAAGTTCGAGATGAGCATCCCGCTGCAGTAGCGCCGTTTCCGCCGCCCGCTGTCGCTCGCGACGCGATGCGACGGCTCACTTTGCTCCCGCCGCCTCACCGGATTCGGAAAGGGCGGGTCAGTGTTTCTTAACGGGGGGGTTTGGCCGGTGTCCCTTCGCCGGTGTCTGCATTAATGCGTCACACTCTGCCGAGAACGTGCTTGGCAGAGTAGAGCTTACCGTCATACTCGAAAACAACCACCGCCCTCACATCCTCCTGCGAGTATGAGCATTCACGCGAACGTCAATCCTGTCTTCCACGGGCTGGGGCTCCAGTACGACCACGGCGAGACGCCGGCCGTCGCCATCACCCGGCTCGGTAGAGTGGTCGAGGTGCACCGCAACGAGGCGGGCTACCGGCTCTACCACCGCGTCGGCGACCTGAAGGAAGCGACGATCATCTGGAAGCAGAGCATCCTGTACGGCACCGGCATGACACCGCACGTCGCGGCGAACAACCACAACGTCGCCGTGGAGGTCCACAAGAACGAGGCGACCGGCCGCACCCTCTACTACACCGTCGGCAGGCTGACCCACGACCGGGTCGACTGGGGGCAGCCGCGGCGGACGTTCAAGTACGACACGGGGATCAGGCCCTCCGTCGCGCTCAACGACAGCGGCGTCGTGGTCGAGGTGCACGAAGCGCAATACTACAACGACCTCTGGTACAAGCTTGGAAAAGTACAGGGGAACACAGTGATATGGGAGGGCGGGACGAAGATCGGAGGTGGTGTCTCACCGGGCGTGGCCATGAATAACGCCGGCGTCGTCGTCGAGGTGCACCAGTCGAGCCGGACGGCGATCGCGTACCGCGTCGGAAACATCGTCGGAACGAAGATCGTCTGGGGCAAGAATCTCCGGATCACCAGCGGCCGCGATCCCTCGGTGGCGCTCACGGACGACGGTACCGTGATCATCACCTACGAGCACGCCAGAACGAACCTCTGCCGATGGACGGGTACCGTCAA
>Ga0190275_10001710_pt1 | contig 16189 bp, 14 predicted proteins | sample Popmic550T_FD_133745 | JGI IMG/M metagenome (GOLD analysis project Ga0190275, IMG submission 133745) | Populus adjacent soil microbial communities from riparian zone of Yellowstone River, Montana, USA - 550 T | ecosystem: Environmental > Terrestrial > Soil > Riparian zone > Trees stand | place...
AGCTTCGGTAACCTTTCGGGTGCGGACTTTGTCATAGAGAAAAATCGGCCGCAGCTCACCGCGCTCTAGTTGTTCTTTCAAAAGTGGCGCCACCTGTTTGCGATAGACCGCGTGGAGCGGCTGATAACGGTCCTGGATGAAGGGCACCACCACATCGAAATCTGATATTTGCGTCATGAGATAAGCGATTAAACGCAGATTCAAAAACGGGGCATCGCACGAAGCGACAAAACAAATTTCTCGGCGCGCGGCCTCAAGTCCATAATAGATGCCGCCGACGGGGCCCTGATGCGCGACATCGTCGCGCACGATCGTCGCTGACAGCACCGGCAGATCCTGTTCGGGTGCGGCGACCACTACAATGTCGCTGAACAATTGACCGAGTCGACGAACCAGGTGAACGATCAACGGCTCGCCGGCAAAGAGCAGGAGCGCTTTGGGCTGACCCATGCGTGAGCTTTTGCCGCCGGCCAGAATGACCGCCGTCGCTTCTCCTGCCGGCGTATCGTTCATTAGCGCCACATTTATCTCAGGCGTGGCGAGATTGAAAGACGCAATGATAATCTGCGGCATGAACGTGGCGCGCGCTGCTCCATCCTTCCGTCCTGTAGTCACTGCTTACCAAGTAAGTTGTGCGTGATCGGCGCCTGGCCCACGAGCAAAAGCGCGCGTGTATCGCCCGAAGAAAAACTTTGCCACCGCGGCTTCGATCGCCCCTGCGCGGCAAGCGCAGCTGCTCATTCAAAAGTCAGCGGGCGCGTAGGCTGCTCGATGCATCCGGCAGCGAGCACGGAGAGGCGCCTGCGCGGCACTTTACCTTGCGTTCACAAAAGTGTTTCTATATAAGCCGCCATGAGGGGGCTATCTGAAAGATTTTTTTAAGGTTGAACCGCCGCAAGAAGCGAGACGCATTCTTCTCGAAGTGCTTCCGGTGGGAACGGAAACAGTGGCGAGTGTTCGCGCCAGAAGTCGAGTTCTGGCCGAAGATCTCTTCTCCCAGGTCGATCTGCCGCATTTTCATCGCGCGGCGATGGACGGTTACGCGGTCAAAGCCAAGGACACTTTTGGCGCGAGCCAAAGTTTGCCGGCTTATCTAAAATTGGCCGGCGTCGTCGAGATGGGCAAAGAAGCGACTCAGGCTCTCGACAAAGGCGAAGCGATGCGCATTTCCACCGGCGGCATGATGCCGCCGGATGCCGACGCCGTCGTGATGGTCGAGTATACCGACGAGACCGACGGCGGCTTGGTGGAAATTCACCGCGCCGTGTCGCCCGGGCAAAACGTCATTCAAATCGGCGACGATATCAAAAGAGGCGAGCCGGTTTTTGCTCAAGGTCGGCGGCTGCGCGGCCATGATTTGGGCGCCCTCACCGGCGTCGGCATCGAATCGATTACGGTCTACAAACGGCCGCGGGTCGCGCTGATCTCCACCGGCGACGAGATCGTCGATGCCGCGGTCGACCCGCAGCCGGGCCAGGTGCGTAACATCAATCAGCATTCGCTCGCCGGCTTGATCGAAGAAGCCGGCGGCGAGCTCAAAGATTGGGGCGTGATCCGCGACGATCGCGCGCTGCTGACCGCAGCGATCGGTGCGGCGCTCGACTGGGCGGACGCCGTGCTGCTCTCCGGCGGCAGCTCCATGGGCGCCAAGGACATCGCCTTGGAAACAATCCTGTCGTTTCCCGATTCGCAATTTATTTTCCACGGCATCTCCATCGCGCCCGGCAAGCCGACGATCTTCGCCAAAGCATGCGGCAAGCCGATCCTCGGATTGCCGGGCTATCCGGTTTCCGCTCTGGTAATCTTCGATTTGTTCGGCGCGCCGATGCTGCGCCGCTTGGGCGGCGAGAGCCGTGACGCTTTGCAGCGTTTCAGTCACACCGTGCGCGCAAAGTTAAAGACCAACATCGCTTCGCAGATCGGCCGAGAGGACTACGTCCGCGTCGTCATGGAAGGTGAGGGTGGGAGCTTTGTCGCGGCGCCATTACCGAGCAAATCCGGCGCGATTTTCACTCTGGTCAAGGCCGACGGCATGGTGCGTATCGGCATGAATCAGGACGGCCTCGAACAGGGTGAAGACGTCGATGTGATTTTGTTCTAGCGATCAGCGGTCAGCACGGTGAATGACGCTCCGAACAAACAGATTGGCTTATGGCGCGTAAGAGATATTTAAAGAAAACACCGCTCAGCGAAGCGCGCGAGCTATTTTTGTCGACGGTCAATCCGGCGGCGTTAGCGACCGAAGAGATTGCCATCGACGACGGCCTCGACCGGATTACCGCCGAGCCAGTGTTCGCCAAGATTTCCTCGCCGCATTATCATGCCTCGGCGATGGATGGGATCTGCGTGCGCGCGGAAGAGACCTTCGGTGCGACAGAGTTCGTCGGCAAGAAACTCACATTGATCGATGCGGATTCTCCCCGCGCCGATGGTTTTCGCTACGTCGATACCGGCAACGCGCTGCCGGCCTGGGCCAACGCCGTCATCATGATCGAGAAAGTGCACCAGGTCGATGCGACCACCATCGAGATTTTCGAATCGGTGGCGCCGTGGAATCATGTGCGCTTGGTCGGCGAAGATGTTGTCGCCACCGAGTTGCTGTTGCCCCGTTCCCATCGGCTACGCCCCTACGATCTGGGCGCGTTGTTGGCGGCCGGTCATACCACGGTGCGGGTCAAGGCGCGGCCTCGGGTCGGCATCATTCCCACCGGCGATGAACTGATTCAGCCGGGAGAAGAAGCCACACCGGGGGCGGTAATCGATTTTAATTCAACGGTGCTGGCGGCCTTCGTCCGCGAATGGGGCGGTGAGCCGGTCAAATACCCGCGTGCCCGGGACGATGAGACATTGTTGCGGGCGGCACTGGAGCGCGCCGGCGCCGAGTGCGATCTCGTGACGATTATCGCGGGCTCATCGGCTGGGGAGCATGATCTCACCGCCGATGTGGTTGCCGCCGCCGGCGAACTGCTCGCCCATGGCATCGACGTGATGCCAGGTAAACCGGCTGTGCTGGGGTCTTTAGTTGGCAAGCCGGTGCTTGGCGTGCCGGGCTATCCGGTGTCGGCAATCGTCATTGCCCGGGAAATTCTCCGCCCGGCGTTGGAAAAATTTCTCAGCAACGCCGCGACGACGTTGCCGTCGGTGCGCGCCATCGTGCCGAAGAAGATCGCCTCACACTTGGGTCTGGAAGAGTTTATTCGTGTGACCTTGGGACGGGTCGGCGACAAACTGGTCGCCGTGCCTTTGGCGCGCGGCGCCGGCGTGATCACCACGATGGTACATGCCGACGGACTCATGCGCATCCCCAGTTTGGTTGAAGGGCTCAACGCCGGCGAGGATGCCGAAGTCGAACTATTGCGGCCGATGGTCGATGTCGAGAACAGGATTCTCTGCACCGGCAGTCATGACCTGGCGATCGGCGTGTTGGAAGATCAATTGAAATTGCGCCGCCCGGAGTTGAAAATCGCCGCGACCAACGTCGGTAGCTTGGGCGGCCTCTTGGCGCTGCAGCGCGGCGAAACTCATATCGCCGGCACTCATCTGCTCGATCCCGCGAGCGGCGTCTACAACATTCCGGATATTCAGCGGGCAATTCCCAATGTTGCAGTCGCCTTGATTCATCTGGCACAGCGCGAGCAAGGCATCATCGTCAGCCGCGGCAATCCGAAAGCGCTGCGCGGATTGCCGGACCTGGCGCGTCGCGACCTGCGCTTCGTCAATCGCCAGCAGGGCTCGGGCACGCGAGTTTTGTTAGATTACCAGCTCAAGAAACTACAGCTCGACGGCGCAGCGATCGCAGGTTACGAGCGCGAAGAGTTCACCCATATGGCGGTCGGCGTCGCGGTCGCGAGCGGCTTGGCCGATGCCGGTTTAGGGGTGCGCGCGGCGGCGCAGGCGTTAAAATTGGACTTCATTCCCGTCGCCAACGAACAATACGATTTGCTCATTGACCGGCGATTTTTCGAATCGCCGCGCGGCGAGCTGCTGCTGGCGACGATTTGTTCCGGCGGCTTCAAGAGCGCGGTCGCCGCTTTGGGCGGCTACGATACCACCAATGCTGGTGCGCTACTCTATCGCCAGTAATGCTTCCTCTACCGATTTAATCACTTTTCGAAATATTGCAGATTGGCTCCGTGCAAAGTGAGTCGACTGACGCGCCACGAGCTGCGCGGCGGCGCGAATTACACTGCGCCAACCCGTCCGGTAATGGACCCTGATGTATCGATTTGTTCAAATTTGTTTCCGCTATCCTAGATCATTCCATTGGTGCGCACTAAAAAGCATAAAATACAATGGTTTAGGTTTTTGTCGTTTGGCATTGCCATTGCGTTTGTAGGCAAACGCGAAACCTATGGAAAGAACTAACGAATCCCTGCAGCTACTCACCCTCACGGAAGCGGCTGAGCTCCTCCATGTCTCGACCAAGACGGTGCAACGGATGATTCGCAGCGGCGATTTGCCGGCGCTCAAAGTCGGCGGTCAATGGCGCCTGCGCGAAAGCCAGCTCATCAGTTGGGTCCAAAGCCGCGAAAGTAAGTCCCATTCTTAACCCTGCGAGCCATGGCTAACCGTTAGAGCGCCCTAGGTGGCACCGAACTAGACCGCTAGCGCAGCCATCGGAGAGCGGGACTGAAGTTGGCTAAGCTCCAGATAGAAAAAATCGTACAGTTGGCAACCGAGCCATTTTTGCGCCGGTTGCGGCGGCGTCTGTTACTGATGATCGCCATTGCCGCGGTGCCAATACTTGCGGTGGTCTTGTATCAAGCGAAAGTTCACCGCGATGTGCAAATTCTCGAAGTCCATGAGGCGGCCTGGCGGTTGGCCAACATCATCGCCCTGCGCCAGTCACAATTGGTCGATGCCGCCAAGCAGTTATTGATGCATCTGGCTCAGACGCCGGCGATTGCCAGAGTTGACCGGGGCCCCTGTGAAGAGATTGTGCGCGGATTCTTAGCGCGAAACCGAGCCTACTTGGATATCGGCGTGTCCGACCCAGCGGGGGCGATGCGGTGTCGCGCAAGCGACTTCGGTTCCTCGGTCGACTTGGCGCGGAGTACTCTGGTGCGGCGCGTCATGGCAACCAAAGACTTTGTCATCGGCGATTACCAGGTGCTCGGCAACTGGCGGCGGCGGGCGCTAACGTTCGGTTATCCGATTCTCGGCACGGATGGTGCGCCCCGGGAGATCCTATTCGCGGCCTTGGACCTGAAACGGGTCGAGCAGATAACCGCCGAGAGCAATCTGCCGGCGGGCATGACACTCACTATTCTCGATAGTCACGGGACAATTCTGACCCGGCTTCCCGATCATGAAGCATGGGTTGGCCAGCGACTACCCGATGCGCCGCACTTGGAAATGATCCCTCTGCGCCGTCAAACCACTAAAGAAATCCAAGGACTGGACGGGATCACCCGGCTTTATGCGTTTAAAACCGTCGGCGACGGCCGCGAAGGCGGCCAGATCAATGTTATCGCCAGCGTACCAAAAGCGATCGCCTATGGGGAAGCCAACCAGACTTTGCTGTGGAGCTTGTTCTGGATTGCCATGCTGACCGCGAGCGCCAGCAGCGCGGCCTGGTTGGTCGGCAGTAAATCGGTTGTCGAATATGTGAAAAAACGCAGTGAAGCCGACGAGGCCCGGGGCAAATTGGCGGCCATCGTGGAATCCTCTGAAGATGGCATTATCGGTATGACCCTCGACGGGGTGATCTCGAGTTGGAACGACGGCGCCGAACAAATATACGGCTACGATGCTGCGGCCATGACCGGCCAGAATATTTCGCTGCTAATACCAGCCGAGCACCGCGGCGAGATCCCTGAACTGATGCAGCTGGTGTGTTTGGGGAAGGGCATCAATCGTTACGAAAGCGAACGCATCTGTAAAGATGGGCGGCGCATTATCGTGTCCGCTTCGCTGTCGCCGATACGCGATGGCCAGGGGAGCGTCCGCGGCGTCGCGACGATCACCCGCGACATTACGCTTTTGCGCAAAGGCGAAGAACAGATGGCGATGCACACGCGTCAGCTGGAAACTCTTCAGACGGTGGCTCAAGAAATCGCTGAAACCCTGTCCCTGGCGGAAACCATGCCGCAGACCCTTGAGACGTTGATAGCGCGGGTGCCCTGCGACCATGCGATTATTTATTGCATCGGCGCCGACGGCGCGGCCGATTCTTACTCGGCGAGCCGCGGCGCTGAGGCGCAGGCGCCGCACCGATCCTTGGCTGATGAGTTGGCTCCGGCTGCGAGCCAATGTACCGGCGAGTGGTTTGTCGAAGACGTCAGTCTTGTGCCGGAACTCGCGGCCTTATGGCCACACCATGGGGTCAGAGCCGCGGCGATCTTGCCAATAACGCGTAAGGACCGGGGCAGGACTACGTTGGTTCTGCTCGACAATTCTTCACGTTCGTTCGCTGTCGGCGATATCCAGTTTCTCAAGGCGATGGCTCGGCAGATCGCCCTCGGCGTCGAGAACGGCCAGCTCTACCGGGCTTCACTCGGCCTGATCGATAATTTGGCCGGCGAAATCGAAGAGCGCCGGAATGCCGAGAAGCAATTGGCCGACTTCAACGCCATGGTGATCCACGATCTCCGCTCGCCCCTCGGCAACATCGTTTCGATGGCGGAGTCGGTGAAGGAGGGGTTGTTTGGCGCTGTCAACGCGTTGCAACGGACTTGGTTGGGCAAGATCGAAAAAAACTGTCGCGGTCTGATCGATCAGGTGAGCGATTTTCTGGATTTTTCGCGCATCGGCGCCGGTAAACTAGTGCTTAAACGCGAACGGATAAGTATCGAATCGCAAATTCACGAGATCGTGACGGAACACTCCATCGAAGCCAAGAAGCGCAATATCAGACTAAGCGCGCGGATCGCGGAGCGCCTGCCGGTGCTCTGGGCCGATCCCCGGCGGGTTGGACAGGTGCTAACGAATATTTTGAGCAACGCCCTCAAATTCACGGACAACGGCGGGGCCGTCGAGGTGTCCGCGAGGTCGAGCGAAAATGCCATCGTCGTCTCGGTGCGCGACACCGGCGTCGGCATGGCGGCCGATGAGCTGGGCGATATTTTCCAAATGTATAGGCAGGGAGCGAGCAGCGACAAGAGCCAAAGTCGCAGCACCGGTATCGGATTGATGATTTGTAAGAGAATCGTCGAAGCCCATGGCGGGCGCATCTGGGTCGAGAGCGAACCCGGCAAGGGCAGCAACTTTTATTTCTCTTTGCCGGCCGAGATAGAGCCAGAGCCGGCGGCTTAAACCGGCATGAGGCCGTGCTTTTTGCGCGGCCGTTCTTCCTTTTTATTACGCAAAATTTCCAGCGATTGAATCAGCCGCTTGCGGGTATCGGCGGGCCTGATCGCAGCCTGGGCAAACTGTTTGGACAGCGCTTCGAAGGGGCCGCTGAAGCGCTCGAGATATTCCGCGAGTTTTTCTGTGCGGGTTTTTGCCGGATCGGCCGACTGGTCGATTTCTTTCTTATAGAGCACGTTCACCGCGCCGCCCCCACCCATGACGGCGAGCTCAACGCCGGGCCAAACGAATAACTGATCGGCGCCCATCTCCCGCGTGCACAGCGCTTGTTTGGCACCGCCGTAACCTTTTCGCAGCACGATGGTGATCTTCGGCACGGTGGCTTCGGCGTAGGCGTAGAGCATCTTGGCGCCGTGGCGAATGATGCCTTTTTCTTCCTGCTGTTTGCCGGGGAAGAAACCCGGCACATCCATCAAGGTAATCACCGGGATATTGAAGGCGTCGCAGAAGCGGATAAAGCGCGCCGCTTTGTCCGAGGCGTCGACGTCCAGGCTGCCGGCAAGAAACATTGGCTGGTTGGCCACTAGGCCCACCGGATAGCCGTCGAGCCGGCCGAAGCCGATGACGAGATTACGCGCGAATTTGGCTTTCAATTCGAAAAAATCGCCGTCGTCGACAATGGCTTTGATCACCTGGAGGATATTGTAGGCGCGCTTCATGTCCTCGGGCACGAGCTTTTCCAAGCTATCGAGCATGCGGCCGGGATCGTCGGTGGGTATTTTGCGCGGTGGTTTTTCCTCGAAACTCGCCGGTAGGAAACCGACCAGCCGGCGGATCATCGCCAAACATTCTTCGTCGTTTTTCGCTACTAAGTCGGTGACGCCGGAAATTTCCGAGTGAATTTTGGTGCCGCCCAACTCTTCCATGGTGACGGTTTCGCCCAAGACTTCTTTGATCACGCCAGGGCCGGTGATGAACATTTGACCGGAGTTTTGTACCTGTAAAATGACGTCGGTCAGCGCCGGCGAATAGGAGCCGACGCCGATGCAGGGACCCATGATCGCGGAGATCTGCGGAATGCAGCCGGAGGAGATGCTGTTCTCAAAGAAAATCTTGCCGATGGCTGAGGTGACGCTGAGCCCTTCCTGAATGCGTGCGCCGGCGGAGTCGTTGAGGCCGATCACGGGCACGCCAACTTTGCGCGCGCTCTGAATCACGTAAGCGATTTTCTCCGCATGGGCGGCGCCGACGCTGCCCGCCATTATCGAGCGGTCTTGGGAGTATACATAGACCGGCCGGTGGTCGATCTTGCCGAAGCCGGTGACGACGCCGTCGGAGGGTTGCTTGCGTTCGGCCATGCCGAAGTCCATGCAGGGCGTTTCCGCGAGCATGAATTCTTCGACGAAGGTGCCCGGGTCTAACAGTTTGTCGATGCGCTCGCGGGCAGTAAGATTGCCCTGCTCGTGTAACTTAGCCGCGGTTTTCGGGTCGCCCGCGGTGACCTTTTGTTCCAGACCGGCGAGTTTTTGCTCTAGCTCTTCGCGCGATTTCGCCATAGGCACCGCCTAATCATCCGCCGACTATTCCCATTCCTTGCAATACCGAAAGCATCACCGCCGCGGCGATCACCGAGCCGATCTGGCCGCCGGCGTTGGCGCTCATGGCATGCATCAACAGATAACTTTTCTTATTATATTTCTGGCCTTCGGCTTGGACGACGCGGGCCGCCATCGGAAATGCTGAAATGCCCGCGGCGCCGATCAGCGGATTAACTTTGCCGCCGGTCATTGCGCACATCAACTTGCCGAAGAGGAGTCCGACAACGGTGTCCAAGCTGATGGCGATAAACCCGAGTCCCAAGATCAACAGCGTTTGTGCTTTCAAAAATTTATCCGCTTCCATGGTGGCGCCGATGCACAGCCCGAGGAGCAAGGTAACGATATTGGCGATCTCGTTCTCCGAGGCGCTCTTGAGCCGCTCAACCACACCGCTTTCGCGCAATAGGTTGCCGAGCATGATCGTACCGATGAGTGGCGCGCCTTTAGGCGCCAAGATCGAGGCGAAAATGGTTACGGCGATGGGGAAGACGATTTTGGTGGTCTTCGAGATCGGTTCCAATTTGGCCGCGCCCATGACGATCTGGCGTTCCTTCTCAGTGGTGAGGGCGCGCATGATCGGCGGCTGGATCAAAGGCACCAAAGCCATGTACGAATATGCGGCGACCGATACTGCGCCGAGCATGTGCGGGGCAAACTTTGAGCTAACGTAAATCGCCGTCGGTCCGTCGCATGCGCCGATAATGGCAACTGCGACGGCATCGAGTTTGTCGAACCCCAGAGCCAGAGCGAGCAGCAGGGTTAAAAAGATGCCGAACTGGCCGGCAGCACCGAGCAGAATAATTTTGGGATTTTGCAGCAAAGGCTGAAAATCGGTCATGGAGCCGATTCCGATAAAAATCAGCAACGGAAACACTTCGGTGAGCACGCCGGCATCGTAGAAGAAGCGGAGAAAACCGTCTTTGCCCATCATGTCGGCGAGCGGGATATTCACGAGGATAGCCCCGAAGCCTATGGGCACGAGTAGCAGCGGCTCATAGCCTTTTTTAATTCCGAGGTAGAGCAGCACCGAAGCGATGATGAGCATGACGATTTGCCAAATCGTGATGCTCACGACACCGGCAAATAGACCCTGAATGCCGGAAACGAGCGCAGATTCCATTGACTGTGCTAACCTTTCTTCGCTGCCGATGGCTCGGCTTGATACGGGAAGATTTTTCTAATGAGCAGGATCATGACGCTGATGAGCCAGAGAACCAGCATGGTCCCGCCCATCCCGATCAACGCCAGCGTCCAGCCGAACGTCCAGGTATCCATGAAATCTCCTTGTGGGATTAGATCGCCGAGCTAACGGAATGCAATCTGCGATTATTCGATGACCGCGAGAATCTGCTCGGCTTCGACGGCTTGGCCAGGAGAAACTTTGATTTCGGTGACGACACCAGCGGCGGGAGCGACGACCGGAATCTCCATCTTCATCGCTTCCATGACGACGACGACATCGTCTTCTTCGACGTGGTCGCCAACTTGTTTTTCTATTTTAAGAATTTTACCCACCATCGGGGCTTCAATCGATGTTGCCAAGCGAGCTCTCCTTTTTCGTCGCGCAGTCTTCGATCAGCGTCAGAGAGCACCGACCGTAGCCGCCATTTAGTAGATTTTGTCCTTCAAAGTCAATGCTATAAACGGATTCGTTGCACGCTTATCGGGCGTTGTGGCAGGTCTCGATCCACCTTGCTTTCGTGACATCAATACGATATTAATTTTGCCAAGTTTTGCGGAGGGAATTTATGTCGAAACCAGCAGTACAGTCCGAGAATGTGATGGATAATATCCCCTTTTACGATAAGTGGCAGTTGGGCGAGGGGATTCCCATCATGAAAACTTTTTTCGTCCAGGACTTAAAGAAAGTCGACCTCAAACCCTGGGCGCGCACCGGCGGCAGCGGCGCGTTTATCAATATGGAAGGGGCGGAAGGCGCCACCGGCGCGTATGTCAGCGAGATCCCCGCCGGGAAAAAATTGAACCCGGTACGACATCTTTACGAGGATTTGCATTTTGTCCTCAAGGGACGCGGAGCAACTACGATTTGGAACGACAAGGGCGTTAAGACCCAATTCGAATGGCATGACGGCAGCCTGTTCGCATTGCCGTTAAATTGTACCTATCAGCACTTCAATGGTTCGGGCGACGAGCCGGCACGATTTTTTTCGGTCAACAGCGCGCCGATCGTCTTCAACCTGTTTCATCATGAGGACTTTGTCTTCAACACGCCGCGGGATTTCACCGACCGTTTCGACGGCGATCCGGAGTATTTTAGCGGCAAGGGCAAAGCCTATCCGGGCCGGGTCTGGGATACGAATTTTATTGCCGACGCCCGTAGCTTTGCGCTGGAAGATTGGGTCGAGCGCGGCGGCGGCGGCAAAAATGTCATGTTGGAAATGGCCAATGGTTCCATGGCTGCCCATATCTCGGAATTTCCAGTCGGCACCTACAAGAAGGCCCATCGCCATGGTCCCGGCTTCAACGTTATCATCATCAAGGGCAAAGGATTTTCGATGTTTTGGCGCCAGGGCGAAGAGCCGAAACGTTACGATTGGCAGGATGGCAGCGTGTTTACCCCGCCGGCGATGATGTGGCACCAGCACTTCAACACCGGCGCCAGCGGGGCGCGCTATCTGCCGCCGCGTTTGGGCGGGATCAAGTACAGTTTGGGCGAGGGTTTCGGCGACATCACCAAAGTCGATAAGGACGTCAAAGCGGGCGGCAATCAAATCGAGTACTTCGATGAGGATGCCAACATCCGCAAGATGTTCGAGGAAGAGCTCGCCAAATCCGGCACCACCAGCAAGATGGATCCGAATTTTTACAAAAGACCGTAAGCCTTGGAGCTTTTTTACGCTGACAAGCCCCGCCGGGTATTCCCTGCGGGGCTTTTTTGTTGTGCGGCGATTTAGAAAAATTCGATTAAGAAAATTCGTTGAGCGTCAATCGGCGCTTGTGTTAGATTGAGTCGATGTTATCGAGTCGTCGCCATTTTTTCTCGTGTGTGGTCGTGATTGGAATCTTGGTGCACGCCGATCGCTCCCGCGCGGCTGAACCGTTTCGCCAATTAGGCACGATATCTGAAACCGCGATGGCCAACTCAAACGGTGCCGCGGCGGGACATAGTTCCAAATTGACATTCAAAAACGGACATTCGGGCACCCTTGAAAAAGCTGAAAAACCGCCGGGCGAGTGGTTTTTGATTGCCGCTGCCGTCGATGGCCACGACGGTTATGTTCCCGGGAGATTTGCCAAGCTTGTCGAGAACGCTCCCTCGCCATTGCCATCTGCACCGGCGGGCCCAGCCATTACCAAGACTGAAAAGGCGACATCTGGAGCGACAGCCGCCGCGCCTGCGCAAGTGGCCCGCGCCGAGCCCGCGGACGGGAAATCGCCTTCCATACTACAATTGCTCGAAGTCCATGAAAAGGAAGTGAAGGTCGCGTTAGCGGTTGCCGGCGTTGCGTTTCTCTTGGGCTGGCTTTGTGGCGGTATGTACTCGGTCCGGCGCGAGCGCAAACACCGGCGGCGCCTGCGGCTCTAGTCGCACGGTCGCCTGATAATCATGGAATTAGTCGCGCTAGTTATTTTTTCCTACCTACTCGGCTCGATCCCAACTGGATTTATTGTGGCAAAACTTGCCGGTGTGGATATCCGCCAAGTGGGCAGCGGCAATGTCGGCGCGACCAATGTCGCGCGAGCGGTCGGCAAACGGCAGGGAGCCTTAACTTTGCTGGCAGATACTTTGAAAGGTCTGGTGCCGACAGCGATCGGTTTGGCGATGACGCTGCCGGCGGCGGCGCTCGCAGCGATCCCGGCCGCGGCTTTTCTCGGCCACCTTTACCCGGTATTTTTGAAGTTTCGCGGCGGCAAAGGGGTGGCGACGGCGCTGGGAGCGCTCTTGGTCATTGCGCCCTTGGCCGGTTTGCTGCTGGTGGTGATCTTTGCCGCGGTGGTTTTTACTACCCGATTGGTGTCGTTGAGTTCGATCGTCGCAGCGGCTTTGGCCCCATTCGCGCTCTGGCTGTTTTTACAGCCACCACCGATCGTCTTGCTGGGCGCCTTTCTTGCCGCGATGATCGTCTGGCGTCATCGCGGCAATATTCAGCGTTTACTGGCGGGCACCGAGCCGCGCTTTGACGCGCGCTCGGGTGCTGATTAATTTTCGATAATCACTTCGACGCGGCGATTCTGCTGCCGCCCGCTTTCGGTATCGTTGCTCGCCACCGGGGCGCGGGTGCCGACGCCCTGGGACGAAATGTTCCTGCCGTTCACACCATTTCTCTCCAAGCTATCGGCTACGGTAGAGGCGCGCCGTTCCGACAATCGCTGGTTATAAGCTTCGGCGGCGGGGCTCTCCCGGCTGGCGTGGCCTTCGACGGTGACGCGGCGATTGGGCGCATCGCGGCGAATAATATCGGCGATCTGGTTGACCCGCTCGCGGCCATCGCGCGAAAGATCGGCGCTGTCAAATTCAAAATTGACGCTCGGCAAATTGACCATGACGCCGCGGCTGGTTTCCTTCGCTTCGATTTTATTTTTTTTCAGCTCTTCAATCAGCGCGCGATTCTTCTCGAGTTCGACTCTTTGCTGGTCGATCGCTTTCTGTTGTTCATTTTGACGGTTTCCCTGGCCTTGCAGCTGGTCGCCGATCAATGCGCCCGTGCCCAGGCCCAACGCGCCGCCCACGGCAGCTCCGACTCCGGGCCGGCCCACGGCAGCTCCGATCAAGCCACCCGCGGCGGCGCCGCCCAAGGCGCCGATGCCGGCACCTTTTTCGCGGGTCGTCAAATCACCTCCGGCGCAGCCCGACAGGAATGCGGCGACCAAGAGTGCAAATGGAGCAGTGGTTCGTCGATGGATATTTTTCATAATTCCTCCTCGGCCTTCACTATGTAGCATCGGCCGTCTCTGGTTAGACGTAGTCCTACAGTAAATAGATAACGGCAATGGGGAAATCCCTATTGCTGTCAGCAGTTACGGTCAGCGCCGCTCAGTATTCGCGTTGGCGGTGTTTCTTGTCGCTTTCGCGACTTTGGCTCAATTCCCCGATTGGCGTTGTCGATCTGGCGCCAAAATGGGCCATATCCGGCTTATTCATTGATCTGCGAGCGAGAGAATCCGGTGAACTGGCGGCAACTATCGGTAAATATTACCAAAGAGCGGTGAATGCGGCAAGGAACAGGGAGCGATTCAATTGGCTTGTGAAATGATTCGCCGACACCAACGGCGAGTTTGACTGGATATGCGCTCGCGTCATTGACCTCATAGACCTTATAAGTCTATAGTTCGTTCGCGTCGAGAGGAATTTCGTGGAAAATATTTCGCAAGAACAAATCATTGGAGCGTTGCGCCAGGTCCAAGATCCGGAACTGCACCGCGACATCGTCAGTCTCGGCATGGTCAAAGACCTCGCCATCGACGGCGGTCGAGTGCGCTTCACCGTAGAATTGACCACGCCGGCCTGTCCGCTGCGTGAAACCATTGAGACCGACTGTAAAAAAGCTTTGGGCGCGGTCCCCGGCATCACTGGCCTGGAAATAAACTTCGGTGCCCAAGTGCGTGGCAGCAAATCCGGCGCCGGGCAAACCGATTTGTTGCCGACGGTTAGGAATGTCGTCCTGGTGGCGGCCGGAAAGGGCGGCGTCGGCAAATCGACGGTTGCGGCTAATCTGGCTGTGGCGCTGAAAATGCTCGGTGCCAAGACCGGGCTGCTCGACGCCGATATTTACGGGCCATCGGTGCCGATCATCATGGGCGTTAAAGGCGAACCAAGAAAAATCGACGTCAACGGTGTGCAAAAGATCGAACCGACGATGGCCCATGGCGTCCCGGTGATGTCTATCGGTTTTTTTCTCGATGCCGATCAGGCGGTGATCTGGCGCGGGCCGATGCTCGGCAAGGCGTTGCATCAACTGATGGGCGACGTGCACTGGGGCGAGCTGGACTATCTCGTCGTCGATATGCCGCCGGGTACCGGTGATGTGCAAATTACTTTTTCGCAACAGCTCAAGGTCAGCGGCGCCTTGTTGGTGGCAACACCGCAACATGTCGCCTTGGCCGATGTCGTGCGAGCGAAATCGATGTTCGACAAGGTGATGATTCCGATCGTCGGCCTGGTCGAGAATATGAGCTATTTCATCTGCGATGGCTGCAATAAGGAACATGATATTTTTTCCCGCGGCGGCGCCAAACAGGCGGCGGAACGCTTTCAGATTCCCTTTCTCGGCGAAATTCCGATCACCCCGGCGCTGCGCCAAGGCGGCGACGAGGGCGTGCCGATCTTGATTCAGGATCCAAACTCGCCGGTGAGCAAGAGTTTTCTCGAAATCGCCGGCAAATTGGCCGGGCAGTTGTCGATCGCCGCCGAACGGGGCAATAAGGGACAGGGGCCGACGATTATTACCACGCATTGATCCGTGTGTCGGCCAGCACGCCAAGAGGAGAACTAGTATGATTACCAAAGAACAGGTTTATGAAGCCTTGCACGAATGTTTCGATCCGGAGATTCCCGTCAACATTGTCGACCTCGGATTGGTTTACGATGTCGAGGTCACCGACGACAAAGTGGCGGTGAAGATGACGCTGACCGCGCCGGGTTGCGGCATGGGCGGGATGATCGCGGCGGATGCCAAAGAGAAAATCATGGCCATCGAAGGGGTCAGCGATGCCACCGTCGATCTGGTTTGGGAGCCGGCGTGGAATCCGAGCATGATCGCCGAGGAAGCCAAGCAGCGTTTAGGCATCGTCTAAATCATCGGTCGCGCCCGCGTTCCCAGCCGACTTTGTCTCCATGGACGACAAACCAAGAGTTCGCGCCATCGAAGCGTTTCCCGTCCAACAAGACGGCAAAACTCTTATCTATCTTAAAGACCCGCTCAATTTCGCCACGCCCCTGGGAATCTCTCCGGTGGGTTATTTTCTTTTGGCCCATTTCGATGGCCGCCATGCCTACAGCGATCTACGCGAAATTTTCGAGCAGCGCTTTCGCGCGCCGTTGGCGCATGACGAGTTCGAACAATTCGTCGGCATGCTCGATCAGCATTATTTTTTGAAAAGCCCGCGCTTTGAACACTACCAGCAAGCGGTGATCGCCGAGTTTCGCGCTCGGCCGAGCCGTGCGCCGGCCCACGTCGTCAGCGGTTACAAGAGCGATCCGGCGGCACTGACAGCGCAGCTCGACGGTTATTTTACCGCACCGACAGGTCCCGGCGTGCCCTCCGTATCGAACGGCGCGTTTCTGCCAACGGCGCCCAAAGCGCCCAAAGCAATTGTGGCGCCGCACATCGATTTTCATCGCGGCGGCCCAGCTTACGCATGGGCGTACAAGCCCTTGGCTG
>Ga0190275_10001711_pt1 | contig 16188 bp, 14 predicted proteins | sample Popmic550T_FD_133745 | JGI IMG/M metagenome (GOLD analysis project Ga0190275, IMG submission 133745) | Populus adjacent soil microbial communities from riparian zone of Yellowstone River, Montana, USA - 550 T | ecosystem: Environmental > Terrestrial > Soil > Riparian zone > Trees stand | place...
CCGCCACGATCAAACCTTCCCCGCAATCGGCAGATTGACCAGCAGGTTCTGAGGCTTCAGCCGAAGCTTGCGGTCCGCCGTCATCGCCATCGCCATATAGACAGGACGCCCCGCCACCCGTTCCAGCATCACCCCAGGATCGTCGAATTCCAGCCGGAACAGCGCCAGCACCCGCGCCAGCCGCTCCGCATCGACCTCTTCCCCATTATAAAGCGCGTTCATGATCCCGGTCGCCTCGGTATCCAGCCCGACATGCCACGACCAGCGCTCGTCGCTGATCTGCTGGACCGGATGGACCCTTACCACCACCCCCAGCAGATGCCGAACCCAGTGCTCCAGCACCCGGCACAGCGCATCCAGCCCCGGCTTGGGAAACCCGACCTCCAGCACCATGTCGAAGGCGTCGCTCCGAGCCCAGTACTCGCCGGCATTCCCCTCCGTCATGACATCCAGATCGACACCGCGAACGGCGGTTCCGTTCTCCGCCAGAAGCCGTCCCAGCCCGCCGAACCCGCCGTCGCGCGACCGTTCGTCAACCGTGTCCTCGTCGGCCACCAGCACCGCGCCGTCCTGAAGGTTGACCCGCTGCGACCGGAACAGCAGCTCCGCCGCCCGCGCCCGCATCGGCTCCCCAACGCCCTCCAGCATGGTCCGCAGGATCACCTGGACAAGCTGATCCAGGAACAGCGCCGGCACCCGCCCGGCCCCTCCCCCCCGAACCAGCGCCAGATACCCCTCCTCCAGCGTGTCCCGGCTCAGCAGCACGTCGCGGAAGCCCAGCCAGACTTCATAATTCTCCCGCGCGTCCGGATCGGCCAAAGCCGCCAGCCGCTCCGCGCCGACCTCAAGGCGAGGGTTCGCCAGCAGCGCCCGATGCAACGCCAGCTCCGAAGCACAGGAGTCCTCGACCGGCCCGATCTCCGGCCGAGCCAGATAGGCCCGCAGAAAATCGTCGGTCACCTCCAGCCGCCCTTCGGGCGTCCGATCCAGCAGAAGGTGCCCCGAACTCAACCAGAAATCGCCCGTCAATCCAACGTCCCCCAACTCACAAACCCCATGAAGGCTCCAGCAACGCCGCCCCCAGCCCGACTCGTCTGACGCCGTCCTCCGTCCCCAGCAGAAGCGCCCCGGCCCCGTCGATCCCGGTGAACATCCCGGCCAACTCCTCCCCCGCGACCGTCAGCGATACCTCGCCGTCATAGTCCGAAGCCCGCGCGATCCACGCAGCGCAGACCTGATCGAACCCATCGTCCTGCCACGTGTTCATCCAGGCAAGGAAGTGCCGGCTGAAGCTTTCCAGCAGGGCCGGCGTTTCCACCTCCCCAAAGCCTTCCTCGTGCAGGGCGGTGCGATCGGCCCGCAGCCCTGGACTGTCGTCATCGGGAAAACCATGAACCTGGACCGATACCCCCAGCACCATCCAGTCCGGAATCGCGTCCGCCCCTCCCCGGACCTCCGCCGCCACGACCCTGACTCCCCCGACGGTACCGCCATTGACCTCGATCCGGTCCGGCCAGCCGAAGGTGACGGGGATGTTGGGCGGCCCCAGCGCTCCCAGCGCATCGCTCAGGCCCAGCAGCGCCACATAGACCACGGGCAGGGAAGCCGCCAGCGGTTGGTCCGGCTCCAGCACGACCGCGCAGTCCAGCCGGTCGGCGCGGCGGGTCCAGACCAGCGTCCCCGCCTCCACGTCTCCGCCCGCCACCATGTCCAGCGCATGGGCGAAGGCGCCGCCGCGCGCTATGCTCACGCCCCGATAAATCGGCGGAAGCTCCGGTTCGAAATTTTCGGAGTGGATGAACGTCTCGGAAACCAAAGCGGCGCTCTCATATAAGGACAATGGATAAGCCTGCGCCCGGACTGTCGGACGGCCTATCGTAAATATCGGGGCATTCCCCTAGGATCGCAATGAACCCTTTCACCCAAGACCGTGTAGTGGAATCGATGGAAGTCAACGGCCGCACCGTCCTCGTCTGCAACTGCGAGGGCACCATGCCCCTGGACGGCGCGAAACTGGCGAAAGCCTGCGGCGCCTCCAACCCCGCGACCCTTGCCACCCAACTGTGCCGGACCGAGCTGGAACGCTTCGTATCGGCCCTGGACTCCCCCGGCGCCGGCATAATAGTTGCCTGCACCCAGGAAGCCCCCCTGTTCACCGACCAGGGCCAGGACTCCGCCCCCAACACTCCCCTGACCTTCGTCAACATCCGCGAACGCGCCGGCTGGTCCGTCGAGGCAGCAGACGCCCACCCCAAGATCGCGGCCCTGATCGCCGAAGCGACTCTTCCCGTCGCCCCCATCTCCTCGATCGAGCTGAAGTCCGAAGGCATCGCCCTGATCTACGGCCGCGACGAGCTTGCGATCGAAGCCGCCCGCCAACTGATGGACAAGCTGGACATCACCGTCCTGCTGACCCGGCCCGACGCGGTGATCCCGCCGCGCACGGCGGAGTTCCCGATCCTCAAGGGCACCATCGTCAAGGCGACCGGCCATCTCGGCAAGTTCGAGGTCGAGGTCGACGACTACGCCGCCCCCCTCCCCTCGTCGCGCCAGTCCCTGACCTTCGGCCCATCGCGCCGGGGCGCCAAATCGACCTGCGACATCATCCTGGACCTGACCGGCGGCACACCGCTGTTCCCGGCCCACGGCAAGCGCGACGGCTATCTCCGCCCCGACCCCGGCAACCCGGCCGAAGTCCAGAAGGCGATCTTCCAGTTCGCCGATCTGGTCGGAGAGTTCGACAAGCCCCGCTACGTCGATTACCGCGCCGAGCTGTGCGCCCATTCCCGCAACAAGAAGACCGGCTGCACCCGCTGCCTGGACGTCTGCCCGACCGGAGCGATCACATCAGACCGCGACCACGTCGCGATCGACCCGTTCGTCTGCGCCGGCTGCGGTTCCTGCGCCGCCGTCTGCCCTACGGGAGCCGCCACCTACGCCCTGCCGCGTCCCGAACCCCTGCTCGAACGCCTCCGCACCCTTCTCCTGACCTACCACGATGCTGGAGGCCGCGACGCCGTCGTCCTGGTCCACGACGCCGAGCACGGCGACCCGCTGATCGACCTGGCCGCCCGCTTCGGCCCCGGCTTGCCCGCTCGAGTGATCCCCTTCCAGGTCAACTCGATCACCCAGCTCGGCATCGAAGCCCTGGCCGCCCCCTTCGCCTTCGGCGCGTCGGAACTGCGAATCCTCGCCCCGGCCAAACCGCGCGAAGACCTCACCCCGCTCGCCCGCAACCTGGGCCTTGCCGAAACGATCCTGTCCGGCCTCGGCTTCGGTTCCGGCCGGGCATCCCTGATGGAATCCGACGACCCCGACCGGTTCGCAGCCGACCTCTACGCCATGCCCCGCCGCAAGGGCGCCGACCCCACCAACTTCCTGCCGATGGGCGACAAGAAGGGCCTCTCCCGTCTGGTCCTCCGCAAGCTCCAGAGCGTAGCGCCCGAGCCCATCCCCGTCCTGCCGCTGGCCATGGGAGCCCCCTTCGGCACCCTCGACATCGACGCCGAGGGCTGCACCCTCTGCCTCGCCTGCGTCTCGACCTGTCCGACCGGTGCCCTGACCGACAACCCGGACCGCCCGATGCTGAGCTTCACCGAGGACGCCTGCGTCCAGTGCGGCCTGTGCCAAAACACCTGTCCGGAAAACGTGATCAAGCTGCACCCGCAGCTAAACTTCACCGACACCGCCCGCAGCCCCATCCTGGTCAAGCAGGAGGAGCCCTGCCACTGCATCCGCTGCAACAAGCCCTTCGGCACCAAGGCGTCGATCGACCGCATCGCCGCCAAGCTGTCGGGCAGCCACTGGATGTTCGAAAACAAGGCGATCATCGACCGCATCTACATGTGCGGCGACTGCCGCGTCATCGCCCAGTCCGAGGCCACACTAGACCCTTACGCCGGCCCCGAACGCCCCAAGACCATCACCACCGAAGACTACAAGCACTGATCCTTGGCACCGCCCCCCTGCCGGGGCAACACGCCGCCGGCAGGGGTAGAAGCACCCTACCCAGGGCTGACTATAAAGCGCTAACCCATCAATGTAATTCTTCTATCCGGGATAGCCCCGCTCAATCTGTGTTTGCATAGTACTGTGACATAAATCGGCATGAAGAAGTGCCAGACCTTCTGTCACAGCAACTAATCAGACACTCATGCGAAATGCATATGCCGAAAAATCGACAAACGTCCAAAGCATTGACTATTCCGGCAGCGATGTTCTCGAGATCATGGCGGAAGCCGTCAAATATAATGCTTTCTTGACAAATGAAGTTCTAAGTCACGCCCCGAAGTCCGGCCATGTACTTGATTTCGGCGCAGGCATCGGCACCTTCTCCGCCCCGGTCGCCAAGCTGGGCCTCCAAGTCACCTGTGTCGAGTACGACGACGGCCAAAGATCCAAGATCAAGGAACTGCACGGCCTCACCTCGGTAAAGAGGATCGAGAGCGTCGCCGACGCTTCGATCGACTACGTTTTGACCCTCAACGTCCTTGAGCACATAGAAGACGACGTCAAGGCGCTGAAGCAACTTTATCGCGTCCTCAAGCCCGGCGGCCGGCTCTACGTCTTCGTCCCGGCCTTCCAGCTACTCTACTCCGAGTTCGACCGCCGCATCGGCCACTACCGCCGCTACCACAAGGCCGGCCTCGTGCAAGCCGTCGCCAAGGCCGATTTCCAGAACATCGAGGCCAGATACCACGACAGCCTTGGCTTCGCGGCAGCGCTGGCCTACAAACTGGTGTCCAAACAGGACGGCAAGGTCTCACCCTCCACGGTCGGCCTCTACGACCGCTACGTCTTCCCCCTAAGCCGCCTGCTAGACATTGCCGCCGGCCCGTTCATTGGGAAGAACGTCGGATTGACGGCGCGCAAGGCATTGTAACGCGCTGGGCTGGAGCTTCGTCTATGCCGGATCACCGGTATTGCAGCGGCATCCGGAATTGACTTGCACGGCAGTTGAACTTCACCGAGACATCGCGCAGCCCAAGGCTACATCAGACCCCTATGCCGGCTCCGAACGCCCTAAGACCATCACCACCGAAGGCTACAAGCAATAGCGAACTGCCGGATGCGGACGGCGGTTTCCCAATCGTTTCTTGCGGAATCCAGCCAGCCTATTACAATGTACACAAATGCGCATAGCGGGGGTTCCATGGCCGACAGCAGCACCGTCACCATCCGGCTTTCCAACCATGCGAAGGAACAGCTTGCCGAACTGGCGGACCGCACCCGGCGCAGCCGGAGTTTCCTAGCGGCGGAGGCCATCAGCGCCTATGTCGAACGTGAGCTGTCAATTATCGAGAAGGTCGAGCGCGGCCGGGCCGATGTGAGGGCTGGACGGACGACGCCACATGACGAGGTGATGCGCGAAGCCCGCACCATCATTGAGGCTGCCCGGACGCGCCAGTGAAGCGGCATGTCGTCTGGTCCGACGAGGCCCGCAGCGATTATCTCGCCATCATTCGCCACATCGCCGACGAGAACCCCGATGCCGCCGAGCGTGTGGCCGCGCGGATCGACCATGCCGGCGCCACACTGGCGAATTTCGCGACCGGCCGACCGGGGCGAGTGACAGGCACCTATGAGCGAGTGCTGCACGATCTGCCCTATATCGTCGCCTATGAGATCATAGCCCATCCTGAAGGCGGCGAAACCGTCGCCATTCTTCACGTGATTCACGGCGCACGCGATTGGCCGGCGGAGCAGTGGCCCGCTTCCGGCTAAACACTTCGGCTCCCCCGCCAAATCCCATATCAGCCGCCCTTGCAAAGCCGCCGCCGGTATCTGGGAACCATGCTCCTGAACCGAGCCACCGACGGTCAGGAAGTCGAAATCTACTTCTAGTCCTCCGCCTACAATAACGACAGCGGCAAACGCGAAAGATGTTTCCCAGCTCTCCCAGCCGAACTCCGCACCAACATGGCCGTTCACTGGCTAGTCCCCCGCCCGTACCAAGCCATCCCTTCCGGCCCCTGTGCGAGAACCTATGGCTGAGCGTCGGCTTCCTCGTCGTCCAGCTTTCGCTACCCCCTGGTCATGACACCCACCTTGGCTGTACCGCGACGGCGAAGCGGTCACCTGCATCGTCATGATGGACCGCGAAGGCGTCACCGGCGGCATCGACTACGTCACCACGCCCCAGCGGGTGAACCACCAGCCCGAAGAAGCCCCCCGCAAGACCTCCTCGCTCAAACTACCCTGACTACCCCCTTGAGGCCTCGGTGTAATCGACGAACGAGTCGCTCACCACGTTACGTCGGTGCGGCACGGGGAGCAGGGCGAGACGTGCCGGAGCGTGCTGCTGATGGACTTTTCGGACCTTGTTCCGTTTCGGGCATGAGGAGCAAGATCGTGAATGAGTGATTATATGGTGTAGTAGATACAAAGGCTCTACGATGACTTCATGTTGACAGAGACTATTTTACTAGAAAACCAAAGTCAGCTAATATTGTATTTTCAAACTCAGGAGCATTATCAATAGGGAAAAATCCAATATTAGAAAATTTTATTGATAAGCATCATCATCTTCTTCAAGTCAGCTCGATTGTTCATATCCAACGTCTTTGAAATGCCAACTGGGTTACTGAAAATTCCAACATTAATTTACAATTTTTTCATCAATAAAAAACAGGATGCATTAGTTATAGATATCATGCTATGGAATTTCGAAATTTGTTGGGAGAGCTTTGTGTCATCTAAGATGCGTGTGTTTATCAGCAGCACGATGGACGACCTTGGGAACGAGCGCCGGGCCGTTGTCGCACAGCTAAAAAACCTTAACGTTGAGCCGGTGTATGCCGAATCATTTTCACCCAATGGCTCAACTAGTTGGGAACGAATCAAAGAAGAAGTTAAAGATTGCCAGATTTTAGTTCTGTTGCTAGGTGAGCGGTACGGATGGGTGCCCGATGAGGGTCCTGGCAGTAGAGAGAAGCGCTCCGTTACCCATATGGAGGCACTGTTAGCTCGAGAGCTCGGGCTTATTGTTTTGCCATTCTTCAAAGATCTCTCAATTAGCAGCACGGTCAATGATGAGTCAAAAGCAAGAGATAAATTTCGGAAAGAAGTATCCAGTTGGGATAAAGGGTATTTTCGCCAGACTTTTAAATGGGCAGATGATTTAGCTGAAAGTGTTGCAAAGGCAGTTTCTGAAGCGCTTACTCAAGCATTTTTACGAGAATTTCGCGCCCAATCTGCACAGACCTATATGCAAAGCGGTGGTTCCTCGTCACAGCAGCCCTCTGGGCTGCATACTATTATTGCTAAAGCCTCATGGGTGTCACCTTCAGCTGTTCTGTTTGCTGGCGCTGGAATGTCGATTGCAGCGGGTTACCCTACGGCGGCATCACTTTCTGAGTCGCTTATCAAAGGGCTAGACCTCAATGGAAGTGAAAATGAACCGTTATTCCAACAGGGTCTTTCGGTGATAGCAGACCTTTATCAACAGCGGTTTGGTCGGACAGTCTTGTTGAACCATATATCCAATGCCATGCGCCCACCCAAAGCTTTTGGTCCAACAGTTGGGCACTTAGCAGCAGTTAGAGTATTTCAAACGATTATTACTACAAACTACGACCAGTTGTTTGAAAAAGCGTGTCAATATCAAAATATACCGTACATGGTTGTTACTCCCGACACTTGCGTTGAAATAAAACGACCTTTAAATGGATGTCTAATCCTAAAACTAGATGGCTCGATCAAAGACTCAGATTCGCTTATTTTGACAAAAAGAGATTATCTCGCCGCAACTGGTGAAAAGCCTCTTTGGAACGCGGCATTTAATGAACTGGAAAGAAGACCAATAATTATTGTTGGAAGCAGTCTTCGTGATCCATCGTCAACCAGAGTCATAGACTCAAAGATTTACTTAAATGGTGCCTATGTAACGCCTTATTTAGAAACCACAGGGCTTGCCTTATTAAAACGATATGATCTTACCGGCGTACGCGCTGACTCTGACAGCTTTATGATTAGTTATGAGCAGGCTCTCGCCAGCCGAGATGAGTTGGGGTAAAATTGGGGCCAGGCGAATTGGATATCGGGGGCAGGCTACGGTTTCCAGAACTACTTCCTTTAATCTTTCTCTTCCTTCCAAACGAAACCTCATGGAACCGTATTTTTTGAGCCCCGGCTTGTCGCCCGCAGAACGACTTCTTCGGAAACAGCCTTTCAGGATGGATTCTGACAGAAACTCACGCCACTATGGACAGCGCACCGACCATCCGGAGGGACTGGCGCAGAATATCGGCTATCGCGACCCGGATGCCGGGCAGATCGTCGGCGATGGCATCTTGGTCGCGGGGCGTGTTGCAGGCGGTGGTCAATGCCGCCCATACCGCCCGGTGTGCATGGTGAAGCGTCAGATTGCCAGCGGGCGGCGGTTCTCGCAGCAGCCATTTGGCGACATTGGTCAGCTTCTCATCGTCCGCCGCTTCCAGAGCGATGGCGGCCAGTTTGGTCAGGGGTGCGTATTCCTTGAAGTCGGCGGTGATCCGCTCCAGTTCGGCACTGTCCTGACGGTTGAGCGCGATGGTCAGCCGAAGTTCGAACACCCGCGGGAAGTCCGCCAGCATGCCAGCGCTGATATCCGTCCCATCGTCGGCATGGTCGGCCCAGACCATCCGGGCATAGGCATCATCCGGTTTCGAGTCGATCAAAACGGCAAGGTCGCGGCGGCGATTTTGCGCGAGCGCCGCATCAAACCTTCCCTGCGAAAAGGCCGCCAGTTGACGGTCCGCTCGGGTCACCCGTGCATCCCACTCCAGCATTGACAGTTCAGGCGATGATGGACTGTCGTTCGTGTCTTCAGCAGGCAGCTCGATGTTATACTGAGGTTTCCGAAGAGGCACCGCACCGTCAGTTTCGAACTTCTTCAGCGTCGCCCGAAGTTCTATCACCGATCTCTGGTCACGCATCTCCTCCAGGCGCACCAGCACTCCCCGAGCTGCATCGGGTTGGCCACCTTGTATCAGCAGATGACCGAGAGTGTTGATGGCGATCACATTGCCCGGATGATTTTCGATGTAACGGCGCAGCCCAGCCAGAGCCGCCTGCCAATCGCCCAAGCCGGCGCGCAGCAGCGCGACTTCCACCTGGGTAGGTCCCTTATCGAAGAACCGACCAGCAGCCCGCTCCAGTACCACCCGCGCCTCTTCCGTTCGGCCGAGTGCCGCCAGCAAACGCGCCAGTTCAACTTGGCTTGCTTCATCGTCAAGAAAGCGGCACGCTGCCTCCTGCAAGACCGCAAGCGCCTCCTCTGTCCGGCCGCAACCGGCCAGCAGACGCGCCAGTTCGACCAGAGTTTCCTCATTGTGGGGAAAGCGTCGATCTGCCTCCCAGAACACCGCTTCGGCAAACCTCCGGCGTCCAAGTTTCACCAGCGCCCGTCCCCAAAGGTTCCACAGCACGGCATCGTTAGGTGTCCAGTACAGAGCTTCAGTCACCAGTTCAAGCGTCAGCTTCGGTGAGGCTTCGAGAACCCGAGCACCGATGTTGCCGACGCTGAGGCTCAGGTAGCTGGCATCCCCCGTCACTTCCGCCCAAGCGCGCCATTCGTTCATCAGCCGCCGGATCTCCGGCTCCAGTTCAGCCAGCGGCCTCTTCGCCTTGATCCGGTCGATCAGAGCATGCACATCCCCAACGACAGGCTCTCGGACAGCCGCGTTCCCCTTGCCCTGATTCTTGATGGACAGCAACTCCGCCCACCAGCCGACGAAAGGCTTCCCCTCATACTTCCTGGCCCGCAGAATCGGTTCTACCAGCGGACGCCACTCCCCCCGGCCCGCCTTCGGGTAGATCCACATCAAAGCCTGGAACTCGCCGATGAACTCGCGCCGGTGCCCATCCGTATCGGTCAGTTCAGCTCCCCAGGCCGCTATCCCGGCCAGCACCTGCGGCACGACCTCGCGATCGGTACCCGGCAGGTTCCGCAAGCCGGCCAAGGCGACGGTCATGTAGTGATTGGGCAGAACGCCGGAACCGACCTCAGCGCATATCCTCGGCCAAAGCCTGCGCAGACCATCGCCGGTCTGCCCCTTTGCCAGCGCCAGCCAGAACCGCGCGCGTGGATCGCTGGCGCTGCCGAACGGCTTTTGGCCGCTGACCCACCCCAGGAAGTCGAAGTAGTTGTCTCGCAATAACGCCCGCGTCTTGGTCAACGGCAGCAGTTGAACGACCGTCAAGGCTTCCGTCACATCGCGCCAGTAGAGCTTCAGGCCATAGCGCCGCCGCTGATCCGGCGGTATCCGCCGCGTGCGTTCGATCCAGCGGCACGCGGCGCCATCCAGCGCGTCCAGCAACGGGTCGGCGGGATCGAGCGGCTCGAACAGCATGGGCAGTACGGTTTGGGCGTCCGCCAAGCCAAAAGGTGGAATCATGGCGACGCCACGAACGATCTTGTCAAAACAAGCGTCCGGTTCAGCTTGGAATACGGCTAGCCAGGGATGATCCGGCCGTCGAGCGATGTATTCGTCAAGTGGCATCGTGACTCATATATTCGCCAAAATCTTCGCGCCCAATGTCGATACGCAACGCGTCCAGATGATGGTTGCGTAAAACACTCAACGCAGAGATTGGCTTGGTTCCGCCGATTTCACCCACACGATCAATATGAGCCAAATTGATATCGACCGGCAAGTGAACAATTTCGCATGCCAATCTGCGCACCGCTTGGTCGCCGTCGAGGTGGACCGTCCTCCCATAGGGGTATGGTGTCGGGGATGGATAGAAATAGAAATAGAGGTTGGACTCCAATGTCGTCGGCACGCGGATGGCCGTCGCGGCAACGCCATGCTTTTTGGCCGCGTTAAGCACGTCGGCTACCGTATATCTAAGCAGCATGACCGGGATCGGCGATCCTCGCTCCGGCACCGTCATCTGACCAAGGCCAAAACGGCGACGCAACTGGTCCGGCCAGTCCGACTTGCCAAGTTCCACTTCGACATCGTCAGCCAAGCCTGCAAAGGCGGGTGGGCGCTGATTATAGTCGTTCCAAGTCTTCACGAACTTCGTCAGAACGCTTCGCTCGCTGGCAAGAATGTCGTTGGCCTCGTTCGCCGCCGCATTGCGGTGCAAGTCCAAAGCACCCTTCAACCGCTTCAGCGTCAGTCCGGAGCTGTCGAGAGCGAACTGGATCTTGACCATCCGGACCAGCACCGTTCGCTCATTTGGCAGATAGTCAAGCCCGGCGGCGTCGTTGACGCTTTGGAAAGTTTCGCAGGGCTGCTCCTTGGGATTCCATTCAAGATAGTTCCTGTGATACCTGCCGACTGCTCCACAAAATTCCTCTTCGGAATCTACGACCGGCAAGGAAAGAGATTTTTCGAAGGAAGCCGCGCGCTCCGCACCGATGCGCCTGTCCCAGAAGAAATTGTATCCTACCGCCCGATAGGACGACAGCTTTGACTCCTGGCACATCTTGATGGCGGCGAGCAAATTTGGATCGGAAAATTCCATGGGGCGGCAACCGGGATCATCGTGACGTCTGATGCCGCCATATACGAGAATAAATATTAAATTATTCTCTAATTTCGCAAGACGGAAAGAACCCCTGCATCGGATCGATAACTACCCATCACGGTAAATACCGCCCGCCCGCGCACCCGCCAATGTCAATCCAAATTTTCGGCAAAAGCTTGACATCCCGGAGCAACCCTCTCAGACTCGCCCCTGCCTCACCCCGCGAGGCAGCCGGACCGAAGAGCCTTAGGAACTCTCCGACCCGGCCTAACCACGATGTCCCCAGCTAGGATCATCATCATGGCTACCGCCACCTCTATCACAACATCCGGCGTGTTTCCGCGCCGATTTTTGTTGTCCGCCGCCGCGCCGGTTTCGACCGGCGCGGCGGCGGTGCAACCGTCCGGCACCGCGCACAGCAGCCGCCCTCCGGTAACGCACCGTTCCGGCATCACCGCTCCCTCCTGATCCAGGCTCGCCCCCGAGCCTGATCCGCCGCCCGACCTGACGATTCCCCACCCGCCCGATCCCCGACCAGGACCGCGCGGAACGCCGAATCGCGCCCGCACTCCCCCAAAACTCACACCCATGACCCGCGCTCCCCTTGGGCAGTCGCGGCACGGGGAGATTCATCATGCCGACGCCGGGCAATCACGCCTCCGCCGCCGTCCCGCCCTACCGCCCGCCCCGGCTCTTCACCGGATACGGCACGCTCGATGCCGCCCTGACCGTCTGGTACAGCGCCTGCGACAAATCAGGCCCTCCACATTGGGAAGACTTGGCCGACCTGATCTGGCGTCCCTGGGTCATGAACCTGCTGATGGTCGAAAGCCGCCACCGCATGAAGCCCGCGCGCTGTGCCCAGGCGCTCCCGGTCGCGACCGCCCTGCTAGGCCTGCCGATGTGGTTCGCCGGCGCGCTGCCCCTCGACAACCCGCCGACGGCGGCCCTTGCCGAAATGGTCCGGGTCGTCTGCATGAGACGGCGTCCCGTCTCCCGGCTGGCGCCCGCGCGTCCGACTCCCGGCGACTCCGGCAGCCGTCTCCAGGTGGTCGGAATGCCGCTGGCTCCCATAGCCGGAGCACCCTCCGTCGTGCCCTACAGGCTGGAGCGGGTGCTGTTCGCTCTCGTCCGGGCAAGCCCGCCACCGACGCCCCCACCCTGACGCAGCCCTATTTCCCCTGCCCGCCCATCATCCGCAGATAGTCCATGATCCGCTGATTCCGCCACTGCTGGTTCGTCTGGAAGCGGGCGGCGCGGGCTTGCCGGCAGGCGGCCACCGCCTCCTGTCTCCACGCCTCCCCGCCACCGTCCGCCGCCCGAGGCCGCAAGTCCTCCGGCACGCCGGCCAAAACCGCGGCGGCGATATCCGGCGGAGGCGCCGGCCCGTCGCGCAGCCAGTCCTCCGCCTCGCGGAACTCATCCCGGCACATCAGCCCGATCATGTAGTTGCAGGCGGACTGCAATCCCGGCCGCAACCGCCCAGGACTGGCCGAGATCATCGGCAGCAGCGGCGCCAGCGGCGGCGTCAGATGGTTGGCGTAGATCGTCGCCCCCCAATAGCGCTCGGCCGTCTGGCGGAAATGGGCGAGGTCGCGGACGGACACCAGCCCGGAAGCCTCCATCGGCAGGATCTCGACTTTGGGTTTCGTCACGACCACCGTATCGTTGGACACGTCCACATACAGGTCGCCCAGTTGGATGGCGTTCTGAAAATACTGCTCCCGCAGTACGCCCCAGACGCTGCGGAACACCCCGCCCTTCCCGATGAACCCCTTAAGGGCAAGCTCGATCTCGCAGGCCGGGCGCTCAAGCCGCTTGACCAGACGGTTGTGCAGGTCGCGGGTGATCTCCTCGCACCGCCCATAGGGATACGGCTTGCCAGCCGCCGGCAGCAGGACCGGAGCCAGGGCGGCGTCCGTTTCCGCCCGCAGCGCCAGAAAATACGCCGGCAAAGCCTCGGAAAGCGCGCCCAGATGGAGCAGGGTCAGCGCTGCCTGCGCCTCGTCTGCGGGAGAGATCTGCTGGAACAGCAGCGGCATCGGCATCCCAGGCGACCCCATCGAAAATCCCGAACGACGCTTCACGGACCGCAGCGCTCCACGGCAGCACTCCAGGCGCGGCAATGATTGAAAGCGATACTCCCGAACGTGGAGAACCGTCAATCGTCCGGCGTACCGGCGCACGCTACCGGGGAACCTGATCACCGGGTGAAAGGAAAACTCCAAACCTCAGACATGGCCCAACACCGGCGCGCCGACAGGTCGGAACTTGCCGGCTTCGATATAAACCGGGAGCAGCAAAGGATTGACATCCTTTCCGAATTAGGATAAATATCCTGATATCAACTCCCGGAAAGCGCCCGCCATGCCCCAGTCTGCTGAGCCTTCAGCCGAATCCCCTTGTCACGTTCCCCTCCCGCACCGCCAGGAAGCCTTCGCGCGGCACGTGGCCGCCGGCCGCACCCTGAGCGACGCGGCCCGGCTGGCGGGCTACGCCTGGGACAGCGCGCGGCAGACGGGATCGCGGCTGATGAAGGAGCCACGGATCGCGGCCCGCGTCGCCGGCATCGCCCATGCCAAGGAAGACCAGCGCCAGGGCGAGCTGGACGAGCTGGTGGCCGGCCTCAAGCGTGTGATGATCGACGCCATGGCGCGCAAGAACGACTTCGCGACCCTCCGCGCCATCGACATGATCGCCCGGCTGCGCGGCCTGACCCCTACGACCGCCAAGCGCTCCGGCGGCGTCGATGCGGCGCTGGAGGAAATGCACCGGCTGTCGGGGGAGGACGAGGATACCGCCGACGCGGAAGCCGAACCCGAAGCCGCACCCGTGGCTGCACTGCCCGACCCTCCGGAAACCGTGTTCGACCCGCCGATGCCGCCCGAACTGCCGCAGCCCGTCGAACCCGCCCCGGCTCCAGCACCAGACCGGCTTTCCTCCGCCCAAGCCCGTGCCGAAGCCCGCGCCGCCACCCAGCAAGCCGCCCGCGCCGAGGCCGCGCGGCGGATCTTCCGCTACGAACACCTGATGGCCCATCACCCCGAGCTGTCTCCCCGGATCGAGGAACTCAGCGACGCACGAGCCTATTTCGACGACTCCGACACCCTGCTCCCGCCTGAGCTTTGGCCCGAGCAGGCGCAGCCATCCGGCCCGGATTGATGACTCCTGATAACAAAAGCGGCCCGGAAGGGCATGTCATAATGCCCCCCGAGCCGCCTTCCACCCACTCGACTTATAGCCAGCCAACTCTCAGCCAGCCGGTACCGCCCCGGTCAGTTGCCCGTTGCGTCGGCCAGCACCGCCGGCGACGGCGCTACCACCGCCTGGACCGCTGCCACCGCCTGAGCCGGGGCCGACACCACGGCCGGATCCGTCACGGTTTCCGGCGCCTTCTCGCGGACCGGCATCAGGTCGGTCGCGGCCAGCAGGGACGCGGCGATGTTCGGCACCGCCATCACGGCCAGCAGGATCGTCCACAGCGTCAGCGACACCGTACCGGCGTGGTTCAGCACGATCGCGGTCACGCAGGCCACGACCAGCAGGCCGCTGAGGATCGCTTCCGGCATGGCCGGGAACTTGGCGGCCTTCTTGCGCTTGCCCTTCGACGTCACCTTGAACGGCTCGTGCTTGCTGAACAGGCCCTTCAGCACGGCGGCGCCGACGGTGTAGTTCAGGCTCATGCCCAGGATGGAGGTGCCGACCGTCTCGCCCCAGCTATGGCCGGACGCGAACCGGGTCAGCGCCATGCTGGCGGCGGCCCGCAGCATCAAGGCTGCGATCGCGATGGCGGTCACTTCCGGCGGCGGCAGGTGCAGCGGCAGGACGGTCGCCAGCGCGGTCCACGAGATGGCGCCGGCGGCAGCGACCAGCCCCAGGGCATCGGACCACCAGCGCGCCCAGCCGGACCAGAAGTGCAGCTTCTGCGCGCCGTTCAGGCCCTTGGCGCCGGGCAGCAGGTGCTTGACGTGCGCCTTCATGATCTGGACCGAGCCATAGGCCCAGCGGTGGCGCTGCTGGCGGAAGTCCTTGAAGCTGTCCGGCGTGATGCCTGCCCCCAGGCGTTCCGTGGTGTAGTGCTGTTTCCAGCCCTGCTCCAGCAGCGTCAGGCCCAGTTCAGTGTCCTCGACGATGCACCATTCCGACCAGCCGCCCAGCCCTTCCAGCGCCGAGCGGCGGACCATGATCATGGTGCCGTGGGCGATCAGGGCGTTGTCTTCGTTGCGCTCGACCATGCCGCTGTCGAAGAAGGCGCGGTACTCGGCGGCCATTAGGCGCTTCAGCAGCGACTGGTCGCCGTCGCGGTGTTCCTGCGGCGCCTGCACCAGACCGACGGACGGGTCGGAAAAGGCGGGGGCCAGACGGCTCAGCCAGTGCGGCGACACGGCGTAGTCGGCGTCCAGGACGGCGATGACCTCGGCTTCCGGGTCGGTGATCTTCAGCGCGCGGTTCAGCGCGCCCGCCTTGAAGCCGGTGATCGGGTTGAAGTTGGCGAACTTGAAGGCGGCGCGGCCCATGCGCTCGTTCAGCACCCGGCAGTATTCCTCGACCGGGGTGATCAGGCTCATGTCGTCGGTGTTGTTGATCGCCACGACCACTTCGAAGGCCGGGTATTCCTGCGCCGCCAAGCTGTCGAGGGTGGCGTTCAGCATCGCCGGGTCCTCGTTGCGGGCGGCGATATGGACGGACACCATCGGCTGGCGGACGGCGACTCCGGCCGACCCGATCAGC